>MPMF02086875.1_pt1 | contig 35868 bp, 38 predicted proteins | sample 1617271 | NCBI WGS metagenome assembly MPMF02 (sample SAMN05944812, study PRJNA350692) | marine metagenome | biome: marine; feature: ODZ; material: water; isolation source: 120 m water sample prefiltered with 30 um filter, filtered on to 0.2 um... | place: Pacific Ocean | collected 2012-04-09... | reverse complement strand
TGGCATTACATCCCACGGTTTCTGGGGGGTTTGTCACCATGCGTTAGGGAGTATTGCTGAAGATAAATTCCATACATCCTTTTAGTCGATCACTTGCGCCATTTGAGTCGTCTAGGCAAGGCCTTAGGGGGATCCTGTAAGGGCTCGGCAAACAATGATCTTGGCGATGCATATGTTCTGATGTTCGTGTCACATGATATCGGCATCTTCGAATCAGTTAACTCGATTAGTGTCCATCTTCAGCAGGACATTTGACATATCAATCAACACGATGAGTTATTCGTTCTCTGCGCAGTTGACGCCAATACAACAAGGCTTGAAGAACTATCATAACGAGAACAATCGGCAGAACAATGCAGAGCATTGTCAATCGAAATCCATCCTGCCAAGTGGGTAGGGTGCGGGGGAGAACTTGGTCGATCACATAAAAAACATAGAGTCCTACGAGGATCCCTCCTTCAAGTCGGCTAATTCGTCCCCTGGTCCAAAAAATTGGCATGCAGGCAAGCGTGGTGAGCACCATCACAGGTAGATCTCGCTCAATGATCAAGCGATCGACTTGCAGCCCAGCCCCCCCAGAGATCAAGGCACAACTACTCAGGACCAGAAGTTGATTGAGCAAGCTGCTGCCCACCACATTGCCAATCGCAAGATCTGTGCGGCCTCGTAGAGCAGCCACCAAAGATGTGAACAATTCCGGCATTGAGGTGCCAGCAGACACGATCGTGAGTCCGATGACGGTCTCACTCACTCCTAAGAGTGAAGCAGCATCGCTTGCCCCTTTAACCAGCTGGTTCGATCCGACGGTCAACAACAGGATGCCAAGCAAAAGGCGGATACAAGCTTTGATCCAACCGCCATTGGCAGTTTCGCTATTGATCTGCGGCTCAGCCTCCACCATTTCATCCGGTTCCTCACGAGCCGTACGGATTTCCCATACAGAATTGATCACGAGAGCTATCAAGAGGGCTACTCCGGCCTGCCATGTCACACGACCTGCTGAAGCCATTCCCCATACGGCTGCAGACACCGCTAGTAGCAGAGGAACATCACGTCGAACTAAACGACTCTCAACCCTGAGTGGAAGCACAAGGGCACTGCTGCCGAGCACCACCATCACATTAAAAATGTTGCTGCCAACCACATTGCTCATGGCCAGGGCATCGGAGCCCTTGAGTACTGAACTCACACTGACGAACAGCTCGGGGGCACATGTGCCCAAGGCCACCACAGTGAGACCGATCACAAGCTCGGGTATACCGAAGATCAGGGCAAGGGCGACGGAACCCTGCACAAACAGTTCTCCGCCCCCAAACAACAGGCCGATTCCTGCCAGCACTTGTAAAGCCGGTTCAAGGAATTGCGGCATGTGATCCGAACGGACTAAAGGGATTCTGCCTCTGAACGCAAACCCTGACCCTCTCTCTCAAAAATCATGGTTGCTTGCGTAAGACGATCTTAAGGTTTTGGTCTTCATACTTGCAAGATTCGCTGTTGCTCAACCGAACCAACGCTGATTCTCAGATGTCGCTTTGCTTAGAAACCTTATCGCTGCAAAAATGCTTCTGTCGATGATCTTGATTTTCGCTTCTTGCTCTTCTGCAGTGGCCAAGGCTCTCTCCTGAGAACACAATGTCGTTGTCTGTTCTCAGGAATGACTGAGCTATAGCGTCGAAAACTTCATCTTTGGGAGCACTTCCTGAAAGGGAGTATCACAGCAAATTTATTTTTTGGGTCTTGCTTCGGTGCTGAAATCTCTACACCTCATTCTGGGTTGATGGCTTTGGATTCTGTGCCCAACCAACTCATTTTGCGTCAACCGGATGACTGGCATGTCCATCTGAGGGATGGTGCCATGCTGCATGCGGTGCTAGGCAGCACAGCTCGAGTATTTCGACGAGCAATCGTGATGCCCAATCTCAGACCACCGATCACGAGTGTGGAAGCAGCAAAGATCTATCGCGACCAGATTTTGGCAGCCCTTCCTGATGGTGTTCCGTTTACGCCATTGATGACGGCCTACCTCAACGAGAGTTTGGCTCCAGATGTTTTAGAGCAAGGGCATCAACAGCATGTTTTCATCGCCGCCAAGCTTTATCCAGCCCATGCCACAACTAATTCCGAGCAGGGAGTCAGTGATCTAAGAGCGATTAACTCACTTCTAGAGACGATGGAGAAAATTGGGATGCCATTGCTCGTTCATGGTGAGGTGAGCGATTTCGATATCGACATTTTTGATAGAGAAGCCTTTTTTATTGAGCACCACCTGGCGCCACTAATAGCGCGTTATCCAAATCTTCGTGTAGTGATGGAGCACATCACGACGCAAGAGGCAGTTCAGTTCGTGGAAACAGGTGGAGCAAATCTGGCAGCCACTATCACTCCTCATCATTTACATATCAACCGCAATGCCATGTTTCGCGGTGGTTTTCGTAGTGATTTCTACTGCTTACCAGTAGCCAAGCGTGAACGCCATCGACTCGCCCTGCGTCGAGCAGCGACAAGTGGCAAACCATGCTTTTTCCTTGGCACTGATTCGGCACCACACCCTCGCTCTGCAAAGGAGAGTGCTTGTAGTTGTGGTGGCATTTTCAATGCTCATTATGCGATGGAAAGTTATGCCGAAGTCTTTGAGCAGGAAGGAGCACTTGATCGTCTTGAGGCCTTCTCCAGTGAATACGGGCCAGCTTTCTATGGCTTGCCCCTCAATAACACCTCAATCACACTGAGACGACGTGCTCATGTTGTACCAGCTACTTTTACCGGACAAGCGAACGCAGATTCTTCTGAACACTTAGTTCCATTTCATGCCGGCGAACTGTTGGGCTGGTCTGTTTCGGTTGATTGATAAAGCACGCATCGGAGCGCATTAATTGCAGCATTGCTCGAGCTGGCAATCAAGGATCCGATGGGGTCTGGCTAGCAACTTGAATCTCTACGCAAATGGGGGAAATATTTGGCTCGTTGCGATGATCACCAGTGGGGGCAGGGGGACTTGAACCCCCACGTCCTTTACAGGACAAGCGATTTTAAGTCGCTTGCGTCTACCAATTCCGCCATGCCCCCGGTAATGGCTGGGCCAAGGCCCGCAATGGCATCCTAGATTTACGCCAAGCAGTTTGCTGACAGTGTTTCTTCAGGCCATCACCAGTCCAATCTCGATCAACTCGCTGATGGTGCTCGCTGCCTATGCCTTTTTAGGTGGCCTCTATTTGGTTGTTGTCCCTTTGCTCCTCTATTCCTGGATGAACAAACGGTGGCACTGTATGGGCAAATTCGAGCGTCTAAGCGCCTACGGAATGGTGTTCCTATTCTTCCCCGGTTTAATTCTATTCGCGCCTTTTTTGAATCTTCGCCTTAATGGTCAAGGAGAGGTTTGAACATATGACGCGTGCCAAGGTCATTCAGCTGGGCTTTCTTGTTTTGATACTCGGAGGGCTCGCTTACAGTGTATTCAGCTTTGCGGGCCTGGATAGTATTTCTGCCGGTATAGCTGCTCAATCAATTCTTGTTGTGGTTGTTGTCGGATGGACGGGATCATATCTACTTCGAGTGGTTTCTGGGAATATGACCTTCATGCAGCAACGTCGTCGTTATCAACAGGCCTATGAAAATCTGTCAACTGCTGAACTTCAGACTCGCTTCGATGCATTACCTGATGCTGAGAAAGTTTCCTTGCTGAAGGATATTGAGGATGAGAATCCTAACCACCAAGCCCCCTCTGACCCATAGGTTCTAGGGCGTTTGACCCCCCTCACGCCTTCTTCTAATGATTGCTATGGAAGATTTCTTGGCATCGAAATCCAATACACAAGCCACAATCAGCCGTCGCTTCCAACGAGTACAAGCTGAGGGACGCCTTGCACTCATGCCATTTCTAATGGCTGGCGATCCTGATCTGGCAACAACTGCTGAGGTGTTGCTCAGCCTCGAGCAATCTGGCGCGGACATGGTCGAGCTGGGCATTCCCTATAGCGATCCTCTCGCCGATGGTCCGGTGATTCAGGCAGCTGCTTCTCGCGCACTGGCTGCTGGTACGACACCAGCTCGGGTCTTGCAGATGTTGGTTGACTTGCGGGGCAAGCTTTCCATTCCTGTGATCCTGTTCACCTACACCAATCCATTGTTCAACCGGGGCATGGAGCGTTTCTGTGATGAAGCGGCTGAGGCTGGAGTTGCCGGTCTGGTGGTCCCAGATCTTCCACTCGAGGAAGCTGAGCGTCTTTCTCCCTTGGCTTCTGCTCGTGGACTTGATCTGGTTCTTCTGGTGGCTCCTACTACACCTGCGGAACGTATGGCAAGGATTGCAGAAAGCAGCAGGGGTTTTACCTATTTAGTAAGCGTGACGGGAGTTACCGGCGAACGTTCTGTAATGGAGGAACGTGTTGAATCCTTGGTGCAGCAACTCAAATTGTCCTGCTCAAATCCTGTAGCAGTCGGATTTGGAATTTCTGGGCCTCAGCAGGTACGGCAGGTGCGAGATTGGGGTGCTGATGGAGCCATTGTTGGCAGTGCTCTAGTGAAACGAATGGCTGCTGCTGCTCCTGGATTTGTTGCTCAAGAAGCGGGGCTTTTCTGCAAGGAGCTGCGCAACGCTGCTGGATGAGTTTTAACTTGCTCATGTCTATCATCCTGCCTCAAGACATCAACATAAAAAAGCCCTGGAAGATTTCCAGGGCTTGAGTGATTCAAATGAGGTTGGAACGATCTTGGCTGAATCTCCCTTAGCTCAAAATATGAATCAATCTTCGTCTTCTTCGCTTCCTCCAGCGGGAACTAGGCGAATCTGCTTGCGTCCAAGCTTGATTTCAAACTCATCACCAGGCTTGAGATCAAGTAAGGCTGTATAGGCCTTGCCAATCAATAGATTGCCATTGCCCTGAACAGTAGCTACATAGCTAAGCTTGCGTCCACCCTTACCGATACCTGCAACACCAGTTATACCAAGGCTTACACCTTTAGCTTCTAGTAGAGCTTCGTAGAAAGCAGTGAAATTAAGGCGTTCTCCACCATCCTTCTTCGTGGAGACGTAGCCACAGGCGCGAACAAGATCGGATTTGCTGACATCACCCAGGTCTTTGACTTTCGTGAGGAGGTCGCTGCCGGTGAGCATGATTTGTAAAACAGAAATCTACTTCAACAACATAGCGTTTAGTTACCCATTTGTGCCATCCTTTAAGAGACAAATTTTAGCGATGAGTTTTACGCTGCAGACATGGCACGATTTGTTCTTTGGGGTACTTACTGCGAGAACGCACTTGAAAAGCGAAGCCCTTTTCGTGAAGAACACCTCAATAGGCTTACCACTCTTAAAAAGCAGGGCATTCTGATCACTCTTGGTCCAACAGAAGGGAGCACTCATGTTTTTGGGATTTTCGAAGCCGCAAGTCTTGATGTTGTCAGGAAGCTTCTAGAGCAAGACGTTTACTGGAAGGAAGGAATATGGACCTCTCTTGAGGTTTACCCTTGGGTCCAAGCATTCTGAGCTTGAGCCCATATCCAGGCCGCCACGAGCTGATCTCCACTATCGCCGAGAACATCCTGGTAGCCAGACATTTGCCCGATTCCTTCTCGAGCAACTCTGGCGATTGCTTGAGGATTATCTAGACCGTTGTGCTCTAGTGCTTTGAGCCTCAGGGTTTTGTTACGTCGAATGATATTGCCACCATTTACATGACAACCTGAACAGTGTTGCTTGAATAACGATCCTCCAGCATCGGTATCCAATGCAATGGTGCCAATAGGATGGATGAAGAGTGTAGAGATCAGGATTAGTAATCCTGCAGTTTGGCTCCCAAGTTCAAATACAAGTCGCCTCAGACGAATCTGTAGGTTCATGCAATCATCAGTAGTAACGCCTCAGTCTGCCGTAGTGATCTGTTGTGGTCTGCTGATACCGCTTTAACAGTTGCGCATGGGCTTGGCAGCCCCGTGAAAGAGAGGACTGGGCTATCACAAAGGCCTAGAGCAGATCTTGAGCCGAATCAACTGCTGTTCACTGCTCTCATAGGCTGGTTGATGTAGGACATGGGAATAGGTTTTGAATCCTATTCAGAGGTTTTCATGGTTGAGTATTTCTATGCGTGTTGTGATGAACAAAGCTGGATGAGGCAACCAAAATTTTTCTCGCTGATGCCTTGAACAATTTGTTGTCAGCATCATTAGTTGGAAATGAATTCTGGAGAAGTGGATGGCAGAACAGGATCTCTACCGATTCCTCGACAAGGTGCAACAGCTTCAAAAAATGATTCAGTCGCTAGAAAAGGTCCCTGGCCGACGGGAGCTGCTAGCCGCTTGTGGAGATCACAACCAAGTGGTGAAGTTAGCTCGATCTTGGGGCTTTGAGATTGGACGCCGTTGGGGTGAACTTGAGCCTGTCGAGCAGCTTCCTTCTGATGCCAATCTGCTAACGCGGCCATTACCTCCACAAGGAGAGGAACAAAAGCATCTTCTCCACGCTGGTTCAAATTGGCGCCTAGAACTAATTCTCTCTTGTGCTGCATCTAGTCCAGAGGGGTTCTGGTATGACCAGGCTGATCACGAATGGATTGTGCTAATCAAGGGGAGTGCACGTATGCAACTGAAAGGTCCCGATGCGTGGGTTGATCTCAGCGTGGGAGATCAACTGCATTTGGCCCCTCACCGTCTGCATCGTGTGGAACGAACCGATCCTCACCCTGGGACAATTTGGTTGGCTTTGTTCTGGAACGAGCAGAAAGGACCGGATCAATTGTCGCTCTCTTGACCAGCCAATAAGCCCCGGCCAAAGCAATCGAGGCAATCCCCAGTCCAGCCAGTAACTGAGGTTTATCATCAGATCCTGATGGCAACACGATCACTTTGCGCGCCACGGCTGTCAGCGCTGTGACAAGCACCAGCTCAATCTGTACCACTTGGAGGCGAAGATAACTGGTGACGTTCTGAAGCACTTCAAGAGCAATCAGCACAGTTAACAGATCACCAAGAACCTTGATTAAGTCATCCCCAAGCCAGCTGTGCTGTGAATCAGCGAACAATTCATTGCCAACACTCACGATGAGCTGTGTCAATGCCGCAATGATCACAACAACGGTGATCACTGTGAGAACCTTGACTATTACTCTTTCTCCCCAATCCACTAAGTTGAGGAATTAAAGCATTGCCCGATTGAGACTGCGCAAGGCGGATCTCAGTTATTAAACGGATTGTAGGTAGGCCGAGCCGGGGTATCGCCGCTGGGATTCTCAATCTTGGTATCGCAGGTAATGGATCCATCCGCCTCTTCAATGCAGTCGCTGGGCACGACTTTGCTGTTTTCACCTGTACGGCTGTTCGGTCCCAGTAGCCAACCCTCCGACTGTGCCTGCAGGCTTAGAGGAGCAGCTAATTGCAGACTGGCAGTCATTCCTAGGCAAGTCACAAGTAAGGGCAAACGCATGATGGAACTGTCATTCAGATCCACTTTGCCTGTCATCTGGTTCAGCTGCCGCAGTCGTCGCGGATTTCTTGCAGAAGTAGGTCTAGTTGGCTGAAAGGATCGGCATCTTTTTGGTTGTCGGATGGAGATGATGCATCCGTTCCAACCCATTCCGCTTCAATTTCACATAGACGTGCGGCCACCCGTGGTATTCCGCCCAGGCGATGTTCACGTTCCAAGACCTCAAGCAAAGCAGGCATGCGAGTCGACACAGCCTGAAGGCTTCGACGCAGGTCTGCCTGGGTACGTCCCTGCTGCTTCAACCAATCCTTCAGCAGGAGGGCCAGCTCATCTTCAACTTGACCAGACCACCCTGACATCAGCCGCCAACTGGAAACCACCGATCTAGTTTGCGTCGGGCACGATCACGAATCTGGGGGGTCATGTGATTGCTCCAGAGGCCTACGACTGCGGTAAGTGCAACAAGGTCATCACTGAATCCTGCGACAGGGATCAAATCTGGCACCAAATCAATGGGCATGATGAGGTAGGTAAGTGCAGCGAGCATGGTGAGTCTGGCCTGTGCAGGTGTTGATGCATCCAAGAGCATTTCCATAGCTTCTAAAGCCGGCCTTGCAAGGCTTCGCCCAGCCTGACGCAACACCTTTTGAAACAGACTCTGATCAATAACGGAACTTTCCAGCACCGTTGCATCGACGGTGGTGTGAGTTGCGGTGGACTCATCAACCATGGTTTGTCGGCGCCGATGTCATTCCATTTTTACCTGATTTATCGAGATTCATAAGATGAGCACCGCCCCTTCTTGGGGCGGATTTCCTACTTTTCAGTGACGTTAATCGCTTAGAGGGTGCTTTCTACCAAACCACTCTGAATTCCTGTTTTGCGTAGTTTTCGCAGTGCCCTTTGTACCACCTGCCTGCAGTATTCGCGACTGCAGCTCATATGTCGTGCAACTTCCGCGAGGGTGCGCCATTCATGAGATCCGTCGAGTCCAAAACGAAGTGTGACCACCATCCGTTCTTTAGGAGTGAGGTTCGCACGATTGAGCAAAGTCCATACCGATGCAGTCCTTTCCGCCATTTCGGCACGCTCCATAGGAGGGATCTCTTCGCTGGGAAGGACATCCACAAGTTCTGAAGGATCGGATTTTGACTTCACAGCTCCTTGAAGACTCACTGTCACACTGCGTAATTCACAAGAGAGCAGATCTTCCACTTCGGCCATCGGCAGTCGCATGGTTTTTGCCAATTGCTCAGCAGTGGCAGGCAAGCCGTTGCTCTGCATCAGTCTTGACTTTGCTGCCCTTAATTTGGTGAGCTTCTCATTCACATTGACGGGAATTCGTATCGTCCTGCTCTGGGTAGATAGTGCCCGGTTAAGCCCCTGGCGAATCCACCAATAGGCATAGGTCGAAAATCGATGGCCACGGGTTGGGTCATATTTCTCCACTGCTCTGGTAAGTCCAAGCGTGCCTTCTTGAATCAGATCGAGAAGATCAAGACCCTTGCCCTGGTAGCGCTTGGCAAGATTCACTACAAGTCTTAAATTGGCAGTGATCATCTGATTCTTGGCTTTTTCACCGCGACGAATGGTGAGGCGCTGATCATCTGAGTATTCGCATTCGGGCCCTGCTCCACCAGCAAGATGGCAGCGGTCAGTAAGCGCAACCATGGCCTGAACCTTGCGACCCATTGTGAGTTCCTGTTCAGGTGTCAGAAGTTGGTGTCGCCCGATCTCCCCGAGATAGGCACTTAAAGAACTCACCATCTAGAACTCAACTCTTAATTGAACCTAGAGCCAAAGTGTTTCCATCCTGGCTGCGTAAGGAAGAGTGCGGAATTAACTTTTTATGCGTTATTAAACAGTTTCTTCAGGATGTCGTGTTGCTTTGATTGGTGCAGACCCCGCTCGCTCTCTTCTTCTATTGAGATAGCCGTTCATTGAGCTTGATGTCGCTAGCGTCAAAGCGAATTTCATTCATCCCATCCACTTGGGAGTCGTCCTCATGCCTGAGATTGTCAACAATGCTGGAATTGCCTACGTCCACTACCTGAGCTTCATGGTTTGCTTTGCTGCCTTGGTGCTTGAGCGAAAGCTGTTGAAGGCTTCCCCAAACCGTGGAGAAGCCACGGCAATGTTAATCACGGACATCGTTTATGGCGTAGCAGGGTTGGCGCTATTGATCAGCGGCATTCTGCGGGTGTTGTATTTCGGCCAAGGAAGTGACTTTTATACTCAAAACCCTTTGTTCTGGTGGAAGGTAGGAGTCTTTATTGTTGCGGGGACTCTTTCGCTTTATCCAACTGTCACCTATATCCTCTGGGCTATTCCACTGCGCAAAGGAGAATTGCCTGAAGTGAGTTCCTCTTTAGTCACTCGCCTCGGTTGGTTCATCAACATCGAAATCATTGGATTTGCATTCATTCCCCTTTTGGCAACCCTGATGGCCCGCGGCGTCGGCCTTCCTTCTCAATAAACCAAATGGTTCCAGATCCATGTCCACCAGCGCAAGACGTTCGTGTTTTAAATGGTGGGCTTCAATTACCCGAGTCCAGAAATGGGCTCGGGTATGTCGACAAATTAGCGACCACCAGTTTTGGTTATCCAAGCCTGCCTCATTGGTGCGTATGGGTTGAACCAAACCCCAAAGGCTCTGTTGCGGGCCATCGCTGGCTAAAGCGATGGGCCAATGCTGTGGATGCTGCATTCAATAGCTGGTCTGAAGTGATTCCACTAACTCGGGTCGCTGAGATTGAACGCGCTCATGTGATGGTGTTTAGAAAACGCCCTCCGCTGCGACAGCTCCCCTCGGGTTGGCGTGCTAGCAATGGCCGCAGTCTGCTGACGATCGTTGAGGCTCAACGCAAAAAGGCAACCCAACTTGAGCCAAAAGTGAAGGTCATGGTTTCACCAGAACTAAGAGCGCCTGTCCTTCAAGCGACAGCCCTGCATGAGCTAGGTCATGCTTTTGGCCTATGGGGGCACAGTGATCATGTGAGCGATGTCATGGCCGTATCCCAGGGGGCATTGCCTGTCTTGACTATTTCAAACAGAGATCGGCTCACACTTGAGTGGATCCGTTCACAATCCACCAACTTTGGGCAACCACGTTGATGGGAATTTCACTAAAAAGAATCACTCAGTCAGCCACAGTTCAGCATTCATCTTCGACGTGGTGCTCCACGTCTATTAGCGAGCACCTCAAGCACTTCTCTCCAGTTCACACCGTGGTGGGCAAGAGCGACCTGCAGATGGAAGAGAAGATCAGCTGCTTCATTAGCAATTGCCTTCGCATCGTCGTCTTTGCAAGCCATCACAAATTCCGCACTCTCCTCACCAATTTTTTTGAGGATGCGATTGTCACCACCTTCTAAAAGCTTGTTTGTGTAACTGTTGACTTCGGGTGTGGTGTGGCGTTGATCAATGACCCGAAAAAGTTCACTGCAGGCATCCATCGGAGGCGGGAGAGTCAGTAAATCTCCATGCGAAGGCTGGTTTGCCTCTGCGAAGAAACAGCTTCGTGCTCCGGTATGACAACTGACCAAACCGGTTTGTTCGATACTGAGTAAAAGCACATCAGCATCGCAGTCATAACGAATTCCCTTAAGGATCTGCGTATGACCGCTAGTGGCACCTTTATGCCAAAGCTCCTGGCGGGAGCGGCTCCAGTAATGAACTTCGCCACTCTTTAATGTCTGCTCCAGAGCAGTGCGATTCATCCAGGCCATCATCAAGACAGCTCCATCAAGCCAATCTTGGGAGATCGCTGGAATCAGACCAACATCGTCAAAACAGAGTTGGTCGATGAAGGCGGGGCTGAGGGGTTGCATTCGTCCTCAAGGAGCGCAGGTGCTGCCGTGCAATCATCCCTCAGCACCAAACAAGTTATCAACTGCTTCGCCCTCGCATGACCCACCGCTCTTAAGGTCTCATAACCTAGAGCCGAATGGAGCACGGCATCAGCATCTCGAATGCTATGGGTGCTGATTGGAAATTTGACTTCTAGCCATGACTAGGGGTCAGGATCAACAGAAACCAGAGACATAAAGGGATGATGTGGCGTTGAGGACTGATAAGACCTACTCAAAGCATTAATTCTCAGTATCAAGCAGATAGCTTGTCTCAGGCACATCTAAAAGGGGAAGATCCCAACTGCTGATAGGTTGAATTTTAATGCCGCAAGTTTAGCCAATCAAGAATCAACTCTTAAAGACCAGGCCGTCGGGCTTTTCAAGGTGAAGGCAGCTATCAGTAAGTTGCACTTTCAGAAAAAAACTATCTAACCTCAAGCTTCTCCTCGATAAAGGTAGCGATGAGGCATATTTTACCGATGACTCTCGCAAGCTCGCACCTGTACTCAAAAGCACAACCAAAGAAGGAAAAATCAATTATTGACTTGCTATTAATCAAGTGAATCCAAATGAAATAGAAGTCTTCGAAACACTTGGTGATGATAAGTATGGATTTAAAGACAGCCTCTCCGATTATGTTGATTTCAATGACTATATCATCGATAAAGCTCTCAATGGAGGCCTTTATCGATTTGATTTCTGCTGATGCATGGCAACAAGCTACGCCGATCTTTAACTGGCAGCGCGTCCAAGCAAATAAATTCAATGAATTCTTGCTCTCTTCATAGATGAGAGCAATTCAGTTCTCCAGATCTCTTAACTGACAGTTCTCATATCTCCTTTGTCACCATGCAACTCCATCCAAGTCATTGCAACTGATCACAGATCTCAAATTTCACAAATGAATCTAAGGTTGGCTCCCGCTGAAAAAAACTTGCTACTTGCGACAATAATCAAATATCATGCTCCTTCTACCAATCTAGCAGGAGATACCAACTAAAAGCCTTGATCAGAAATCAATGGATACCTGCAATCATGCTGATATATTGCCATATGATTTTTTGGTAGATTAGAAATGCTTTCCAAAAATGAGTCAAGGTTCAGACTCAAGAGCTTCGACTCTAAACTATGGAATTTAGATGATTTTTTAGGCCTTGTCTCTACAATCGATTTCTCTAGGCAACTACCTGTAATAGCAAGCATTGCCTTAAAGATTGGCTTCTATTTGAACATGATTTTATTCGTCGCTTAGGCTTGATCCGTATAGTCACATAGATCGATTCACGGCATCAAAGTCACTCTCTACTCATAATCTCAAAACACACGCCAATTTCAGCAACTCTCTGGATGAACGACCATGACTGAAACACTCAAAAATTCTTACACTTGTAGCAAGAATTTTGCTGGATATCCTTGTTGTCATCGTCAATGGCGTCATCCAGGGCACTGTCGATTCGTGCATGGCTATAGCCGCAGTTTTACCTTTTGGTTTGCAGCTCAAGAGCTTGACCCCTACGGATTTGTCGTCGATTTTTCCAGTCTTAGGCCCCTGGAACAACAACTCAACAACCAATTCGATCACACCTTCCTCGCCAATGCTGATGATCCGCTCCTGCCTCAATGGCAGAGCCTGAATGATCAAGGCGCTATCGATCTAAGGGTGATGGACAATGTGGGCATGGAGTCCAGCGCAGAGCTGGTTTGGCAATGGGCCAATGCCTTTCTGCTTGATCGAGATGCTGGGCGCAGCTGTTGTTGGCGGGTAGAAGCGCGTGAGAATGAGGCCAATGCAGCTTGCTACGAAGCAATACCTCAGTGGTATGAAACCAAAACTCTGCTCTGATCAATTTGCTCGATCGACTCCCCTGGTGGGCGAGCTAATGAACGGAGGGTTAACGAAAGCTCAGACGCTCCTCGTCCACATCCACATGCACAATCTGACTATCTCCATAAAGGCCAGCCAGGATACTTTTGGCTATTGGAGTTTCAAGCTCGCGTTGGATCGCTCGCTTGAGGGGTCTGGCCCCATAAACAGGGTCATAGCCAGCATTAACGAGCCAATCAGCTGCTGTATCACTGATCTCTAGGCCAAGCTTGCGATCGCCAAGACGCTCACGCAGCCGATTGACCTGAAGGGCAACGATCTGACGCAGTTCCTCGCGCCTGAGGCAATGAAAGATGATTGTTTCATCCAGGCGGTTGAGAAACTCAGGCCTAAAATGAGCATGCAAAGCATCATGAACTCGACGCTCCATTTCCCTGTATTGACTATCGTCTCCTCCTAAGTCGAGGATCGACTGGCTGCCAATATTACTCGTAAGGATTAGCACTGTATTTGTAAAATCAACTGTGCGACCCTGACCATCGGTGACACGTCCATCATCGAGGATCTGTAACATCACATTGAACACATCTGGGTGTGCCTTCTCCACTTCATCGAACAGGATTACCGCATAAGGGCGTCTGCGTACGGCTTCGGTGAGCTGTCCACCGGCCTCATAGCCGACATAACCTGGAGGTGCTCCGATCAGTCTGCTTACACTGTGCTTCTCCATATACTCAGACATATCGATTCGCACCAAGGCAGCCTCGCTGTCAAACAGTTGAGAGGCCAATGCCTTGGATAGCTCCGTTTTACCTACACCAGTGGGGCCTAGAAATAAAAAACTTGCGATCGGGCGGTTGGGATCACTTAAACCTGCCCTGGAACGCTGAATTGCATCCGCAACAGCTTGCACAGCTTGTTCTTGGCCAATCACACGTTGGTGGAGTTCTCTTTCAAGTCCAAGCAGTTTTTCCATTTCCGACTGCACAAGCTTGGCGACTGGAATCCCGGTCCATTTGGCGATGACCTCAGCAATATCGTCTTCCGTAACCTCCTCTCGCAGCAGTGATTTATCGCCTGCATCTCCATCTTGGGCCAGGGCAGTTTCTTTCTCGGTGAGTTGTTTCTGCAATCCCGCCAGAGTTCCATACTCCAGTTCAGCTGCTTTGTTGAGGTCGTAGCTACGCTTGGCTTGCTCAACTTGCAATTGCACCCGTTCGATTTCTTCTTTGAGCGAAGAAAGGTCGTCAATCGCACCTTTTTCTTGTTGCCACTGTGCATTGAGCGCGCTTTGTTGCTCTGCTAATTCAGCAAGTTCGCGCTCTAGTTTCTCCAACCTTTCCTTACTAACGGAGTCGGACTCACGTCCTAGGGAAAGCTTCTCCATCTCGAGCTGCAAAATCTTGCGATCGATTTCATCGATTTCCTCCGGCTTGGAAGTGATTTCCATTTTCAATCGTGCAGCAGATTCATCCATCAAATCGATGGCTTTGTCTGGCAAAAAACGATCGGAAATATATCGGCTGCTAAGCACAGCTGCAGCAACCAGGGCGTTATCAGCAATGCGTACACCATGATGCACTTCGTAGCGTTCTTTGAGACCACGCAGGATGGAGATCGTGTCTTGCACTGTGGGTTGATCCACAAGCACTTGTTGGAATCTTCTTTCTAGAGCGGGGTCTTTTTCAATGTGCTGTCGGTGCTCGTCGAGAGTCGTTGCACCAATGCAGCGCAGTTCCCCTCGAGCCAGCATTGGCTTAAGCAGATTGCTTGCATCCATCGCCCCACCGGTGGCTCCAGCTCCTACCACGGTATGGATCTCATCAATAAAAAGTACGATTTGTCCTTCAGATGCGGTGACTTCTTTGAGCACTGCCTTGAGTCGCTCTTCAAATTCACCTCGATATTTCGCCCCTGCAATCAAGGCACCCATATCAAGGGCGATTAACTGTCTGTTCTGTAGGGCTGCAGGTACATCGCCGTTAACAATCCGCTGTGCCAGGCCTTCAACAATTGCGGTTTTTCCCACCCCTGGCTCCCCAATGAGGACAGGGTTGCTTTTGGTGCGCCTGCTAAGAATCTGAATCGTGCGTCGAATCTCATCGTCCCTTCCGATTACAGGGTCGAGTTTGCCTTCACGAGCAGCAGCAGTCAGGTCTCTGCCATATTTTTCGAGAGATTCGTAAGTTCCTTCTGGGTTCTGATCGGTCACCTTCTGGTTTCCGCGTACCGCGTCAATTGCAACCTTTAGTTTGCCCGCATCCACGCCCGCTTGATTGAGCAGCTTTCGGCCGCAACGATTGTCCCCGGCTAAGGCAAGCAACAGATGTTCAATCGAGATGAAGCTATCGCCAAAAGCTTGCTTATGTTTCTCAGCTTGATCGAGGAGATCATTGACTCCTTTGCCCAGATAGACAGAGTCTGGCGTGGCCTGCAGAGTGGACTGTTCCTGCAGGTGTGCATCCACAGCTGTTTGCAAATTGCCGATCGACACACCTGCTTTTTCTAGGATTCTTCCTGCTAAGCCGTTTTGCTCTAGCAATGACAACAGCAGATGCTCTGTTTCCAGTTGCTGATGCTTGCGTTGTTGGGCAAGTTGTTGGGCCAAAACGATTGCTGCCCAACCTTTTTCGGTAAATTGATCGGCCGTAGGTTGCATGTGGTCTTTTACGTTGATTCAACCGTATGTCGACCAACCATTAGTGCCAAGCGGCAAACCGTTCTGATTGGTACGGCTCTTTCGGCAGAGTGTGGTAAATACCACCCTGAGACAAATCAAAACTCACTGCTGGATTCGTTATCAATGGCTGTCATATGTGCATTAGGTGATTAATTACTGGCTTCAAGAAGCCTATAGATCAACCATCTAAATGGGATTAGACCATCTCTTCATGGCTTAAGCTTTGAGCATTCTCTTGATCCAAATAACACAGCCAACCCAACATTCACCTTGTCCTTTGTGTTAAGGAGAGTGTATTACTACTTACACTAATCATACTTATAACTTGATTTAACATAAGCGCTGTGATCTTCAACAACTTCGCCCCTAAATTCTTTAAGCCAATTGGATTGAAGTGAATTACTTGCGAATTGGAGAGATTTTGCTGTTTCTAAACCAATCCTCTATTTGCTGTGACTCGACCTCATTTTGAAAGTCGCAAAGCTTGACAGTGAAGCCATAGTCTGTAGCTATATCTATTAGCTCCTGATAATTAGAGCAATTCTTCAACTTGCTTCGCAGGCTTAAACTATGCTGAGCAGCATGGAGAAGATTAGACAATCCTTCTCGAGTCATTGCGGCATGCAAATTACTACTTTGATGCTACATCCAAGCTTTAATGCCTGCAAACCTGAGAAAATCCTTTGCATGCTTGCATGATTGATCAAACTTATGTCATCAAATAAAAAAACTGAGGCAACAAAGCAAGGATTGTTACCTCAGGTTTGATATTTTTAGGATCTTTAAAATCTACTTATCGGCCAGTCAATTCAACTCATTTAACAGTAACCGTTCCAACCATGCCAGCTCCGCGATGGGGCTCACAGTAGAAATCGTAGCTGCCGGCAGTTGAGAAGGTTTCTTCCCAAGACTCACCAGGTGCAAAGGCTAAATCGGGATGGCTTAACTCATCGTGGCCTTCAAATACAGCGTTATGTGGGGCCAGATTGTTGTTGACGAACTTAATCGTGTCTCCTTCTTGAATCGTTATAGAGCTGGGCTCGAAAGCAAGCATGCCTGAATCGCTACCTAGCTTCACTTCAGTAGTGGCGGCCTGAACGGAAGAGACCCCAAGTCCAATTACCAAGAGCAGGGTGCAGCAAGCTGCAGCAATAGAGCGAAGCATTGAGGCCATGAGGGCTTACATCGTGTCTGAGAACACTTTACCCCTGATTATGAACTTTTCCTCGCCGAGGCAGTCCTGAATCTGCCAACACTGCTTTAAGTGTGGCGGCATGACTGTGACCTCCGAAACGTTCTGGTGTAGTAATTGGATCATGCACAAAGTGCCGTTGCTTGATACTGAAGCGATCCCAGGCATTGATTTCGATCGGTAGCACCTTGATCAGAGCCTCAATCAGCCAACCCCAGAGGGGTAGACCAGGCGTCTGCCTGAGCCCACGCCAGCGACAGAGAGTCGCTACAGCTTGATTCACAGAGATCGCGGGTTGGCCCATAACCAAACGCCGAACAGCTCCCTGCCCAGCCTCGCGATTGGCATGTTGGGGGGTCGTTGCTAAGTGGCCACAAATCCAAGCAATATCTGCTGCGTGAATGAAATGAAAGCTGGCATCAGCCCTTAGCCAGCGTGCCAACCAAAGCCAGCGGCTTCCCTCTGCTAACCCTTCAGTGAGATAGCTGGTAGGGAATGGGCTCGTGCCATCAACCCTTCCCCCAAAAACGAGCGTAGGGAAAACAGCTACGATCCGATCTGCTAACGGATGGTGCTCCAGGTCCTGGAGGCACTGAGCCTTGGTTTGAATGTATTCAGTGCCATATGAGAGAGCTTCTGGCAATGGCTGGAGAGCCCGGTTGAGGATGCTTGCCGTAGAGAAATAAGTAATCTGCTCAAGAACCTCTGGATTGAGAAGCCCGAGCAGAGTTTTAACAGCCACAACATTCACTTGATGGGCTCGCTCTGGATCCCCCCAGGCCGTTGCTGTATGAATCACACGGCTGACCGTGGCTAGCTGATCAGCAAAACAATGGGGATCACGTAGATCTCCAACCAGTAGTTGTACACGTGGGTGTTGCGGTGAGATGGCGGTGAGTTTGACCGGATCTCTTAGCCAGAGCAGTAACTCGGCATCGGAGTTTTCGAGTAGCCAGGCGGCTGTGTACTGCCCAACACAGCCGCTGGCTCCTGTGATCAGGATCCGGGCAAGAGTCAAGCGGCAGATCCGATCAGATTGTCAACAGTCTTGCCAGTTTCGAAGAACACCTTGGCATTTTCCTCAGGTGTTCCAGGCAGGATGCCATGGCCGAGGTTAAGGATGTGCCGGCGACCTCGAGCCTTGCGGACTGCATCAACAATTCGCTCTCGAATCGCTTCTGGTGTACCAAACAAAAGGCCAGGGTCAACATTGCCTTGCACACCTAAGTGCTCGGGAAGGCGAGCGCAGCCATCGGCCATATCAACAGTCCAGTCAAGAGAGATGATGTCGACACCTGTGCGTCCCATTCGTTCCAACACTCCAGCGCTACCAGAGATATAGAGAATCATTGGAGTGTCGGGATGAGTGGATTTCACCAGGTCTACGACTCTTTTTTGATAAGGCGCTGCAAAGGTGTCGTAGTCGATCGGGCTGAGCTGACCAGCCCAGGAATCAAACATCTGCACGACCTGGGCGCCGGCATCGATTTGATAACGCAAGTAGGTGGCAATCGATTCAGCGAAATGGTTGAGCAAACGATGCAGAAGATCTGGCTGCTGGAAAGCCATCGCCTTGATCACGGCGTAATTCTTGCTGCTTTTGCCCTCAACCACATAGGCAGCAAGGGTCCAAGGAGCTCCCACAAAACCCAACACAGCAGCCTTATTACCAACGCTCTCGCGCAGGCGTCCGAGCACCTCGCCAACAAAAGGCATGGTTGCGTTGGGTTCCAGTGGATGAAGAGCCTCAATTTGGCTGAGGCTACGAATCGGTTCTTGGATTAGGGGGCCCTTGCTTTCAACGATGTCGAAATCGATGCCCATGCCTGGCAATGGTGTGAGGATGTCTGAAAACAGAATCACCCCATCAGGCTGGAAGGCTTCAAAGGGCTGCATCGAGATCTCGTAAGAGAGATCTGGATTTTCGGAACGCTCTCGAAAACTGGGGTAACGGTCCCGGAGATCCCGGTAGACCTTCATATAGCGTCCCGCCTGGCGCATCATCCATACAGGGGTACGCTCGACCGACTCACCACGCGCAGCGCGTAGCAATAAGGGCTGGGAGTCGCTCATTACAAGAGTCAAGATCAGTCAGAGAACCTACCTGAAGGCCGTTGTTGTTAAGGCCATCAGTGATGTTGAGAACGCAGCTTCGTCACATGTCCATTGGCTTTGGCTGAATTCAAAGACTTCGCTTCGGGTCATAACGGAAGACCAGCACGCTCAGCGCTGGTAGGCAGAGTTCAAGAGACTGCTCATATCCATGAATATTGAATCCATCAGTGTTTTTACCGCCCATATTGCCGAGGTTTCTACCACCGTAACAAGAGCTATCTGTGTTGAAAACTTCCTCATAATAGCCACTAATAGGCACGCCAATTCTGTAATGTGAATGAGTTTGCGGGGTGAAGTTGGCGACGACAACAAGCCAGGTTCCGCCACTACTTTCACGACGCATAAAGCTGATTACAGAATGACTATTATCATTGCAATCAATCCATTGGAAACCGTATTGATCAAAGTCATCTTTCCATAGAGCAGGCTCGGCTTTATAGAAACTGTTGAGGTCATCAACCAATCTCTGCAGACCCTTATGAGGATCATGTGTCAAGAGCTCCCATTGCAGATCTCCCCACACATTCCATTCCGATCGTTGACCAAATTCCATTCCCATGAAGATAGTTTTCTTGCCTGGGTGGGTCCACATGTAGGCAAGCAATGCGCGAACATTTGCACATTTCTGCCAGTCATCTCCTGGCATCTTATGGAGAAGGTTACTTTTACCATGCACAACCTCATCATGACTAAGTGCCAACATGAAATTTTCGGTATAGGTATACCAGATCGAGAAAGTGATGTTGTTCTGGTGAAACTGCCTAAACCAAGGATCTAACTCGAAATAATCGAGCATGTCATGCATCCAACCCATATTCCATTTAAGGTTGAACCCCAGGCCGCCCATATCAGTGGGCTGAGTAACCATGGGCCAAGTTGTTGACTCCTCCGCAATTGAAAGTGCTCCAGGGAAAAGCTGAAAGAGAACGTGATTGGCCTGTTGGAGAAATCGAACAGCTTCTGTATTTTCTCGCCCTCCATCTTCATTGGCAATCCATTCTCCATCAGTTCGAAGGTAATCGCGATAAAGCATCGAAGCCACCGCATCAACACGAATGCCATCAATATGGAATTGCTCAAACCAATACACAAGATTGGCAACGAGAAAGTTGCGAACCTCGTTGCGGCTGTAGTTGAAGATCAACGTGCCCCATTCCTTGTGTTCACCAATGCGTGGATCGGAATGTTCGTAGAGATGAGTTCCATCAAAGAAGGCCAGGCCATGACCATCCTTAGGGAAATGGCCTGGCACCCAATCGATAATCACACCTAGACCTTCGGCGTGGCAGCGATCAACAAATGCACGGAATTCATCCGGACTTCCAAATCGGCTGGTGGGTGCATACCACCCTGTGACCTGGTATCCCCATGAGCCATCAAATGGATGCTCTGAGATTGGCATCAGTTCGATGTGGGTGAATCCCCGATCTTTCACGTAGGGGATTAACTGGTCGGCTAGTTCGGGATAAGTCAGGAGACGAGCTCCAGGCTTCATATCAGCAGCAGGTACAGGCGCCCGGGGTGTGCCATCCACTTCGATATACGGTTCATCTGCTGCTGCATGAATCCAGCTGCCTAGATGCATTTCATAGACAGAAATTGGCTGGTCGAGAGCATTACGGCTATCCCGTTGCTGTAACCATTGCTCGTCCTGCCATTGATAGCGGTCAAGCCTCGCCACTACGGAGCTTTTCGCTGGGCGCACCTCGTGCTGGAAACCATAGGGATCAGCTTTCTGATAGCAATGGCCGTCCTGGGTTCGGATTTCGTACTTGTAAAGGGTCCCTTCTTTAAACCCAGGGATAAATAGCTCCCAAAGACCTCCCTGGCGACGCTGCATCGGATGATGACGTCCATCCCATCCGTTTAGATCGCCAAGAACAGCCACACTGCATGCGTGGGGTGCCCAGAGGCAGAACATCACTCCTTGAACACCATCACGCTCAATCAGATGGGCGCCCATGCGTTGCCAAATGTGGTGATGGTTGCCCTCCGCAAAGAGGTGGCGATCCATCTCCCCCATCCATTCATCTTGGAAGGCCCAGGGGTCGTGCTGCTCATGCTCGATTCCTGCGCGTTTAACCCGCAGCTGGTATGTGCGGCCGGGATCTTGGTTGAGAGGCGCTTCGAAGATCCAGGAGTGATTGGTCGTTGTCATGGCAGTCGTTCTGCCATGACAGAGGAGCTCTACTTGGCTTGCCTCTGGCATCCAGATCCGCACGATCCATTGCCCCTCATGGGATTGAGGACCAAGCACCGAGAAAGGATGGTCATGGCGGCATTCAGCAAGTCTTTCGCCGTCTTGAACCACCCAGTCGAGGGCAACACTGGTGGTCATGGGGCAAGGACATCGATGGCCGGGAGCTTAGGTCGATTCATGGACCTCAAGGGCAGACTGAGCACCAGAGTGAGCAGTTGAATCAGCGAACGCTGATCAATCAGACCAGATCAGCTGAGAAATCCACGTTGATGATCTCCCCTTGACTGTTGAAAATGACAAAAAGGTTGTCTGTTAAATCGCCGAACTCAATGGTCACCAGAACAAGCTGCTGTTCCCCTCCTTGGCTTGCAACAATCGCATCTTTCACCTTTTGGAAACCTCCGGTGACGCGGTTGAGTTTTGTCCACTTGCGTTGCAAGTCTTGTGGTTTCAACTCCTGTTGAAAGCTCAGTTCAAGAAAGGAACGCGCAGCGATCCAGCGAGCAGATACCAAATCGTTAACGAAATCAATGGCTGATTGCTCGATCGGCAATGCTTGACCACTCCATTTCCATGCGATCAATTTCCCTTTCTGATCGAGAACCATGATCAAGGGGACGTCTCCCTTTATGGTCTCAACCATGGCGTCGACAGTGGTGTCGTCTATGCCTGGTGAGACGTCGACAATGCGACTTGACTTGACTTGAGGGCGCCTTTTCAGACGTTGTTGGATCAGTTCAGTGGTGGTGCTGCTGCGCAGGGCTTCTGAAATTTGGCCATAGATGGTTTTGGCGTCTTGCACCACTAATGCCCTTAGCAGGATTTGCGCTGTTTTTGTCGCCTCAGCAGGGCTCAAGGTGGTCTTTTGAATGCTCTCCTGCGCTGCCACAGTCGGAAGGGTTAGTGCACTCAGGCCCATGGGTAATCCAAGGGAGAGGCTCAGCAGGCAAACAGACAGCTTCAAAACTCTTGGGGCAAATCGAAATCTATTTTGCCGGAGTTCCATGGCAAAAGCCTCAACTTGGATCCATTGAGCTGCAGTGTCATGGTCACCACTTGGCAATGGGGTCCTGGAGGGCCACAGGGTTGACGATCGTGGCCTGGGTTGACACCGATAGCCGGCCAGGCTGCGCCTGCCAGAGATAGCCGCAGATGTTCTCCTCGCTGCAGGTCTGCAAGTATTGGTTGAAGTTTCACCTTGCGCGGCAGCATGCGCAGGGCCTGCTCTCCTTGCACACGCAGAAAACCTGTTGAGAGCTGCTTCACCTCGCTCTGGCTGCGATTAACAATGGAAAGAGCTACGCAAAGGTCAAATCCCGGTTGATCTGACTGCACGGTCAGCTGCAGTAATGGGATCCCATTCAGTTGGAGGGCTTCCTGCAAAGCAGTGCTTGTGAAGGTGGCCACATCGGCGCGCTGGTCCACGGCGCTGCGCTCAGCGATTCCTGGTTTTGGGCTGAGGTGTCCTCCCACTGCTTGCACCGGTCGCCAAGGGTCATGGACCACATAAACCATGCCGCTACCTTTCTTGTTCTGATGCAGGGTGCCTTCTGAGGGGTCCAAGCAGGCCATCCCTCCACTGACAAGACTCCAGCCGGCATGGGCTGAGGCAGAGGTCTGGGAGGGGCTCGCAAATGTCTGCCAAGAACAAGACGTGATATTCCAGATCCGCCCATGGGATCTTGAATTGGTTGAGGCTTTCGAAGATTTGAGATGGCGATCGAAGAAATCCAGCTGGAGTTGCTGTGCATCAGGCCACCACTGCAGGTGAGTAGCGGGACCGATGTGAAGTTCTGGACTACCTCCTGCTTGGCTTGATCGTTGATAGAGATCAAGCAGGCCATTCAAATGGGGGTCCCACCAGCCACCCAGAAGCAGCATCGGTTGACGAAGCCAGGAATCCAAGGGCTTGTGTACAACCCAGCCTTGATCGTTTTGGCTCGATTGATGTAGCCATCTCAAGGTCATTCCATCGGGATCGTGGCGTTTCAGAAGTACCGGACCCTCATACAGGTAGCTGTCGTCTTCCAAACTGCGGCGAAGCTCTGTCCATCCTTCCCAGTTGCCACAGCGACGAGCTTGTAGTGCTGCAAGTTGCAGCCCCCAGGCCAAGCCAAGATGCCACCAGTGAGCACCTCCCTCACAACTCCAATGGTTGCGCTCATCAACTCCTGCCATCGCTGGTGCCAGACAGTCCGGTGGCGGCGTCCCGGGTTCGGCAAGCAGCTGTGTTAGGCCCTGATAGGAAAACCCATAGGTTCCAAGGAGGCCATTGCATTCTGGTAACTCCCGAACCCATGCATGCGTCTGACTGGTATCAGAAGCTTCTTGAAGGAAGCCATTGAAGTGGCCTTCGGAATCCCCTTGACCACGTACGTCCTGGACCACTACCAGATAGCCGTGACTTGCCCACCAACCAGGATGGATGTAAGTCACAGTTGAGGCGAGCGCACGTCCGTAGGGCTGACGCATCACTAGCGCAGGCCAGGGTCCCTCACCTTTCGGAACCCATAACCTGGCAACGAGCTTGACCCCATCAGTGAGTGTCAGCCAGGCATCGTGCCAGTTCACGGATCCAGAGCTCGTTCGACCTTCAACGCACATCCGGGCAGTTCATTCCAATCACATAGGTGACCAGAATCTCAGCGTTATTGGAGCTGAGATTGCGTTGGCGGGCGACTTCTGAGATCGCTTGAGATGAGTAAGCAGAAACCCCTTTGCTATTGAGAGCCTTAAATTTTCCACACAATTCGCGCGCTTCGCCTGGGTTATTTTTGACGCTTTCAAGAAGGCTGGACTGCGCCTTGACATTCGAAGCACTTGCAAGGGCTACGACAATCAGTACTGGCAAATAGCGCATTGTTCTCAAAGATGCACGCTGTCATCATTTGAGACACTCTTGCCGGGGTTGTGGGGCTTCGCTAGGTCAGTTCTGCAGTTGCCTAGTACGAGCAAGCTGAATCCAGCGATTCGCCATAGCAAGGTCCACGCTCGATTGTCGATGGTTATTGAGTTGGCGTTGTAACCGTCCCGTCTGATGCACGACATCCTGTGGAGTCGCAGCGGCCAAAGCGGCTGCAGTGGCTAGCCCGGAATGGATCAGCAAGGCAGCATCCGCCAGTTCTAGATCTAGATCACAAACAAGTGCAGCCATGCCTCGCAATCGTTTCAGGTTGCGGGTCGTAGCAAGCCCTCCCTTAGCAAGTCGGTTGAGTTCCTGGTTCTCGAGGCGTTTCAATGCGCTCCATGTTGTGATCCCTGCGGCCACGAGCAGTGCTTGTTCGTCACGAAAGCTCTGAGGTAAATCTCCCAGAGGTTGATCAACCTGCATCGCTTTTTTCGGCTAATGGCAGCGTGATGTTCTGACGCAAGTCGCGTATGACTTCGCCGAGGATGACGGGTTGACTGACACCCTCTCCAGCCGAATCCAGTCTGCGTAGCCGCACATGCACTTCGCTACCGTTATATCCACCGCTATGGAGGTTGCCTGCTAGTTGCTCCAATGTGGCTTCGACCGCTTCATCCGGAAAGTCGTCATTTACCTGGGCAACAACAAGGTCCGTGCTGTTGTCAAACACCACGGGTACAACAAGAGCTCCTTCAACCTTGAGAGGGGGGGTATAGCTCACGCCAAAAGCCCAGCAGCTTGCCAAAAGAAGAAGGGTGAAGCTGGTAACTCCCACCAACCGGAAGCGTTGTCCCCAACGCACCGAGAAAGCAATCAGGGTGATTACGCTTAGGGCTAAGCCTGACCAGGCAAGCCATCCGGTTGCGGTTTCAATCAGCTCTGGAATGGACATGGACTGGTGAACCTCAGGAGAACTACTTATATTTCGCACGCTCCCAGGAAGGTTGACTCAAATCGATGGGAGAGAAGAGTCAATCTTTGGCTAAAGGGCGATGGAAACGCCCTGCTGTTCTACTGCTAACGAGCAGCTTGGTTGTTTGGGTTGGCGCCGATCGAATTGTTGCTGCCCTTCTTGAACGTCTGCGTCCGCAACTGGAGCAACAGCTTTCAAAACCTCTAGGCCATCCTTTAAAAATTGGTGCCTATCAGGGCCTGCGGCCCTGGGGTATCGCCATTGGTCCCACTGAAGTGCTGTCTGGAAATCATGACGATTCCACAGCATCGCTCTCTGGTCTAACCGTCAGCCTTGCCCCAATGGCCAGCCTGTTCCGTTTGCGACCCGTTGCCGTACTCACCCTTGAAGGATCACGGTTAACGCTACGTCGTAATCACAAGGGTTTCTACTGGGTCCCTGGTCCATCCAAAGGCGAGCCTCCCCCAAAGGTTGATCTTCAGCTGCGATTGACTCAGCCCGCCAGGGTCCTCATCGAACCCTCAAACTTGGAGTTCACCGCCACCACACGGGCAGACCTTCAGTTGGCGGAGGGATGGGCCAATGGATCTGTCCAATTTGTATTGCCAGATCGTGGAAGATTCTTCCTACAGGGCCGTGGGCGCTGGGATCGTTTAGAGCTTGAGGCCCATGCTCGTTTGCACCAAATCAGCCTTGAACAATTGCAAGGGCTTTTGCCCGGAACGCTGCCCATGCAAATGCAGGGTCAGATTGGCGGTGATCTCCAAGTCAGTCTTAAGCAGGGACGTATGGGCTGCAAGGGAGCCCTGTCATTGGTTCGATTCCAATTAGCGGGTGGTCCCCTCAAAAAGTCACTCTCATCTCGTGAAGCCAAGATCAACTGTCGTCAAGATCGTCTTCAGTTACCTCTCAGCCAGTGGCGTTACGGCCCTTGGACCGCTTCTCTCAAGGGAGGTGCTCGTCTCAATCACTCCTACAACCTCGACCTCAAGGTCAAACAGCGGCAACAAGGGCATACCTTCCAAGCCCGGATCAATGGACCTTGGCATGAGCCCAATCTGCACGCCAATGGCCGCTGGATTCTTGCCCCAAAGATCCCCGTTGATGGTCCGCTGCAACTGAACTTGCAGATGCGCACCAACTGGCGCAATCCCAAGGCCTTCAGGGCCGTTGTTGACACTTTTGATGTTAGTGGTCCAGGTCTTCAGGTCCGTGCAAGGGGGCCCCTATATCCCGAGTTAGGGCTGAGCACCCAGCGCCTGGAGTTTGCCGGACCTGCATGGCAGCGCATCCCTGTGCTTGCTGAACTTCTCGGCAGCCAATCCTTGATCAAAGGCAAGCTTCAGCTTGAGGGCCCTTCATCGAGCCCCCAACTTCAGCTAAGCCTTGCTCAGCAACGTAATCCTTTACTGGAGACCTGGTCTCTCAGAGCGGGGTGGTCGGCAGATTCCGGTTTGCTCCGCTTAAGGCAGTTCAACAGTCCCCTACTCAAAGTTGTGGCGGACTTGCCTCTCTCAGTTGATCAAGGACGCCTACGCAGTGGAGAACTACAGGCCAATCTGAATTTGAGTCCTTTCCCTTTAGCACGTGTTGGTCCGCTTCTCGGCACCTCTTTGGCTGGAACCCTTGCTGCTTCGGGTCAGGTGAGAGGGCCATTGTCGGCTCTTCGTCCAAATCTTTCCCTCCGGGTGGTGAATCCAGAGGCTGGAGGGTTGCGGTTGTTGGAAGATTGGCAAGGGAACTTGGCCGGACTCCCTGCTGGGGGCGGCACTCTGCTGATGGAATCTGTAGGGGCGGTGATCCCTGGGCAGCTCTCATCTCGATTGGGACGCGACTGGTTGCCACAGGAGTTGGCGATTAACCGTGGCGACGGTCGTCTCTCGCTAACCGGCATACCAGCACGCTATCGCTGGGAGTTGAACAACTTCAAAGTGGATGGGATTGAGGCTGCCCTGTCTTCCAAGCAGCGATTTGAAGGCGTTTATGGTCAACTCAACGGGTCAGGCAGCCTGGGCCTTCAACCCCTGGCCATGGAAGGTCAAGTCACCATCAGCAATCCAGGGCTGATGGGTCTGCAATTTAAACAGGCTTTGATTCAGGGGAGGGTTGCCAACCAGCGCTACAAGCTGACTGGTGAGCTGCTACCAGCGGATACTGGCCAGATCACTCTTGCAGCGGGAGGTCGCCTGGGAGGCGAACTCTCTGCTACAGCAAAGGCACTCGGTCTGAGCGCGCGTTGGCTGACCTCTAGCGCAGAGCAACTTTCTAAGCTTAATGATGTTCTTCCACCTTCAATTGGTCGCGCCCAAGATCTGGGCTCGCTGTTGATCCAAACCTTGGGAGGGTCTCTGGATGATCAGCTCAAAGTCTTGGCAGCGGCGCAGGCTTCCTTAAATCGTTTCGACCAGCGAAATCGTCGTAGCAAGATCATCCATCCAGAAGATCTACGTGGGCAGATTGATGCGGTGATCGATCTGAAGGGTCCCGATCTGGCCAAGCTCAATCTGGAGCTAAAGGCAAGCGGTCATCTCTGGACAGAAGGTGAGGATCAGGATCACGCCCTACAGGTCAAACCCTTTTTCGCATCGATTCAAGGACCACTGCATGGTGGGGAAGGGTCGTTTTCACTGCTTCACGTTCCCTTTTCTCTGCTTGCGTTGGTTGCACCTCTACCTCAAGCACTGCGGGGTGCTCTGGGGCTTTCGGGTCGATACAACCTGAGACGGGGAACCCCTGAGATCACAGCTGATCTAGTGATGGAAAGCGCCAGGTTGGCTGAAAACACATTGATCTTGGACAAAGGGCAGATCCTCTTGAATGATGCCCTCCTGAACCTCGACCTCGCACTGCGAAGCTCTTCTTCCAAAGAGGCTGTAACCATTACCGGTCAAGTGCCTCTGGATCCCTCCTTGCCGATAGACGTCAGGGTTGAGAGCCACGGCGACGGCCTACATTTTCTGGCGGATTTTGCTGAAGGTGCGGTCGCCTGGAAGGGCGGTAACTCCGACCTCAAGTTGTTGTTTAGCGGCAGCCTTAGCGCTCCTCAGGCGAATGGATTTTTGGTGATGCAAAACGGCGAATTCGTCGTCATGGAACAAGTTGTCAAGGGGTTGGAGGCTGCCATGGTTTTTGACTTCAATCGCCTTGAGGTGCAGCGTCTCAAAGCAAAGATTGGTTCTAAGGGCATCTTGCAAGGTGCGGGATCCATTGCCTTGCTTCGCCCTGCACCTGAAGACCAGCCCCTGACGATCGAGATCAGTAAGTCCCGTTTTAAGTTGCCAATGGCTGATGTAGGGGTGGCCGCCAAGCTCAAGCTCACGGGTGCCTTGCTGAAACCCTTGATTGGCGGTGAGCTCACTATCAAAGAAGGAACGATCTCACCCGCCGGCTCAGGGTTTCTGCGACCGATCAACTCTGCCATTCAATCCACCAAAAGGCCTGGAGCCGGAGAGGCGATAGCGACTTCCAGCAGCCCCAAAGTTGTTAATGCCAACACCCTGCTTGAGGAGCAGTGGGATTTCAAGAAACCCTTGGTCTTGCTTGGACCAGATGTAGAGGTCAGTCGAAGGAAGATGTTGAGTTCCGTTATTCCAAACATCCCCTCTATCAGCTTCGACAACCTGCGTTTAAAGCTGGGGCCAAATTTGCGCATCACTGCTAATGCGCTGGCCAATTTCAGTACAGAAGGGTTGCTCAGTTTGAATGGTCCCCTAGATCCAAAGCTTCAGGCTCGTGGTGTGATTCGGCTACTGAATGGGCGGCTGAATCTGTTTACGACGTTCTTCAGTCTTGATCAGCGAGCTGCGAATGTCGCTGTGTTTACTCCTTCTCTGGGCCTAATCCCTTACGTTGATGTCGCCATGAACAGCCAGGTCTCCGACAGTATCAGCATCGGCACCGACAGTAATGCCGCATCTGCGAATGTATTTGATACCAATGGAACAGGTGCTCTTAGGGCCGGAGGACAGTTCCGCTTGATCAAAGTGATGGTGAAGGCCGAGGGACCTGCAAATCGTCTTTTCCAAAACATTGACTTACGCAGCTCGCCGTCACTGCCTCGTGTTCAATTGCTGGGGTTAATTGGAGGAAATTCACTGGCAGGGTTGTCGGGAGAAGATGGTGGTGCGGCACTAGCGACTGTGATCGGTCAATCTCTTCTCACGCCTGTTCTTGGAACAATCTCTGATGCTTTCAGTCAACGAATGCAAATTGCCCTTTATCCTGCATACGTCTCGCCGGTTGTGACGAGTCAACAAGAGCGAGTATCTGGGCAAGTTCCACCCACGCTCGAGTTAGTCACAGACATTGGTATTGATATCACTAAGCGACTTAACGTTTCTATTTTGGCGACACCAGACCGCAACGATATTCCTCCGCAAGGCACGCTTACTTATCAAATCAGTCCCAGCATGAATCTCTCAGGTTCTTTAGACAGCCAGGGAATTTGGCAGAGCCAAGTGCAATTGTTTTTCCGCTTTTGACCAGTTGGCAACCGACTTAGCTCAGTTCATCGGTGTCGATTTGGGAGGTACCGCGATCAAGTTAGGTCGATTTGATCAGCATGGTCATCTGTTGGCAGAAATCGAGTTACCAACCCCTCAACCCTCGATGCCAGGTGCTGTCACAGTTGCTCTTTGCGACGCTATCGAGACTATTGATCCAAACCATCATGCTGCATTCGTAGGAGTGGGCTTGCCAGGACCAATGGATGCTGAAGGGCGGGTCGCCAGGGTCTGTATCAACCTGCCTGGATGGCTGGAGGTTCCTTTAGCCGACTGGTTGGAACCACGACTGAATCGGCACGTCACCCTGGCGAATGATGGCAACTGTGCTCTCGTTGGTGAAGCATGGCAGGGCGCGGCCCAAGATTTTCAAAACGTCATTCTGCTCACTCTTGGCACCGGAGTAGGTGGGGGCGTCATGCTTGGAGGTCAATTGTTTGTAGGTCATAACGGGGCTGCAGCCGAGCCTGGTCTGATTGGGGTGGATTCGGAAGGTCCCAGCTGCAACAGTGGCAACCAAGGCTCCCTGGAGCAGTACGCCAGCATTGGCGCTCTTCAACGTCTATGGGCTGGGGACCCAGAAGAATTAAGCGACCGAGCTGCTTCTGGCGATCGCGAGGCTCTCGAGATCTGGGAAACCTATGGCCGCAAACTTGGGGTGGGAATCAGTTCTCTCGTCTATGTTTTCACCCCTCAGCTGGTGCTTGTCGGAGGAGGTCTTGCAGGTGGAGCAGTTCATTTCCTACCAGCGGTCCGTCAGGAGGTAGAGAAGCGGGTACAAGCTGTGAGCAGGGAGGGTTTGCAGATTCGCTCCTGTGCCCTTGGTAATGGAGCTGGTCGCCTGGGGGCAGCTCGACTTGCCCTTCAACGTCTCTTAAGTGTCGGCAATGCCCCTTGAGGCGTGATTATGAGCACAGCTGTGCCGCGCTGTGATGACAACTTCTCCTGGAGTTCCTGAGCCTTCCGCCCAGTTGCTGCGACTTGCAGCAGAGGTGCGGCAAGCAGCCATTGCTCTTGGGCAGAGTGATGACAACCAGCGGCGTAAGGCCCTGATGGCAATGGCCAATTCTTTGCTGTCAAGCTCTGAGCAGATCGTGAGGGCTAACCGACTGGATTTAGAGAAGGCTCGAACTGAGGGACTTGCTTCTGCCCTGATGGCGCGGCTCAAGCTTGATGAAAGCAAACTCGTTTCGGCTATCAAGGGGCTAAGGCAGTTAGCTCAGTTATCTGATCCCCTTGGTTTGCGTCAGTTGCATCGTGAACTGGATCAAGATCTTGTGCTGGAACGCATCACCGTTCCTCTTGGAGTCCTGGGGGTAATCTTTGAGGCACGTCCAGATGCGGTGATTCAGATCGCTTCACTGGCGATTCGCTCTGGCAATGGTGCACTTCTCAAGGGCGGCAGCGAAGCAAGCCACACCAATCAGGCAATCATTGAGGCCTTGAAGAATGGTCTGGCTGAGACAGAGATCGATCCCAAGGCAATTGCCTTGCTCACGACCCGTCAGGAAAGCCTTGCCCTACTTCGCCTTGATGACCTAGTGGATTTGATCATCCCTCGCGGCAGCAACGAACTGGTGCGTTTCATTCAGGACAACACACGAATTCCGGTTCTTGGTCATGCGGACGGAATCTGTCATCTCTATCTCGATGCCACGGCGGATCTGAAGCAGGCCCTACAGATTGCAATCGACAGCAAGACCCAGTACCCCGCAGCATGCAACGCTATTGAAACTCTGCTCATTCATCAGTCCATTGCAGCGTCGTTTTTAGAGCTTGCAATTCCTGCCTTTCGTCAGGCCGGGGTTCGTCTGCTTGGGGATTCAACTAGCCGGGCTTTAGGAGTAGAAGAGTCAGCAAGTGAAGAGGATTGGGCTACGGAATATCTCGATCTGATTCTGTCAGTGAAAGTGGTGCCTGATCTAGAGGGAGCCTTGGATCACATCCGTCGCTATGGCTCCCGTCACACGGAGGCGATTGTCAGCAATGATCAGGAGACGGCTGAGCGTTTTCTCCAAGCTGTCGATAGTGCCGGTGTTTTTCACAATTGCTCCACGCGTTTTGCCGATGGATTCCGTTATGGCTTTGGAGCCGAAGTTGGAATCAGTACTCAAACACTGCCTCCAAGGGGGCCGGTTGGCTTGGAAGGGCTGGTGACCTATCGCTATCGGTTGCGAGGACAAGGCCACATTGTGGCGGACTATGCCAATGGTGAATGCATGTTCACTCACCGAGACCTACCGCTGTGATCAATCGTCTCCCTTTAGGAGCCATTCATGTTAACGATGTGCGCTTGTGGGCTCACGTGGGTGTGCTTGACCATGAAAGACGTGAAGGTCAGTGGTTCAGCTTGGATTTCAGCCTTTGGTTAGACCTTGACAAGGCTGCCCTGGATGATGAGCTCAATGCCACTGCGGACTACAGCTTGGCTATTGGTGCAATGCAACGACTCTCCTTTGAACTGACGTGTTTCACCATCGAACACTTCAGCGAGCGATTGCTAGTGCTCTTGGAAGATCTCTACGGTCCTGTGCAGATGCGAGTGCTTGTGCGTAAATGTGCTGCGCCGGTGCCTGGGTTTAGTGGCAGTGTGGCTGTTGAGAGGTGTCGCCATTGGCCAACACCCTGATCTTTGTTAAGGCTTTTCGCGATGTTTACGCATGTCGCATCAGTGGATAGACCCCGTCGACCATTGGTGCTTGTACATGGTCTTTGGGATACCCCGCATCTTTTTGGGCGGTTAGTGAAGGCACTCGAACAGCATCAGCTACCTCTACTGATCCCCCATCTGCCCCATCGCCTGGGAGTTGTTCCGCTTTCCAAGCTGGCTGAGACGTTGGATCAGCTCATTGTTGAGCAGTGGGGGGCTGAGACGGTTATCGATGTACTTGGATTCTCGATGGGAGGGGTAATCAGTCGAATTTGGCTGCAACAACTAGGTGGAGCACGACGAACGCATCGTTTTCTGAGTGTAGGAAGTCCACAGCGAGGCACCATCACAGCCCAGTGGATTCCCGCCTGTTTATTTGCTGGTTTGGCGGATATGAAGCGCGGCAGCCCCTTACTGCGCCAGCTCAACGGCGACGTTGGAGCCTTAGAGGTCATTGAATGCAGCAGTTATTTCTGCCGATGGGATGTAATGGTGTTTCCAGGCTGGCAAGCCGTATTACCGGTGGGTGAGCAACAGGCCGTTCCAGTAATCACGCATCAACAATTGATGTCTCATCCGCTGGCATTGAAGTTGCTGATTTCAAAGCTTCTCAGTAATTAACTTGGCGAAGTCGAGTTACCTGAGCAAACTGAGCGAACACTCGTAAACCGGCACAAAGATGTGTTTCTCAGCATCAGCCAGCTTCACGGCTGCAGCGGTCCTCATGCCCTTAGGTCTTTATACTCACCATCTTGCGTCTGAAGCGAAACGTCCCGGTTACAAACCTCTGGCCCTAGTGCCGTTCTTCTTCGGGTTACAGCAATTTGTTGAGGGTTTTGTATGGGTGGGCTTAGGTCACGGAGAAGCAGTGGCTGCACCGATCGAACCTCTCACAACAATTACTTCTGTTGGCTTTCTATTTTTCGCCTATTGCTTCTGGATGATATGGATTCCATGGAGCGCATACTCGATTGGGCGTCATTCCGAAAGTGAAGGAGTCAAGAGAGCATTACGCTGGGTTTGGATTATTGGTACCATCCTTGGGATTTCATTCTGGCTGCCTTTATTAGTACATCCACCGTTGATCCAGCCAGGGCTAGAGACAGGCGGAAGAATCGTTTACAACGTCAACACAATCTTCCATAATTTCATCAATACAGAGCCTATTGGAGAACTGATTTATTGGTGTTGGATTGTTATTCCTTTGCTGATGCTTAAAGACAAAGCCGTAAAACTCCTCGGGGCCTTAATTGTATTATCTATCATTCTTACGCTGATTACATATAGCATGGCTTTTAATTCAGTATGGTGCTTCTACAGTGCTGTTCTTTCAATTGTTGTTCTCTGGATCGTAAACCGTCCGGAGATGCGTCGTGCCTGATGCTCTTCTGCAGGGCTTAAGTGGACTTAGTCAAGGCCTTGATTCCATGGCTGAGTTACTACTTAAAATGGAGGCCGGGGTTGGATTATTGCTGGCAGTTGGCCTTTCAATGTCAGCAGCACATTTCTTTTCTCTTCTTGCCAATCGTCTAGATCCTGTTCAAATTGCCGTTCATTTATTCTTTGATGCGCTTGGCCTAAGCCTAGCCTTTCTAATGGGGATTTTCTGTGACAGCTTGATACTCACTTCTCTTAAAGCTGTACCTTTACATCCGATTAGCTTTGCGAACCATATGCTACCAGCAATTTGGCCAGGATTATTTTATATTCTTGTTGGGGCTCCCTATATTAGTGATCTAATTGCTGTAACACTTTTCGCCTGGATTCACCTCAATGTAGTTATTTTATTAAAAGCTCTTTATGGTATACCTCTCCAGCAAGGATTGGTTATAGCCCTTCCTGGTTTTGCGTTGGCCCTTGTTTTAATTGCGCTCTTGTTCGCTCAGCGGTGGAAATCAAGTTACGCCCAACTAGCACGAGAAGTAGCTCTTGATCATTGAGTTGGAGCTGATCTGAGATCATGACTAAGACTAGATCTTCGCTTCGCCATCATCGTGAACTGCTGCTTACAAGCCGCAGGACAATTGTCATTTTGATGCTGGCCTCAGCCATCCTTTTGTTTCTTTGCGTAGCTGTGATTCGTCGCGATGCTATTGCATTAGTAACCAGCGAATCGCTTGATGAGCTTCTTAAGCTTGCGGCACTTCTGGTGATCATCTTGGTCCCTCTGTCAGGTATTTATTCAGTGATGCTTGACTTTGTCTTCTGGGAAGGGTGGCTTGATGGTCTTCCTGACCCAAGTCATCTATTTGATAAACTATCGCCGAATGATTCTGGACACCGGCATTACATCATTTACCTGGATGGCATTCATCAAAGTGAAGAAGACCATCCTCCACGGGTGAGTCGATTCCTCTCGCAACTAGAAGATGGAATTGATCATGAGTCTATTTTAGTCAAAGGCATTGAGGCTTACACAATCATGCCTGTTGCACTGCGTTCAGATTCATACAGTCAGTGGTTCTGGCGAAGATTATTTTCGCTACAAGAGCATCATCCCAATGCATTGATTCGTTTTCTAAGCGCCTTTTTTGTACAAGCCAATAATGTGATCAAAGTGGGAATTTCCTCTGACCGCCGTTATGGCCCAGTGATGAACTATGAGCTTGCCTTGAAAATCGCACGTCGTCTTGAATCCCTTGGCTTCCATCCCAGTACAGCTGTGCGCCTGGTGTTAGTGGGTTACAGCGGAGGAGGAGAGATGGCTATTGGGACAGCAGAGATATTGCAACAACTTTGTCGTGTTCCTGTGCAGGTGATCACTGTCTGTGGAGTGTTCAGTGGGAATGGCGCTTTAGAGGAGATCAATCGTGTGGCTATGGTCGTTGGCGGGGAAGACCCTGTTGCGGCTCTTGGTCAGGTGGCTTACCCCGGGCGTTCTCCATTGTTGCCATTGTCAAACTGGAATCGATGGCAACGCAAACGGAAGCTTACTCGCTATGAAATCTCCGGCATGAACCATTGTGGTCACTCAGGACCATTCAGTGATGATTTTAGTTCTAAGGTCGTTGATGCAATTTGTTGTGAACTATGTAAAACTAGATAAGCACCAATAAAGTCAGTCTTTACATAGGTTTTTCACTTCAATGCAAGTTATTAGTACGACCAGTTTTACAAGCACTGATTGAAATTTTCAGCGGGGGGACTAGCCAACATATTAGCTAATTAAGCCACAACCTCTCAGCCTTCTCTCCACTCATGAAGAAATCTCTTAAGACTCCAAAAGGCGCTGACTCGTCAGTTACTGCAAAGGCAATTAAAAGTCAATCAACTCATAGAGCATCGCTTAATGCTTGCTGATTACCCTACATCTAGCCATCTAGCAGCCCTTACCTATCTAAAGTGAAGCAAAAGAGCTGTCCTTCGTTCAGAAGTTCAGTAGAGTGTGTTCATCATTGCCTGAATGAAGTGTTCCGAGCTAAGGCGTTGGTTTGACTATAGGAATATGCTGCTTGTCGACTGATAAGGGAGACTTGATAGTTTTCATAGTCCCAGAACCAGCAAGATGCAACTCTATATTCAAAGTTTCAAGAAGGGCCGATAGTCAGATTATTTCTCTTAAGCGGTGTAGAGTGCAATTGTAGTAAATGAGGAAGGACAATGGACTACATGCAC
>MPMF02083207.1_pt1 | contig 36064 bp, 31 predicted proteins | sample 1617271 | NCBI WGS metagenome assembly MPMF02 (sample SAMN05944812, study PRJNA350692) | marine metagenome | biome: marine; feature: ODZ; material: water; isolation source: 120 m water sample prefiltered with 30 um filter, filtered on to 0.2 um... | place: Pacific Ocean | collected 2012-04-09... | reverse complement strand
GAGCAGTGCGACCTCGGCGCTGGCCACGTCCAGTTCCAGCCCGGCGGTATCCAACCGCGCCAGCAACTGGCCCTCGACGACAGCCTCGCCCGCCTCAACTTCCACGGCCACGATGTCGCCGGCCTGTCCGAAGGCGAGGTCTGCGGAGTTCGTTGGCAGGGCGGTGCCGAAAAGGTCGAGCGTCGTAGTCAGCTGACCCTCGGAGACCTCGACTTCCTGCGGCGGCGTCACGACAACGGCCTCATCACCCATCACGAAGAAGAAGGTAGCGGTGGCGGCGATCACAACGCCGAACAGCGCCGCTCCGTACCACCACGGCCGCCGGGTGCTGCCCCCCCGAATCAGTGCGTCGATATCGGTCTGCTGCTCGGCCATCGGTCACCTCGTGCTACGTCCGAGTGCTCGATGGTAGCGTGCCACCTCATCGAACAGTGACTGCGTGTGATCTCCATCACGGATGTTAAGGGAGTGTGAAGTTCGACCGTCTCGCCCCGGCCCTCGGCTACCGTCTCGTCGGCACATGCGAGACGATGGGACTGCGATGCCCTCACGATTGCGAACGCTCGCGGCCATGCTCGGCCTTCTGCTGCTACTACTGGCGGCGGGCTGCGGTGACGGCGGCACACTGACCCTCGCGACAACGACGAGCACTGACAACAGCGGCCTGCTCGATGAGCTTGTGCCGGCGTTCGAGCAGCAGTCCGGCGTCTCCGTGAAGGTGATCGCCGTCGGCAGCGGCGCGGCGATGGTGATGGGTGAGCGCGGCGATGTGGACGTGCTGCTGGTGCACTCGCCGGACGCGGTCGACGAGTTTGTCGCCGCAGGCTTTGGCGTGGAGCGCGCCCGCGTGATGTTCAACGACTTCATCATCGCGGGGCCGCCCTCGGACCCGGCCGGCATCGCGGGCGGGGACGATGCCGTGGCCGCCATGATCGCGATCGCCGAAGCAGGGGCGCGCTTCATCAGTCGCGGCGACGACTCCGGCACGCACGCCAAAGAGAAGCTGCTGTGGACGGCCGCCGGCCTCGACGTGCCGAGTGGCGCGGACTGGTACGTCGAGACCGGTCAGGGAATGGGCGCGACACTGACCGTCGCTGCAGCCACCAGCGGCTATGTGCTCACCGACCGCGCCACCTATCTCGTGGTCGCTGACGGCAGCGCGTTGCCCCTGCTGATCTCCGGCGACCCGCAACTCCGTAACATCTACGACGTGATCGTCGTGAACCCGGAGCGACACGACGAAACGAACGTCGACGCCGCGAGGGCGTTCCGCAACTATCTGCTGAACGCGCAGACGCAAAACCGCATCGACCGCTTCGGCCGCGACCGCTTCGGCCAGTCGCTGTTCACCGGAGACACGGAGTAGCCGGCCGTGGATCTGATCGGCGAGGCGATCCGCGAGGCAGTGCGCCTGCTTACCAGCGGCGATGAGGACATCTACGCGATCACGTTGCGCACCGCGCTGATCACCGGTAGCTCGACGCTCGTCGCGACGCTGATCGGCGTTCCGGCGGGCCTCGCTCTCGCGCTCGGGCACTTCCCCGGTCAGCGGCCACTCGTGACGCTGGCGAACGCGGGAACCGGGATGCCGCCCGTCGTCGCTGGCTTGCTGGTAGCGATGCTGCTCTGGCGCTCCGGCCCGCTGGGCCAGCTCGGCTTGATCTACACGCCGGGGGCGATCGTGGTCGCGCAGGCGCTGATCGCCACGCCGATCATCATCGCAGTGACCAGCGCAGCCGTGATGGCACTGCCGCCCGCACTGCGCTGGCAGATCCGCGCGATGGGCGCGAACGACATGCAGTACTTGCTGCTCGTCGCGCGTGAGGCGCGACTGCCACTGGTGGTGGCTGTGATGGCCGGGTTCGGTGCGGTGATCTCGGAGGTCGGGGCGTCGATGATGGTCGGTGGCAACCTGGCCGGCGAGACGCGCGTGCTCACCACCGCCGCCGTGCTGGAGGTGAGCAAGGGGCGCTTCGGCACCGGACTCGCGCTAGGCATGATCCTGCTCGGCCTCGTGGTGGTGGTCAGCATCGTGCTGACATTCGTGCAGCATCGGGCGCGACGCCAGTGACCTCCGCGAACCGGCAACACGAGGCACGCGAGCGCGAAGCGCTGCGGCTCGACGGCATCAGCGTCGTGCTCGACGGCCGCGAGGTGCTGCGCGTGGACGAATTGGCGGTCGGCCGCGGCGAGGTGGTCGCCGTGCTCGGCCCGAACGGCTCCGGCAAGTCGACACTGCTGCGCGTCGCCGCCCTGCTACAGCAGCCGACGGCGGGCAATACGTCGCTCTTCAGTGAGCAGCCGCGTCGCTCCGGTCAGCGCACGCAGCTCCGACGGCGCACGGCCAGCGCCTTTGCCGGGGCGATGCTGCTCGATATGTCGGTACGCGCGAATGTCGAGACGGCGCTGCGCATCCACGGCGTGAACGGCGACGAGCGGCACAGCCGGGCGACTCGCTGGCTCGACCGCCTTGGTGTGCTCGACCGCGCGGACGCCCGCGCCCACACGCTCTCGGCGGGCGAGGCGCAGCGCGCGAGCCTGGCGCGCGCCTTTGCCGTGGAGCCAGAGCTGATCTTCCTCGATGAACCGTTCTCCGCGCTGGACATCGACACCCGCTCGCGGCTCGTCGGCGAGCTGCGCGAGCTGCTACCCGCCGAGGGTGTCGCGGCGATGCTCGCGACCCACGACCGCACGGAGGCGCGACTGATGGCCGACCGCGTCGCGATTCTGCTGGACGGCCGCATCGAGCAGCAGGGCCCGGCCGACGAGGTCTTCGCCCAGCCTCGCACACGAGCCGCCGCGGCCTTCCTCGGCTATAGCGTGATCGCGGGCGAGCTGCTGAACGGGCAGCGCGGCGAGGCGGCAAGCGACGCCCCGATGGCCTGCATTCCGCCAGACGCAACGGAATTGGTGGACGCACAGATGAGCGGCGCTCGGCCTGCCTCGGTGCTCGCCGTGCAAGGCGCGGCGGGGCATGCCCAGGTAGTCGTCGACATCGGCGCTCCACTCACCCTCGAGACGACGATTGAACGCGTCCAAGGCGGTGACCTGCGCGCCGGGGCGGCGGTACACGTGCGCATCGACGAGCAGCGCGTCGTCTGGCTCTAACCGGCGAGCGACTTCGCCGGGCAACCCCGACGTACCGCCAGTGCGCTGAGCGCTACTGGCACGGCGTGCCGTCGGCAAACTTCCAGAGGGTGTATCCGCGCAGCACCGCAAGCGCGCACGAATCGACCTTGTGCAAAACCCACTGGGCTTCCGTCGCATCATTGGCCGCCTCAACCTGTGCCCACGGTACCGTTGCGAGCGCGTATTCGATCTCCTTATCGAGTACCTGCACCTTGAGGTCCCAGAACTCGATACCGGAAGTCAGGTAGGCCCACGCTTCGGGGTTCACCGCTCCGGCATGACTTTGCAGCCCCTCCGCGGTTCGTAACATTGCTGCGGCAATGTCCCGCTGTTGACGGGCAATTGTGGCCAGAACGGTTGAAGGCGGAAATTCGTCGAGCGAGTTCCACAGAGCCGTTAGCACGTCCAGCGCATCGACCGCCTCGATCCACGCGTCGTTCTCAAGCGTGACCATGGCATCTATCTCAGCGTTCGTCGGAGCCCGGAGGATGCTGATGAACCTGCTCGCGGTCCCGATGGCGGCGCCATTGAGTGTGAACGAAACCGTGTAGGTGCCCGAGCGGAGCGAGACCGCTGCATCAGCGGGACGGCAGGTGTGGAACCGAGTCCCGCCAACTACCTCTTCTGAGGCAAGTGCGCCGAAGAAGCAAAGAACGGTGCCATGTCGATCCACTCTGATGTCTAGAGTTGAACCCAATGGCACGTCGTATGTAGCCGAAAAACACAGCCCAACGAGTCCCCGGTAGTTGTCTGGCTCAGACCGGGACCCACAGAATCTCTGACCGTCGGCATCGTAGGAGGGGTGGAACGCGATCTGGGTGACACTAGCCGTCGGCACGACTGTCCCGGGACTCAAGAGCGCAGTAGGAATCGCCGCGCGTATGCTCGACTCAGCAACCAAGAAGCCAATTCCCTCGACCGCTTCATCCACGATTTTTGCAGACACCAACCCCACAACACGGCCACACTGGTCGACCGCTGGGCCGCCGCTATTCCCCGGATTAACGGCGGCGTCCGTCTGAACTAGATGGATGCCGTCTTCGATCAGGGTGTTCGAAACAAGACCCTGTACAACTGCAGCCGAGACACCGAATCCTAGCGGGTAGCCTGCAATGAGCAGCGTCTGCCCGGCAACGAGCAACGAAGAGTCTCCCCACTGGAGGGGCGGCAGCGACGTGACGGCCTCCAGAACCGCTACATCAGACCGCGAATCAATCCCGATGACCTCGGCGACGAGACTCACTCCCAATGCTTCAAGGCTTACCCATGCAGAGCCCTCCACCACGTGCGCGGCCGTGATGAATTGGGAATTCCCGACATAGAACGCTGTTCCAATCCCGCCATCCACCAAAACTTTGACCGTGCTTGCTCTCAGCAACTGAGAAGTCTGTTCGGTCGTGCAAGTACTCGTCACGGTCTGCTGTCCGTCGCCGCGGATCATCGAGACGACGTCCGACTTCGACACGAGAACCAAGTTGTTGGCGAACGGCGGGGCTCCCGGTACATAGCTCTGCCAGCGCTGAGTCGCGATGTCATATTTCCAAACGGTCTCAACAGTGAAAGTCTGGGCGGCGACGAGCGCGATCACGTCAGTGGTCCCGGCGGAACCTATCGTGGTCCCGCCGACGGGTGGCACTACGAAGACCGTCGGGGCTGACGAAGCGAGGACCGTGAGCGGTACGCCCGTCGCCGCCGGATATTCTCCGGACACCGAGCCCCCCGTGGTGTAGACAGCCGTCTCGCGAACCGCAGCGCCGTTCTTGGTGAAGTGGATCGTGTCGCCGTTCTTGACCACACAGGGGGGAGTCGGGCTGATCTGAATCGTCCATTGGCCTACTGCGTTCACCGTCGACCCCCCACACGCGGTGCCGTTCACCGTCGCGGCGACGAGAACCCCCGCCGAGGCACCCGTCCCGTAAGCCAGAAACGGCGGGACCGGCTGCGCATGCGCCGCGGTTGGATTTGAGACGAACAGAACTGCACTGAGCAAGACGGCCAAGACGCTGAGCGCTTTGAGACTCGGCAGGCGGCTAGGGGCGCGCAGATGGCTGGACGACGAATGAGAAGGCCGCTCGATCGAACTGATGAGAATCACAGGAGAAATCATACTGCGTCAGGAACCCGAACATCAGGGGCCGGCGCTCGCGTTGTCGTACCCCGAGGCATTTGTCTACGGTAATTTTGAAAATTTGCAGCAATCCCGCGCGCTGGCATCCTGAGTCTAGAAGAGAGTGTGAACGGCACCCCCACCCCCCCCCCGGATCAGGAACGCCGGTTAAGAGGACGGCGCGCCTTGCTCGGTGCCCTCGCCCGTCGCCAGCGCAGTACGCAACTCGTCAGTCGTCATGTTCGCGATGACAGCCCCGAGCTCGTGCGCAATCGCGCCACCTCTGGGGCCAGACACCTCGGTACGGGACTCGAAGCCACCTGTGTAGCGACTGAGCAGAGTCAGCGCACGTATCGCGGATGGCGCATCCACCATGCGCTCACCGATGGGGTTGCCGGACCTGTCGTAGACCATGCGTAGGTCTACACATCGCTCGACGATGGAGACCGCCGCGGCGACGATCTGCGCGGTGTCGACGTCCGCTGCATCGGCGGCGGCGCGCATCCGGGCCGTCACCGCGGCCTGCACCTCAGCCCGTCTCAGCAGCTTGTGCGCGACCTGCCCCGCTCCACGTTCGGCGAAGCCCGCGTCGATATAGGCGCGCGTGGCGTTCCCCGTCTTCACGTTGCCGGCGGTGAAGCGTTCTGTGCGTGGGTTCATGGGTCGATCGTAACGCAGACGAATCGCCGGCGGCGACGCTAGGGACAACCGACCGAGCCGGTTGGTAGGCTCCTGAGGAAGGTGGCCCTTGAGGATGTCCCGACACCAGCAGGCCGTGCTTCGTCGCAGACGCCGCATCAGCAGACTGCCCCCGACGCGGAGGTGCTCCATGCGCACACTATTCGGCCCGCTGATGATCTCGGCGGTTCTTGTCGCCACTGCGTGCTCCGATACCGCCGACTTGGAGCAGCGCGTCGAGGTTCTCGAAAATCAAGTCGAGGCGATGTCCACCCAACAAGGTGTCCCGCCCGACCCGGTTGTCTCGAGCAAGCGGATAGAGATCAGGGGTGGACAGGCGCTGGACATGTTCTGCGTGGCCTACGTTGTGAGCGGTGTTCGCGACGAGAGATGCGGAGTGTGAGATCCCCGTATCCAGCCTTGGTACACGTGCACAAAAGAGGCCGAGATCGGCGCGCTGCTGCCTACGGCGTGCCGCTGAGTTTCGAGCGTCTGCCCGCCTCCCCCCCCACGCCCTCGCACGTAGAGCGCGATTCCGCCATTCGCAGCTGCCACCCGCCTCGCAGTGCTGCGGCGTTCAAACTGCGGCCACCCCGCTCGCGGCGTGATGGCCCGGCTTCCCGCGAGGGGGTGTGGGTATCGAGGTCGCCTGAATCAGGAAGGGGTGTGGGACGCCTCAGCTACAGTTCCCAGATTTCTGAACCCAACTAGGTTCAGAAGACAAAAGCAACGGGCAAAATATGGGATAGGGTCGATCCCGGACTAAGTGGTCACGCGCGGGGCTCACTGTCCGGCTCCAATTCTTCGTCGAAGAGCAGTTCAGCCACTATCTGCACTTCCTCGGGCTCGGAACAAACATCGACTAGATCCTGCATGATCGCCGCTACCAAGGCCTCTCGTGACTCAAGATCTCGGTACTTGTAGTAATAGTCTTCAAAGTCTCTCCAGAGGGTCGGCGCGACAAGATTCACTAGACTGGTCATGCGCCCTGCGCCGAGATCTTCAAACGCCTTCAGAAACGTGCCAATTACCTCCTCCATGATCACTGAGCGCGCCAGAACAGTCGCGGAGTCGTCGATTTCTTCAAGCACGAGCCCGCCCTCAACCAGTCGGATCTTGCGATCCACGATCTGTGCTGCCAAACCGACCGAGAACAGTCGGGTGCCGCCTATCTCGTCGGGCACGATGAAGTCTTCCTGTTCGAGAACGACGCGCCATAACAGGATCGTGTCAGTGAGTGACTGACTCTCGGTTGCTTCGCGCAGCAAGTTGCTCGCTGAGCCAACTCGCTCACCAGCCGTCGGCAGAAGACTGAGTACCTCCTGGCCATGGAAGTCCGCCTTCTTTCCGAGGGAGCCTCGTTCCCTCGTCGCCCGTACCTGCAGGTCATCAGTTCCCCGCCTCAGCTCCGCTGCTTCGGCATAGTCTGCCTCGCTATCATCGCGAATCGCGACATGGTTGAATCGAGCGAACATGGTGGCTGAGCAGATGGTTTCGGTCTGAATCTGGTAGTCCTTGCGCGCTGCGTTCGGAACCTTCTCACTCCAATTATTCTCGAAGTAGATCTGCTCCCACAGAACCATCCGATAGGCGTGGTAGAGCGCGGAGGTCGCTAACGATGAAGGGGTGTCGAGGTCTAGGAGTGACTCGTAGCGCGCGGCTGAAACGCTGAGCAGGGAGCCAACCCACATCGCGCTCTTAAGGTACTCGCGCACACATTCCTTCTCATCACCGGAGAGTCGCCCGAGCATCTAGTGCTCCTCTTCGTCGCCCGCCCGCCATCCTACTCCGCGTGGAAGGGGTCTCGCGCCGTCGGACGGAATAGCAGCGGGTCGAGGTGCGAGCTGCCGGGACGCCGCACGCAGAGAACCGTGCTTAGAACAGGCTGCGGTAGAGGGCCATCAGCTCCCTGTGGCTGAGCGGGTTCTCCCGCCGATCCTCGTACGCTCGTGGAAATCCCCACGAGAGGAAGGCCAGCCCCTTCGGAGAGAGCGCGCCCGCTCGTTGGCCCGTACCGGGGAGCAGGCGTCCCTGTTTGTCAGTGAGAACTGGCGGGTCGTCGCCACGTGACGGTTCGATGATCACTTCACCGGCGTAGATGCGCTCGCGGACGGCGGGCTCGACCGACCCGAAACGTAGGACTTCGAGGTGTGCAAACGAGGGAGTTTCCCCTCTGTACTTTTCGGTCAGCCTATGGAGAATGTCAACTGTTCGACGCGACCCTAAGCGAGGTAATCCGTGCTGAACTCATCTGACAACGATCAACTGAGCCGCTGGGTCGAAGAACGGTACCGACGCGCCTTCGGTGACTCCACCCGGTCAGCCGTGGCACGCCCCAACCGTGACGCGGAAGTTCCAGCGCAAGCTCGCCGAGGCGGGTCTGCCCCCGATGCGCTGGCATGATCTCCGACACGCTGCGGCGTCGCTTATGCTCGACGGCGGGGTGCCACTGACGACGGTGCAAGATACCCTCGGACACTCAACGTTCACGCTGACGAAGGATGTCTACGGCCATCTCACCGACGACGTGAAGCGGACGGCGGCGGATGCCCTCGACGTGGCTCTAGGAAGCGCGAACTGATCCGCGTGGCTACATCGGTGGCTACATTACCGGGGCGAACAGGCACCTTGAGGGGCCGGATTCGTATCTAAGCCGGGGTGGCGGAATTGGCATACGCAGCGGACTTAAAATCCGTATCCCTTCGGGGCGTGTGGGTTCGACTCCCACCCCCGGCACCATCGCCATCACTATTCCACGAGCGATATCAGCGAGGCGCAGATGGCGGAGTTACGGATCGTCGCAAAGGCGCTGAACGACCTCGCCGATGACTGGCACTGGGTCGTGCTGCACGACGCCCAGCAGCTGGACGAGGCGGACGTGTACGTCGCGAGCCACGTCGATACGATCTGTGGCATCTCGATCTCCGGCACGCCGCAGCGTGTGCGGCTCTACAACATGGGCGCGCCGGACGAACCGACCTGCCAGTCGTGCCTCGAAGAAGGCCTGCCGCCCGGGTTGCGCGCGCAGATCGCCGAGGCGACCGAGTCAGCCGAGGCTGTCCCTCTAGAGGTCGGCTAGCGCGAGAGTTGGCTAGAAGCCTGGGCGGCTAGAGACTGTCGAGGTACTCGCGAACCGCCTCGTTGAAGGCCTCCGGCTGGTGGATGTTCGCGGCGTGTCCAGCGTCGTCGATCACGACCTTCTTGGAGTTCGGGATCTTCGCTTCCATGTAATCCGTCGCGGCGAGGAAGGGGCGGTCCTTCGCACCGACCAGTACGAGCGTGGGCACCGCGATCGAGTCGAGCGACTGAATCACGCGCGCATCGAACTGGGCGAGCATGCCGCGGGCGGCTTTTGCCAGCCCATCGGCGGAGCGGTGCTTACTGACCTGCACCTCCGCGCCTCGGCCGAGCGAGTCGAGGCCTTTCTCTTCGAACTGCACGGCGCGGTCGACCGCGGTGACGTTCCACTCCTCGCGAGCCTTCGGGTTGTTGTAGCCGGGGCCGGTGTCGAAGAGCATCAGCGCGCTCACACGCTCCGGGTACTTCACGTTGAAGGCCAGCGCCATGTAACCGCCGAGCGAGAGCCCGCCGATCACTGCCTCGTCGATCCCCTCCGCATCGAGAATCGCCGCCATATCGTCAACGCTCGCATCCTCGGTGTAGAGCGCCTGGTCGTCGGGGCTATCGGTCGCGCCGTGCCCGCGCATGTCCCACATGATCAGGCGGTGGGTGCCACTGAGGGCGGCAATCTGGCCCTCCCACATCGCGGAAGTCGCGCCGTAGCCGTGGCTCAAGAGCACCGCGGGCCCCTGCCCGTGCGCCTCGTAGTAGATGTTCACCCCGTCACGATAGATCGTAGGCATGTCGTGTTCCCCCTCAGCCGTTGATGTTCCGGCGCATTGTACGGGCGGCTCTCGGACAGCGGTAGCGCTGGCTGCCGCCGTCTCTGACTTTAACCGCGAGTCCTTACATCAAGGGCCATACGTACCTGTACGTATGTGACGAACGTTGTATCATGCGTTCAATCATGCGGAGCGGCTGCACACCCTGTTGCGGCCCTGTCTGGTAGGTGGTGTGCCAATGACGACAACTGAACAACGTCCCGACACAGAGCAGGCAGACGAGAAGACGCCGTTCGAGGTTCTGCTCGATGCGGGCAAGCAGCACGGGTACAAGCTGGACTGGCTGCGCAAGGGCGAGAGCTTCGGGCAGAAGCTCGAAGCTGACCTGACCAAGGGTGGCCTGCTGCTGCAGGACATCGAGGTTGGTCGTGAAGACGACATCCCCGAGCACAGCGAGAACTACACCGGCCGCCCGCGTGGCGCGCAGGAGCGCGAAGGCGCACCGCGTATCGGTGACTACAAGATCCGCGACAAGGGTGACGTTTGGCTGCGTAACGCCGCCGACCTCTACGAAGAGGCGATTCAGCGCCAGTGGTCGTCCGCCACGGACATTCCGTGGAACACGCTTGAGGCACTGCCCGACGACATCGAGATGGCCCAGTGCGACCTCGCCACGTTCCTCACGGATGTCGAATTCGTCGCCGGCGACGTTCCCGGCAAGTGGATCGCTGAGACCTCCCCGGACTTCTACGAGCCGCGCATGTTCCTGATCTCCCAGATCATGGATGAAGCGCGTCACCTGGACGTCTTCCGCAAACGCGCACTCGCCAACGGTGGCGGCCTGATGCAGCAGTCACGCGCATTCGGTGGCAGCTTCGCTGGCGGCATCGACAACGCCCGAGACTTCACCGAGATGTCGGCTCGCCTGCACATCAGCGGCGAGGGCCTGGTGCTCACCATCTTCCGCATGGGTGAGCGCATGAGCTACAACGACGCTGAGAAGCACATCTACCGCCTGGCGGCCTCCGACGAGTCGCGCCACGTCGCTTTCGGCGTGCTGCACCTCAAGTACCTCTCTGAGGTACAGCCGGAGCGCAAGGAGGAGATCCACAACTACCTCGACGAGGTCGAGCAGGGGTTGGTCTTCGCCACCGGTTCATCGCAGAACCCGCTGGCCCGCGGCGGCATCTCCGGCAACTCGCTGGCGATTCTGCTCGGCGGCGGCGACGACAAGATGGACGAGGGCGAGCAGATCGCGATGGCGATGCGCCAGCGTCAGATCAAGGAATACATCCAGCGCGTCCGTGTCGCCGGCTTCGGTGAGCGCTTCGAGAACGGTCGTGCGATGCCGGTGCTGCAGCAGTACATCGCCGCTTAAGCACGCGGCGCACACCGCCTGAACAGATGTGATGGGAGTCCCCGCATGGGGGCTCCTGTCACACAGCCACACCAAGGAGACCTCATGGTTCAGTCAGAGATCGCCGTAACGGAAGAGGCCGACAAGGCCGCGGCAGATGAGGTGCGACGGCGCATGGCGCTGGCCCAGAGCGGCATGGCACGCCCGGCACCGACCGACCCGCGGCAGATCAGCCGGCAATGGGGCACCCGCGCACGGCCGAGCAGCCTTGAGGGCGGACTCACCATTGATGACCTGAACATCGGCATCTACGGGCACATCCCGGAGCATGTCGAGTCGCGTAACCGCATCCCGCGGGGCGCGACCCCGGTCCCCGGCGTGACCGACGTCGGCGGGTACTCCGTCTGCGACTCGTCCCGCCTCTGGGCGGACGGCGCAGGCCTGCTGTACGAGGAGGCAATCTCGCGTCGCTGGTCGACCGCGACGGACCTCCCTTGGGACACCGCGCGCGACCTGCCGGACGACATCGAACTGGCGATCTGCCAGGTGGCGACTGAACTGTCGACACACGCGCAGGTCGAGATGGAGACGATCGCGAAGTGGTTCCGGGAGCTGAACCCCGTCTTCCATGAGGTGAAGCTCCACCTCTCGACTAACATCTACGACGACGCTCGCTTCTTCGATGGCTATCGCAAGCGCGCAATGCTCAACGGCGGCGGGATGCTGCTGGAGAGCCCGGGCTGGGTGAACCGCATCATTCAGGAGTGCTACTCCGGCTGGACTGAAGTTGCGATTCTGATGTTCCTAGTGCGCGGGACGTTCACGCAGACGGTGCTGCGCTACCTCTCGGTCTACGGTCCTACGGAGCTCGACCGCGAACTGGCGCTGCGCTGCATGGTCGACAAGACCCGCCACATTCAATACGGCATGGAGCACCTGCGCTTCTCGTTCACGTCCACGCCGGAGCGTGCGCAGTCGTACGCGGTCAGCCTGATCGCGGCCGAAGCGCAGATCGCACGCGAAGAAGACGATCACGTGCTGTGGGAGGCTCTGGCAATCATCTTCGGCGGCGGCATCGACAACATCGACGCTGGCATGGAGATCGTGAACCGCATGCGTCGCGACTGGATCCAGCTCTACGTCGACCGCATGGAATGGGCCGGCGTCCCGCGACACGAGCGCCTAATGCCCGCATTGAAGCGGTGGATCGAAGAGCCTGTCGAGGCGACGGCCTAGTCATGCCGATCTACGAGTACGAGTGCGGAGACTGCGGAGCGGCCACCGAGATCCTGGTGCGCTCCATCTACTTCCGTTCGCCGATCGACTGCCAGGAATGTCAGTCGACCAACATCAAGAAGAAGCTCGCGAACTTCAGCGTCGCGCACAGCGAGATCGACACGCTGCGTGCACTCGACCCGAAATACAAGCGAATGGTCGAGGACGAAGTGAAGAAGTCGGCATCGTACGCCGACCCGATGCGACACATCGAAAAGATGATTCCATTCGACGCCGTGGACGACCCCGGGGAACCGATCGAGTTCTAGTGTCACGAGAACGAGCAGATATCAAGGAGCAGTCATGGCAATCACCTTCCCGTCCGTCGAATGGTTTCAGGCCCTCGCAGACATGGCCAACGAGGACGAACAGTTCAAGAAGTACGGCCGCATGAACGCCGATGTCGGCTTCAAGGTCGGCGACAAGTCTTACAGCGTCACATTCGACGTGCTCACCGTCACCGATGTCCGCGAGATCGACGAGGCCGAGTTGATCCACGCCGACTTCGTGATCGACATCCCGGCCGACCGCTGGCAGGGCATGCTGGAGGACATCAAGGCGAACGGCCTCGCGACCTCCGAGTGGACGCTGAACACGCTCGACCTCGTGCTCGACGAGCCGATCCACGCCAACCTGGCGGACGATGGGTTCGCGGCGGACAAGTTCTTCCGCTACAACCCGAGCCTGCAGCGGTTCTTCGACAACGCCGCTCAGCTCGACACGGAAATCAAGCTGGGCGCCACCGCCTGAGCTAGTTTCAGCACAGAACACAGGGAGGCCCGCACGAGCGGGCCTCTCGCCTCGTCCGAACGGCTGCTAGTATCTGGCGCGCACGGCGAACGCCTGAGGGGGCTGCTCGATGCTCAGTAACATTCGCGTCGTCGACCTCAGCACCGACGTCGCCGGAGGCTATGCCGCCCGCCTGCTCGCCACCTATGGCGCTGACATCGTGAAGGTCGAAGCACCCGAGGGTGACCCGACCCGCTGGCTGCTCCCGCGCGCCGGTGACAACGAAGACCCGGACGCCGGCATCCTCTTCGCATACCTCAACGCCGGCAAGCGCAGCGTCGTGCTGGACATCGACAACGACGCGCAACGCGAGCAGCTGCTGAGCCTGCTGCGCACCGTCGACCTCGTGATCGAATCGTCAGCACCCGGCACACTCGCCGCCCGGGGCATCGACCTCGATGCGCTCATAGAGGAGCGACCCTCGCTGGTCGTCTGCTCGATCACGCCCTTCGGGCAGGACGGCCCTCGCTCCGACTGGCGGGCCACCGCGCTCACGGCGTACGCGGCCGGCGGGCAGATGATGATCACCGGCGAGCCCGACCAGCCGCCGCTGAAGGCGGCTGGGCACCAGGCGCAGTACCAGGCAGGGCTACACGGCTTCTCTGCCTCGCTGACAGCCCTGTACGCCGCGGAGACGACCGGCACCGGCGACCACATCGACATCTCAAGCCAGGAGGTGCAGGTCTCGGCGCTCGAGTGGCACGGCCCTGCCGCGATGACACGCGGAGGCGACCAGACGCGCGCCGGCAACCTCGGTCGCGCGATCTGGAGCATCTACCCCTGCGCCGATGGCTATGTCGGCGTCGCGGCGATGGCACGGCAGGCGCCGTCGGTCTATGAGTGCATCGGCCATGCAGAGCTGAACGACGACCCGGCATTTACCGCGCAGATGATCGATCCCGACACGAACGCCGTGGCGGTCGCACTGATCACCGAGTGGACGATGGCCCACACCTCGAAAGAGATCTACGCGCAGTCGGCGGAAGTACGGGCGCCGTTCTCGATGATCCCGACGCCGCGCGAGTTGCTGGAGTGGCCGCCGCTCGTGGAGGCCGGCTTCTGGCAGCAGGTCGACCACCCGACGATCGGCGCGCACCAGCTCCCATCCGGCCCGGTCGACATCGACGGCAGCCGCGGCGAGCAGCATCGCGCACCGCTGCTCGGCGAGCACACAGCCGAAGTGCTGACGAGCCTCGACGAGCCCGCACCGGCCCCGACTGCCAGCGACGCTGCGCCACCGCTACCGTTCGGAGGGCTGCGCGTGCTCGACCTCACGCAGATCTGGGCCGGGCCGTTCGCCGCGCGATTTGCCGCGGACATGGGCGCGGATGTGATTCACATCGAAGGGCCCGCGTTCCCCGACGGCGTGCGAGGCATCACGGCCGACCTCGAAGACCCGCTGCGTTACAACAAGTCCGCCTACTTCAACGAATACAACCGCAACAAGCGCGGCATGGCGCTGGACCTGCGCCACCCGGACGGGCTCGCCGCCTTCCTGCGCATGGTCGAGCAGGCCGATGTGCTGATCGAAAACTGGAGCTCAGGCGTCGCCGAGCGAATCGGACTCGGCTTCGAGGCGCTGAAGGCGATCAACCCACTGCTCGTGGTCGTCTCGATGCCCGGCTTTGGCCACCACGGCGAAGAGGCCGGACGAGTTGGCTTCGGGCCAACGATCGAGCAGATGGGCGGGCTGGTCTCGCTCCAGGGCTACCCCGGTGAAGGCCCGCAGAAGAGCGGCATCTCGTACGGCGACCCGGTCGCGGGCATCGCCGCGGCAGGCGCGATCGCGCTCGGGCTGCTGAAGCGGGAGCGCACCGGCGAGGGCTCGTACTCGGTCGTCCCGCAGCGCGACAACGTGATCGGGCTGATCGGCGAGTACGTCGTCGGCGAGTCGGCCGGCCACCCCCTGCCCGTCCGCACTGGCAGCCGCGACCCGCACTTCGCCCCGCACAACGTCTACCGCACGCGGGACAGCGAGGGTCGCCCGCAGCTCGGCCCGCGCGGCGATGCGATCGGCGCGATAACCGAGACGTGGCTCGCGATCGCCATCGACAGCGACGCCGCGTGGCAGGCGCTGCGCTCGACCGTGGCCGATGCGCGCCTCGACGACCCCGCCTACGCGACCGTCGAGGGCCGCCGCGCCGCCGAGAACGCGATCGACACAGTGATCGGCGAGTGGGCGGCGGACCGCAACCCGGCAGATGCCGCGAGCGAGCTTCAGGCGGCGGGTGTCTCCGCCTCGCCGGTGCTCTCGCCATACATGCTGGTGCGCGACGAACACCTTGCGACGCGCAGCTTCTTCCCGACATACGACCACGCCGACGCGGGCGTGTTGCCCACCACGCGGCCGGTGTGGCGGCTCGCTCGACGTCCTTTCGCGAGCGTGAGACCCGCACCGCGCTTCGGCGAACACAACCGCGAGGTGCTCTCGGAGCTCGCGGGTCTCGACAGCGCGGCGATCGATGCGCTCGCCGCCGCAGGCGTGATCGTGGACGCGCCCGTCTACAGCTAGCGGACCACGCCCAGAAGGTTCGCTAGAAGATCGCGATCGGGTTCGCGGGCGAGCCCGTGCCGCCGACCACCACCAGCGGCGCGATCACGAGCTGGAATTCCCAGCGGCCGAGTTCCGCGCAGACCTCAGCCAGCTCCTCGTAGTCCGCATTGTCGAGCAGCGGCAGCCCCATGTACGGGATCGCGACCTCGTGTACGACGATGCGGCCGGGCAGATCCTGACCACCCGCCTCCTGTAGGTCCCAGCCAAGCAGTGCCGCGTCGGTGCCGTGCAGGAATTCGAGCACGGAGGCGTGCACGCCCGGCGAGTTCGGCGGGAAGCTGAACTGGAAGTCCGGGTTGGCGTCCCAGAACGGCGCGGCCCCGGAGCGGATCAGCACGGCGTCGCCCGCGCGTGGCTCGATGCCCTGCGCCTTCGCGGCATCCTCGAGGTCCCAGCCGTGCACCGGCGCATCGACGGTCACGTGGTCCGTCCCGCGCAGCCGAGGGATGTCGTAGAGCACGCCCCGGGTGACGATGCCGCCGCTCCATTCGTCGATCGAGTTCGTGCGCGCACCGTTCGAGGTGATCTCCGATGAAGGCCGGCCGTTGTAGAGCTGCCCATCCGGCGTGTAGATATGGCAGAGCGCATCGATGTGGGTGTTCACGAAGCCGTGGTAGGAGACGCCGATGTAGTCGGTGCAGCTCCAGTCGGTCAGCCGCATGAAGTGCTGAGCCGGATTGGCGTTGCGGGGCCCCGGCGTGACCGCCAGCGGGTTCGAGCACGAGACCGTGCGTCCCGTGCTGACAAGGCCCGCCGCCGCCCGCCGCGTCTCCTCCGTGATGTGATTGAGCGTGCCAAGCTGGTCGTCACCGCCCCAGCGGCCCCAGTTCGAGAACCGCTCTTTGTACGCGAGATACTCGTCGGCGCTCGGTGGTGTGCGATCAGCTAGTGACATCGGTGTGCTCCTTCATCCTGCGCGGGCTATCGGGCGATGCCCTCGACATTCAGTCCGGTGGCTAGAAGATCGCCACTGGGTTCACCGGCGATCCCGTTCCGCCGACCACGATCAGCGGTGCGATCACGAGCTGGAACTCCCAGCGTCCCAGTTCTGCGCAGGCGCTCGCGAGGTCCTCGAAGTTCGCGTTGTCGAGTAGCGGCATGCCCATGTACGGGATCGCGATCTGGTGGACCGGCCCGCCGACACCACCGGTGTAGCCCTGATCCGGCGCTTCCAGGAAGTCCCAACCCAGCAGCGACGCCTCGTTGTCGTAGAGGAACTCCAGCGCCGAGGCGTGGACACCCGGCGAGGGCTGCGGGCGGCCGGGCTCGCTGCGAGCGCTGTCCGGGTTGGCCTCCAGATACGGGTCGCGCCCGCAGCGGATGAAGACGGCGTCGCCTGGCCTCGGTTCGATGCCCTGTGCCTTCGCGGCATCTTCGAGGTCCCAGCCGTTCACCGGCTCGTCGATCGTGATGTAGTCCGCGTCGCGCAGACGGGGGATATCGTAGAGCACGCCCCGCGTAACGATGCCTTCGCGCCAGTGATCCACCGAGGCGGAGAGTGCGCCGCTGGAGGTCACATCCTGCGAGGAACGACCACCGTACATCTTCCCGTCCGAGGTGAAGATGTGGCAGAGCGCATCGATGTGCGTGTTGGCATAGCCGTGGTAGGAGACGCCGATGTAGTCCATCGAACCCCACGGTCCGATGCGCATGAAGTGTTGTGCGGGTTGGGGGTTTCGAGGGCCGGAAGTCGTCGCCAGCGGGCTCGCGCAGGAGACGGAGCGCCCCTCCTGCACCAGCGAGGCGGCGGCTTTCCGAGCGTCGCTCGTGATGTGGTTGAGCGTGCCCAGCTCGTCGCCATCGCCCCAGCGTCCCCAGTTGGAGAAGCGCTCGCGATAGCCCTGGAACTCCTCGACAGTCGGTACCGTGCGGTCAGCCAGTGCCATCTATTCCCCCTCGCTCTGCCTTGTTCTCGTCGCCCTGTTTGCAGCCCGTCTAGCCCAGGTAGCCTGCGCCACCGCCGGCCCGCTGCGCCTTCGGGTCGGTGACGACGTTCAGCAGCGCGATCGTGTCGGCGTTTAGCGCGCGGTCGATCGCCGCGCTCAGGTCGTCCGGATCCTCGACACGCTCGGAGTAGCCACCGACCATCTCGACCATCTTCTCGTAGTGCGGCTGCATCAACGCCCCGACCGGCGGCCCATCCGGCGGGAAGTAGCGGTCCTGGATTGAGTGTCCCGCGATACCACCGTTGTTCGAGACGATGACGACGACGGGGATGTCCATGCGGGCGCACGTCTCGACCTCCATCGCCGCCGCGCCGAAGGCATAGTCGCCCAGCACTGCGACGACCTGTGTGTCGGGTTTCGCGAGCTTCGCGCCGACCGCGTACGGGAAGCCGACGCCCATGCAGCCGGTCGTGCCCGCGCCGAAACGGTGCTTGCCGACGTGGGTCGGCATCACCTGTCGCGAGACGGCCATCGTCAGTTCGCCTTCCTCGACCACCACGGCGTCGCGGTCGAGCGCGTCGCGCACATCGGCGAGCAAGCGGTAATGGTTGATCGGCTGCTGGCTGGAGCTCATCTGCTCTCCGAGCCCGGCCTCGCTCTTCGTGCACTGCTCACGCAGCGACTCCGCCCAACCGCTGGAGGCGACGGCCAGCGTGCGGCCTTCCAGCGCCTCGTTCAGTTGCCCCGTCGCGACGTTGCAGTCGGCGACAACGCCGATCTCCACGTTCGAGGCGCTGTACATCTCCTCAGCCTCGATATCGATCTGGGCGATCCGCACGCCCTCAGGCAGACGGCGGCCAAACTGGTACATCCAGTTGAAGCGCGCGCCCACCATCAGTACGGCGTCCGCACCCTCCATGGCGGTCGAGCGCGCGGCTGCCATCGACATCGCGTCGTCGTCCGGCACGGTGCCGCGGCCCATCGGTGAGGCGATGAAGGGGATGCCCCGCCCGACGAGCTGTTCGAGGCGGGCACCCGCGCCCGACCACGCCGCGCCCTTGCCGATCATCACCAGCGGTCGCTGCGCCGTCGCCAGCATCTCTGCGATCTCCTCGATCGCCGCGGGGTCACCGGTCGGCTGTGCGATCACAGGTGCGGACTCACGCATTCGCACATCTGCCTCGTCGATTCTCCCGGAGATGAGGTTGCCGGGGAAGTCGAGGTAGACCGCCCCGGGACGACCGCTGATCGCGCGGCCGAGCGCGAGGTGGACGAGCTCCGGGATACGGGCTGTTCGGTCGACGCGCTGCGCCCACTTTGTCGCGGACTCAGCGAAGGAGACCTGGTTCGTCTCCTGGAACCCGCCGAGGCCCAGTTGACCCTCCGCAGCGGAACCGCCGAGGACGAGCAGCGGCATCGAGCTCTCGGTGGCGACGTACATCGGTGTCACCGTGTTCGTCATCGCCGGTCCCGAGCCGACAACAACCACACCAGCCTTGTCGTTGAGGTAGCCCCACGACGAGGCGGCGAACGCCGCGTTCATTTCGTGACGACAGTTGACGACCTTGATGCCCTCCGCGGCGGAGGCGGCAAGCACCTCGATCATCGGGCCAGCCAGCACAGTGAAGATCGTGTCGATCCCCGCGAACTTCAACTGGCGTGCTACCAGTTGCGCACCATTCACCTCGGTCATATCGCCCCCTCGCTGTCGCGTGTTGCTTCGATCTGGTCGCTAGACGGTCGGTGGCGCCGGTAGGTGGTAGACACGCTCTGCCGTGTCGTGCAGCACCTTGCACCGGATGCCGGGGTCGAGGTCGGTCAGCACCTCGGTGATGTGTTCCTGCGCCTTTGGGTACAGGCAGGTCGGGTGCGGGAAGTCCGTCTCGAACATCACGCTGTCTTCGCTGACCACCCAGTGGCCCTGGCCGTTCGGCTCCTTCTCCACGCGCGGGACGAGCTTCTCGTACTTCTTCGGCGCACGTGATTTCCAGAGGTCGCCCGGTTCCGTGTAGTGACTGTCGACGTCGCTCACGGGGATGCCGTGAACGGTGAGGGCGGGTGAGGTCATCAGGACTCCAATTCGAGATCGAGCGGCGATCTTGCGGCGAGAGTTCGCTTGCACGGCCGCAGGGGTCGCCAGCCGACGTACAATGACGCGCCTCCAACGAGGCTGTCCACTGCGACGCTGCTTGTGATCAGGAAGGCCGCGGCCATGCCAGAGCTTCACGTCCTCCGTGTCTTCACCGCCGACGATGGCAGCGAGGGCAACCCGCTCGGCGTCTTCGTCGACGGTGCCGAGGTGCCATCGGGCCAACGCCAGGCGGTCGCGACCGACCTCGGCTTCAGCGAGACAGTGTTCGTCGATCACGTTGCCGACGGACGCGTGCAGATCTTCACGCCGGGGAACGAACTACCCTTCGCCGGCCACCCCCTCGTCGGCACATCGTGGCTGCTGACGGAACAGGGGCACGAGGTAGCGGTGCTGCGGCCCCCTGCCGGCGAGGTGCCGACGTGGGTCGAAGACGGCCGCGTCTGGATTCGCGGCCGCCCTGAGTGGCTGCCGGGCTCGATCATGCGGCAGCTCGACAGCGCGACGGAGATCGATGCGCTCGACGGTTCCGATAACGGGTACTGCTGGGCGTGGGAGGACGAAGGGGCCGGGCGCGTGCGCTCGCGCTTCTTTGCCGCCGCCTTCGCCGTCCCAGAGGACCCGGCGACCGGCTCTGCAGCTGTCGCGCTCGCCGCCCACGTCGGAAGGCCGATCGTGATCAACCAGGGCAGCGGCTCGATCCTGCATGCTCGGCCGGGCCCTGACGGCACAGGTGAGGCCGGCGGCCTCGTCGTACTGGGCGAGGTACGCGACTACCAGCTTGAGGCCGCCGTGGAAGCACGAGGCCGGTAGTGCCCAGCGAAGCGCTCTCCCACCTCCGCATCTGCGACTTCACGGGGCAGCTCGCCGGCGCGGGCGCGACCAAGTTCCTCGCGGCCTTCGGCGCTCAGGTGATCCGCATCGAGAATCCAACGAACAAGGGTCGCTGGGACATCCTGCGAGGCGGCCGCCCGTACGTCGACGAGCGTCGCGGCATCGAACTCGGCGGCTCCTTCAACAACCACAACGTCGAGAAGCTGGGCGTCACGCTCGACCTGAAGAACGAGCGGGCACGTGAGCTGCTGACGGAGTTGATCGCGATCTCCGACGTGGTGACGGAGAACTTCGCCGCCGGCGTGCTGGAGCGCCTCGGATTTGGCTACGAGCGTCTGAAGGAGATCCGGCCGGACATCATCTACGTCTCGAACTGCGGCTTCGGGCACAGCGGGCCATATGAGAAGTACAAGACGTGGGGGCCGATCGTGCAGGCGCTCTCCGGCCTCACCTTCAGCTCCGGGTTACCGGACCAGCCGTCGGCCGGCTGGGGCTACTCCTACATGGACCACACCGGCGCCTACTACATGGCGATTGCGATCCTGATGGCGATCCACCATCGCAACCGCACCGGCGAGGGCCAGCACGTCGACATGGCCTCCACCGAGGCTGCTGCCGCGCTCAACGGCCCTGCGATCCTCGACTACACCGCCAATGGCCGCCCGCTGCGTCGTGAGGGCTCGCCGGACAGCAACCACAACCAGTTCCCGGCGATGGCCCCGCACGGTATCTACCCCGCTGAGGGCGATGACGCGTGGGTCGCAATCGCCTGCCGCAACGACAGCGATTGGGCCGCGATCGGCGAGGTGATTTCTCGCGAGTGGACCGGTGAGGCCCGCTTCGCCACCCTCGATGGCCGTCTCGCCGCGCAGGGCGACCTCGATACGCTGATCGGCGAGTGGACGGTTGAACGAGCGCCCCACGCGACGGCGGAACTGCTACAGGCTGCGGGTGTTGCCGCCTCGGCGGTCCAGACGCCGCAGCAGCGCGTCGACCAGGACCCGAACACCTCCGCGTGGGGGCTCTGGCCCACCGTCTCGCATCCGGAGATGGGCAACGTACGCGTCGACGGCATGCCGGTGCACCTCTCCGAGACCGACTGGTCGATCGAACGCGGTGCACCGACGCTCGGCCAGCACAACGAGCAGGTGCTCGGCGGACTGCTGGGCGTGAGCAGCGAGGAACTCGCACAGCTGCGAGCGGACGGCGTGATATGACCGCCCCAGCCACCCCCGGTGGTCCGCTGGCGGGCCTGCGCGTGATCGAGTGGTGCGACGAGAAGGGCACGTACGCCGGCAAGCTGCTGGCCGACGCTGGCGCGGACGTCGTGAAGATTGAGATGCCGTCAGGCAATCCGACGCGCAACTACGAACCGTTCCTGCGCGATGAGAAGAATACTGAGCGCAGCCTCTGGTTCTGGCACTACAACACGAGCAAGCGCGGCATCACGCTCGATCTCGAACAAGAGCGCGGGCGTGAACTGTTCCGCCAGCTCGTCGAGGACGCGGATGTCGTCGTGGAGAGCCAGCGGCCGGGCCGCATGGCGGAGCTGGGCATCGACTACGACGACCTGCAGGATGCGAACCCCTCGATGTTGTGGGTGGCGATCACGCCCTTCGGCCGCGAGGGTCCGCGGTCACACGAGAAGGCGACGGACCTCACACTGCTCGCTGGCGGCGGCCCCTGCTGGAGCTGTGGGTATGACGACCACTCGCTGCCTCCGGTGCGCGGAGGCGGCAACCAAGGCTACCAGACTGGCTGTCACTACGCCGTCATGGCGCTGTTGATCGCCGTCGTACATCGCGACCTCACTGGCATCGGCCAGTTCATCGACGTGAATATGCACGCCGGCTCGAACGTCACCACGGAGGCCGGCTCGTACGAGTGGCTGGTCGCCAACGACACGGTGCAGCGCCAGACCGGTCGCCACGCGGGCGTGAACCCGTCGATGCCCTCGCAGGTGCAGTGCACGGACGGCGTCTACGTGAACACCGGCTTCCCGCCTCGCACGCCCGCGCAGTTCCAGCTCGTCTACGACTGGCTCGAACTCGAGGGGTTGATCGACAAGTGCGTCTCTGCGCCGATCCTGCTCGCCGGCGCCCAGGGCGAGTCATTCCAGCTCACACGCATCTCGCAGGACCCCGAGGCACAGGCGAAGTTCGCAGCCGGGCGCGAGGCGATGAACGTGCTGGCCGAGAACCTCACCGGCTACGAGTTCTTCACCGGCGGTCAGGAGCGCGGCTTCCAGCTCGGCATCATCTACGCGCCCGAGGACGTGATGGAGGACGTGCACTTCAAGGAGCGCGGCTTCGTCGTCGATGTCGAGCACCCCGAGGTCGGTGAGAGCTTCCGCTACCCTGGCGCGCCCTACCGATTCGAGAAGTCACCGTGGCAACTCACCCGCCGCGCACCGCAGCTCGGCGAAGACAACAGCGAGATCTACGGCGCACTCGGCCTCAGCGACGCCGACCTCGACGCCCTGCGCGACGCCGGCGTGGTCTAGGAACTAGTCGCCCGCCTCAGCCCACCCCGGCGTCTCGCCCCAGCGATCGATCGAGGTGACCTCGTTGAGGGGGCGACGTTCAAGGCTGCCGAACTCGCCCTTCGGGTAGCCGAGCGGGATGCCGTAGACGATCTGTATCTCCTCTGGGATGCCGAACAGCTCGTGTACGCGCTCATCGACGACGGCGTGCAGCGTGGTGATCGTGCCGCCGATGCCCAGCGCGCGAGCCGCCAGTAGCAGGTTCTGCGTCGCGGGGATCACCCCGGCCATCGCTCCCGCGCCCCTCGCAGCGGCGCAGACGAGCACGACGACCGGCGCCTGCCCGATCTCGTCGGAGAGCCGCATCGCGGACTTCGCGGTCGGGCGCACGATGCCCTCCGGGCCCTCGATGCCCTCGTCGGCGCGCTTCGCCCACCAAGCCTCGCGGTAGAGGTCGGCGAAGCGCTGGCGCTGCGCCGGGTCCTGCACGACGAGGAAGTGCCACGGCTGGCTGTTGCCGCCGGAGGGCGCGCGTGTGGCGGCCTCGAGGATGTCTCGGAGGTCGTCGTCGATCGGATCGGGCTTCACGCGCCGGATCGCGCGCATCGTGAACATCGCCTCGCCGACCGGCATCTCGAACCGCTCGCTGGCCTCGGTTGTATCCATCGTTCGCCCCTTCGCTGCGTCGCGGATAGTACACGCCACCCGCCCGACTGCGGCCTCGGTGCGGTCTCAGGGCAGGCTCGGGCTATACTGCGCCCGCTGCTGAGGAGTGATGACTGATGGTCGGATTGAAGAACAAATACGCGATCGTGGGAATCGGGACGACCGAGATCTCGCGCGATTCGGGACGCACGACGCGGGCGCTCGGCGTCGAGGCGGTGCGAGCGGCGATACAGGACGCGGGCCTCGGCCCTGATGACGTCGACGGCATGCTCTCGTACCACGGCAACGACTCGACGACCTCGCCGGTGATTGCCGGCGACCTGGGCGTCCGTCTCAACTTCTACATGGACTGCTCGGGCGGTGGATCGAGCACGGAAGCGCTCGTCGGCATCGCGATGGGCGTGATCGAGGCGGGGATGTGCAAGACCGTCGCGATCTTCCGCGCGATGAACGGCTTCACCGAGGCGCGCATCGGCGGCACCGGCCGCCAGGCACCGCGGTTCGCCGGCGGCTCCGTGACGCAGGGCATCCACGGCATGGGCTCCGCCGGCCAGATGTTCGCGCCCACCTTCATGCGCCACATGTACGAATACGGGACGACCAGCGAGCAGGTGGCGCACGTCAAGGTCGCGCACAGCAACCACGCCTCCAACAACCCGCGCGCCTATTACAAGGAGCGAGTCACCGTGGAGGACGTGATGGCGTCACGCTGGATCGTGAAGCCGCTGCACCTGCTCGACTGCTGCGTGGAGACCGACAACGGCTTCGCGATCATCGTCACCAGCGCGGAGCACGCGCGCGACCTGAAGCAGAGGCCAGCCTACATCATGGGCGTGGCCGGGCGCGTGAATAAGCACCAACCGGGCGGGTACCATTGGGGGCGCGGCCCGATCTCTCGCGTCGCCGGCCACTACGCAGGGCCGATCGTCTTCGGGCAGGCCGGGGTCACGCCGGAGGACATCGACGTCACCTGCTCCTACGACGCCTTCACCTTCACGACCATGCTCCAGCTCGAGGCCTACGGCTTCTGCAAGGAGGGCGAGGGCGGAGACTACGTCTCCAGCGGCATCATCAACCTGGGCGGCGAGAGACCGAACAACCCGCACGGCGGGCACCTCTGCGAGGGCTATACGCACGGCATCAGCCATGTCGTGGAGAACGTCCGCCAGTTACGCGGGCTGGCCGACGACTACTGCCCGAACTGGGCGGAGGGCGAGCATACGTACGACTACAGCGAGGGCGGCTGCCGTCAGGTGAAGGACGTCGAGCTGACGATGAACCTCGGCTGGGCCAGTCCTCCGACCGGCTCCGCCCTGATCATGCACAGCTAGAGAGGAGGCCCTGATGTCTGAATACCTTGGCGTACAGGTCTCAATCCCGCCGAACGACCCCGACCACCTGGGCTTCCTGCAGGAGGGCGCAAAAGGCCGCTTCGTGATGCAGCAGTGCGGCGACTGCGACAAATTACGCTACCCGCCCGGCCCCGCCTGCCCGCTCTGCCAGTCACTCGACTGGGAGTGGCAGGGGGTCTCTGGGAAGGGCGCGATCTACTCCTACGAGGTGGTCGTACACGCGATCCACCCCGCCTACCGGGAGCGCGCACCCTACATCGTCGCCCTCGTCGAACTCGACGAGCAGCGAGGTGTGCCGACTGAGGATGACGCCCTGCGCGTAATCACCAGCCTCGTCGATGCAGACGGCGAGCCGGTTTCGGAAGAGGCGTGCGCGATCGGACTGCGTGTCGAAGTGGAGTTCGCCGACCTCGGTGACGGCCTCGCACTGCCTCGCTTCCGGCTCTCGGACGAGGACCCGGAGCACGAGCCGTGGAGCTTCCCCGGCAAGTAGTTCCGCGGCGAGGCGATTAGCCGAGGCGTACGACCAGCGGTTCGTCCGCGACGACGCCCTGCTCGCGTAGCGTGGAGATCTCCTCGATCGTGAGGCCGAGGAGATCGGAGAGCACCTCGTCGTTGTGCTCGCCGAACAGAGGCGCGTGGCGCGTGATCTGGCCCGGCGTACGCGAGAGCTTCCACGGGTAGCCGATCCAGCGGTGGTGGCCGGTCTCCGGATGCACGACATCGACGAAGTAGCCACGCGCGTAGAGATGCGGGTCGCTCACGACCTCCCACGCCGCGAGCACCGGTCCGGCCGGCACGCCCGCAGCCTGTAGCAGCTTAGTCGCATCGTTGTGGTCGAGCGTCTGCGACCAGCCCTCGATCGCCTCGTGAATCGCATCGTGAGCGGCGAAGCGAGCTGCGAGGTCGGGGTGCTGCGAGGCGAGTTCGGGCCGCCCGATCACCTCGCAGAGTGCCTGCCATTGCGTGTCGGCCTCGATGCCGATCGCGAGCCAGCCGTCGGTCCCGACGGAGCGATACGCGCCCTGCGGCGCGATCCGCGCCGAGCGGTTGTTCATCGGCCCGGCGACGCGGCCGTGGAGCTGGTAGTCCATCAGCGCTTCGACCTGGAACGAGATCCCCGACTCCTGAAGTGCCATGTCGATGTACTGGCCCTCGCCGGTGCGCTCGCGCGCGATCAATGCGGCGAGGATGGCGGCCGTGCCGTGGCTGCCGGTGATCGGGTCAGCGTAGAAAGAACCGGTGCCGAACAGCTCGCCGTCGCCGTAGCCGTTTGTCGCCACCAGCCCGCTCGAGGCCTCGACGTTCGAGCCGTAGGCGAGGTATTGCGCCTCCGGGCCGGTCGCGCCGAAGCCAGACATCGAGCACATGATGATGCGTGGGTTGCGGGCGCGCAGCGTCTCGTAGTCGAGCCCCAGGTTCGGGAAGACGCGGGCACTGTTGTTCTCCAGCACGACATCGGACTGCTCCACCATGCGCAGGAAGAGTTCCCTACCCTGCTCCGTCGAGAGGTCAAGCACGAGGTCGCGCTTGTTGCGGTTGAAGTAGTTGAAGTACCCGGAGCGGTTGTAGGGCCGCATCCATTGCTCGCCGCCCGCAGGATGCAGCGCGCGGGTGGCGGGCCGCGAGGCGACTTCGATCTTGATCACGTCCGCACCCATGTCTCCGAGCTGGCGGCCGGTCAGCGGCCCCGCCCAGTTGGCGGTGATCTCCAGCACGCGCAGGCCGTCGAGGGCAGGGCCACCCGCAGCACCGCTGGTTGTAGGCGCGTCGCGCGGTGGCAGGCTAACGCCGTCGGAGCTACCGAGTAGCGGGGCGGCGCTCGCGACCCTCGATGGTGTCTCGGAGAAGTTCCACGGCGGGCCGGGCACGCGCAGCTCACCGGCCGTCGGGTGCTGCACCGACCTCCACCAGCCGCGAGCCGCGAGCTGCGATGAGGCAGCGAGATCGGCGGCGGTGTTCACCGGCGTGACCGGCACACGCATCTCCTGCGCCGCGTGGTAGATCTCCTCCTTCGTGCGTCCGGCGGCGTACTCAGCGATCGAGGCGATCAGCTCCGGCATCGCCTCGCGGAACCCGGCGATCGTGGTGAAGCGTTCGTCGCCCAACAGGTCGGGTCGCCCGATCAGCGGGAACAGACCGGGGTCGGGACGCGGGAAGAAGTACACCTGCCCGTCAGCGCACGGCAGCATCTGCGTCGGCAGCCGCGATTGCACCTCACCCTCGTGCGTCCACCACGAGACCAGCCATGAATGGGCGTTCAGCAGCGACTCGAACGTCGAGACGTCGACGTGCTGGCCCTCGCCGCTGCGCCGGGAGTGCCAGTAGGCCAGCAACGCGCCGGTCGCGATCTGGGTGCCCGCGTGGAGCTGGCCCTGCTGGCCGGGCACCATCAGCGGGTGGCGGTCGGGGTCGCCCCCGAAGTACATGTACCCACCCATCGCGTAGTCGACGATCTCCGTCGTCACGCGCTGGGCGTACGGCCCCGTCTGTCCGAACGCGCTGTGCGAGACGTAGACCAGCGAAGGCTGTGCGGCGAGCAGGGTCGCGGCGTCGAGCCCCGTCCCCGCGAGTGCGCCGGGCCCACCCGACTCGATGAAGATGTCCGCCCCTACGACCAGCGAGAGCAGCGTCGCCCGCCCCTCGGCGCTGTCGAGGTCCGCGACCACGCTCTCCTTGCCCGCGTTCAGTGCGAGGTGCAGACCACCGAGTTCGAGATCGGGCGTATCAGTTGCGAAGGGGCCAAGCGCGCGCAGGCTATCGCCGCCGGGCGGCTCCACCTTGAGCACACGAGCACCGAGGTCCGCGAGCAGTCGCGAACCCCACGCTCCAGCCACCCCTTGTGACGCATCGGCGACCACGCACCCGGCCAGCAGGCCGGGCGCGCGATCAGCGGCGGGTGGCGGGGCCTCGGACGCGCTGGTCACCTCGCTATTGGCCCGGCGCTATTTGCCGGTGAAGTTCGCGGCGCGCTTCTCGCGGAACGCCGCCACAGCCTCGGTGTGGTCCTCCGTGTTGAAGTTCGCCGTCTCCAGCGAGAGCGAGAGCGGCAACACCAGGTTGGAGATCGACTTGATGTACTTGTTGATCGGCACTTTGGTGGCGACGATCGCCTGCGTTGGGCCATTGGCGAGCCGCGTCGCGACCTCCATCGCCTTATCCATCAGTTGATCGTCTTCGACGAGGAAGTTGACGAGGCCGATACGCTCCGCCTCCTCTGCCGGCAGGTGCTCACCGGTCATCAGGTAGTACTTGGCGCGATTGACGCCCATCAGCAGCGGCCAGATCACGCCGCCGCCGTCGCCGGCACCAATGCCCATGTTCACGTGCGTGTCGCCGAAGGTCGTGCCGTGCGAGGCGACGACCACATCAGCGAGCAGCGCGTACGTCGAGCCCAGTCCCAGCGCGTAGCCGTTCACAGCGCTGATCACCGGCTTCCGGCAGTCGAGCAGGTTGTCGACAATGTGGCGACCGCCATCCGGGTTGCCGGGCTCGCCGCCGCGTTCGCGGCTGGGTGAGAAGTCGCCGCCGGAACAGAATGCCCGGCCCGCGCCCGTGACAACGAGCGCTCGCACGTCGGGGTCGGCGTCGAAGTCGTTCGGCAGGCGCTCCATCTCGGTGTGCATGCGCCCGTTGACCGCGTTCAGGCGGTCTGGCCGGTTCAGTGTCGCGATCGCGACCGGCCCCTGCTTATCGATCAGGATGTGTTCGAAGTTGTCCTGGCTCAGCATCTCTACTACCTCCGCTGCGCGACGCACACTACGCAAACGCGGCGAAGGGGGGAAGGGCCAGCCGGGTAGCAACCCCGAATGTGTCCCCTACCAGGTGTCGATGTTGCGGCGCTTCTTCGTCCTCAGCCGCTGCGGCTCCGGCACGGATCGCATCGCGTTGCCGACCCAGCGACGTGTATCCGCCGGGTCGATCACGTCGTCCACCGCGAACGAGACACCGGCGTTCAGCGCCCCACCTCGCTGGTACGCGCGGTCGACGAGTTCTTCGTATCGCCGCGTGCGCTCGTCGACGTCCTCGATCTCGGCCAGTTCCTGCCGGAAGCCGAGCTTCACCTGACCTTCGAGGCCCATGCCGCCGAACTCAGCAGTCGGCCACGCGACGGTGAAGAGCGGTTGCTTGAAGCTGCCGCCCGCCATCGCCATCGCGCCCAAGCCGTAGGCCTTGCGCAGCACGATCGTGAACAGCGGCACCGTGATGTTGGCGCCGATCACGAAGACGCGGGAGCAGTGGCGCACGAGCGCGGTCTTCTCCACCTCCGGCCCGACCATCATCCCCGGCGTATCGCAGAGCACGAGGATCGGGATGTCGAAGGCGTCACAGAGCTGCATGAAGCGCGCCGCCTTGTCGGAGCCATCACTGTCAATCGCACCGCCGAGGTGCATCGGGTTATTCGCGATCACGCCGAGTGGCCGTCCGTCCACTCGCACTAAGGAGGTGATCATGCCGGGGCCGAAGAAGCGCCGGATCTCCAGCACCGAGTCGGTATCCGCGAACGTCTCGATCACGTCACGCATGTCGTAGACGCGCAGACGGTTCTCCGGAACGATATTGCGCAGCCGTCGCTGATCGGCGCTCTCCCACTCCTTGAGCGGGCCCTGGAAATAGGAGAGGTACTTCTTCCCGACTTGAACCGCCTCCGCTTCATCGGCTACGGGGATGTCGACGACGCCGTTCGGCACCTGCACGTCCATCGGGCCAACTTCCTCCGGCGTGAAGACGCCCAAGCCGCCACCCTCGATCATCGCCGGGCCGCCCATGCCGATGTTCGAGTTGGCCGTCGCAATGATCACGTCGCAGACGCCGAGGACCGCCGCGTTGCCCGCATAGCACCGACCCGACGTGATCCCGACCAGCGGGACGAGACCGCTGAGGCGGCTCATCGTCGCGAAGGTCGGAGTATCGAGGCCGCCTCCCCCGCCGCCGACGATGTCGCCGGTCTGAACGCTGCTGCCGCCGCGGCGGTTCCCGCCGGTGCCGGCGCGCCCGCCGCCACCTTCCGCGATGAAGACCACCGGACGCAGCGTCTTTTCGGCCTGTTCCAGCATGCGGTCGGTCTTGCGGTGGTTGCCCCCGCCCTGCGTCCCCGCCAGCACGGTGTAGTCGTATGACAGCACGGCGCAGCGCGCGATCTCGCCATCAAAAAGGTCGCCGTTGACCGTGCCGATGCCGGTGATCATGCCGTCCGTCGGGTACTTCTCGATCACCTCCTGCAGCGGCAGTCCGGTGCCGGAGGTGAGTACGAGCTGCCCCCACTCGACGAAGGTGCCTGGGTCGCAGATGTCATCGATGTTTTCGCGGGCCGTGCGCTGATCCCAGCGACGGCGCTTCTCGACGGCATCGGGACGCGCGGCATCGAGAGTGATGTCGTGACGCCCAATCACCTCGGCGACGTCCTGGCGAACCTTGTCCAGGTTCTCGGCCTCGCCCGCATCATCAGCAGCGAGATCGACGTCGCTCGCGTCGATCAGCGTGAGGATGTGGCCCTTAAAGACTGCGTCGCCAACCGCAACGGTGATGCCACGGACCACGCCGGCGGTGCTGGCCTCGATCACGTGCTCCATCTTCATCGCTTCCATGACGAAGAGTTGCTGACCGCGGCGTACGAGCTCGCCCTCTTCGACGTCGATGCTGACGAGCGTCCCCTGCATCGGGGCGGGCACATCAATCGTACCATCGGTGCTCTCCGACTCGCTCCCGCTGGGTGCGCCGACAAACCGCATGCCTGCTGCGGCGGCTCCGGCGCGGTCGGTCGCCGGCGACCGACCGTGGGCGATCACGGAGAGTGGGTCGGTGGCGTCGACCTTCACACCGGCGAGGTCGCCAGCACCCTCCGCCTCTGGCTTCGCCTGCTCGAAAAACAGCCGCTGATGCTGTGTGCCCTCGGCCGCCGCGAGCTCCGCGATGTGGTCGTCGACGAAGCGTGTGTAGACGTTGTTCGCGATGAAGTCCGGATGCTGGAGCAACGTCTGGAGGAACGGGATGTTCGTCGCCACGCCCTCGATCCGGAACTCGCAGAGCGCGCGGTAGGTGCGAGTCACTGCGTCGGCGAAGTCGTTCGAGGCGGAATGCCCGATCAGCTTCGCGAGCAGAGAGTCGAAGCTAACGCTGGTGCGATAGCCCGCGTAGCCAAAGGAGTCGGTGCGGATGCCGGGGCCGGAGGGGGCCTCGAAGGTGGTGATCAGGCCGCCGGCGGGCCGCGTCGTGCCGTCCGGCAGCATCGTTTCCATGTTGATGCGCGCCTGGATCGCGTAGCCACGCGGCGACGGCACCTCGTCCTGCGTGAGGCCGAGGTCAGGCAGCGAGCGCCCCGCCGCCAGCTCCAGTTGCAGTTTCACGATGTCGACGCCCGTCACCTCCTCGGTGACGGTGTGCTCCACCTGCAGGCGGGCGTTCGACTCGATGAACGCGTAGTTCGTCGGGTCCTCCGCAGAGGCGTCGCCGAGGAATTCGAAGGTACCGACGCTGTGGTAGCCGGCCTTCTCCGCCAGCCGCACGGCGTCGGCGGTGAGCTGGTCGCGAAGCGCGGGCAAGAGCGTGGGACTGGGCGCGATCTCGACCACCTTCTGGTGGCGGCGCTGGATGCTGCACTCGCGCTCGCCGAGGTGGATCACGTTGCCGTCCGCGTCCCCGGCGATCTGCACCTCGATGTGGCGCGCACGCAGCATCAGCTGTTCCACGTAGACATCGCCGATGCCGAAGGCCTGCTGCGCCTCCGACTGGCAGCGCGCGTAGGACTCGTCGACCTCCTCGGCGCTCTCGACCACGCGCATGCCGCGGCCACCGCCGCCGCCCACGGCCTTGATCAGCATCGGGTTGCCGTTCAGCGAGGTGAAGAACTCGTGCGTCTGTTCAAGCGTCGTTGCGCCCTCGGTCCCGGCCATCACCGGCACGCCGAGGCCCTCTGCGAGCGTCCGCGCCTGTCCCTTGTCGCCAAACAGCTCCAGCGAGTCCGGCGACGGGCCGACGAAGGTGATGCCCGCCTCGGCACAGCGACGCGCGAAGTTCGCGTTCTCCGCGAGGAAGCCATAGCCGGGGTGGATCGAGTCGCAGCCGGCGTCCTTCGCCACGGCGATCAACTGGTCGATGTCGAGGTAGGCCATCGCCCCTCGGCCGGTCAGCATCCGCGCCTCGTCGGCCTTGCGAATGTGCAGCGACTCGGCGTCGTCCTCGGAGTAGACCGCGACGGTGTGCATCCCCATCTCCGCGGCGGAGCGCAGGATGCGGATGGCGATCTCGCCACGATTGGCGACCAGCAGACTCGTCAGACTCATAGGACTTCTCTCAGACTCGGGCGTGTTCAGGCCAGCAGTGATTCCAGATTCAAACGGCGCGGTGCAGTGTCACGAAGCCTGCAGCCAACCGCCAACCAACCCGACCGCCGATCGACGCCGCGACGATCAGTCCGCGAAGTGCGGCATCACCTCGGCGGCGATCAGCTCCATCTGCCTCAGCACCTTCTTGTGGTCCATCCCCGGGGGGACGCGCATGATCGTGCCGTCGATTGGCGTCTCCGCCTGGCGCTGGCGGAACATCTCCACGATCTCGCCGGGATCGCCGACGAAGAGCATCGTGCCGGCACGCTCGCGCATCTCCTCGGGCGTCGCAGGCGGCTCGCCGGTCAGAGGGTGGCCGTCTGCTTCCGCAGCCTCCGCGCCCCAGCGGGCGTAGTTGGAGGAGGAATAGAAGAGATGCTCACGCGCCTCCTGCCACGCCTGCTCCGAGTCTTCGGCACACCAGAAGTCGCGGCTGTCGAAGACAGGGATCGAGCGCGGGTCGCGACCGTTGCGCTTCATCGCCTCCTCGTACGCTCGGTACGAGGAGACTGCGCCGACGTAATGGAAGCCATCGGCCATTTTCGCGACGCGCTCGATCGCGCTGCCGCGCGATGCGCCGAGCCAGATCGGCGGGTGCGGCTGCTGGATTGGCTTCGGCTGCACCGCGACGCCGGTGAGGTTGTAGCGCTTGCCGTGGAAGTCGAAGCGATCCTCCGTCCATGCACGGCGGATGATCTCCACGCCTTCGTCCATCAGCGAGGGCCGGAAGCGACGGTTCACGCCAAAGGTGCCGTATTCGTGTGGCACATAGCCGACGGCCATCCCGAGGATGAAGCGTCCGCCCGAAATCACGTCGACGACGGCGGCGTCCTCGGCGACCCGCACCGGGTTGTGCATCGGCAGCAGCAACAGCCGCGTCCCGATCGTGACCGTCTTCGTGCGCGCGGCCACTGCCGCGGCCGCGACAAGCGTCGAGGGGCAGTAGCCGTCCTCGACGCTGTGGTGTTCCGACATCCAGACGCTGTCGAAGCCCAGCTCTTCTGCGGCCTGCACCTGCTCCAACATCTCCGCGTAGACCTGGTCCCACGGCTTCTCCCACTCGCGGGGGTTACGAATCGAAAACAGGAAACCAAACTTCAACGCCATAGCGTCACCCTTCTCGGACGGACGTGCGCGTCGAAACACCCGATGCGGACGGTCGTCGTGCCGGCCAGTCTAGATCGTATCAGTCGAGTTGGCGGAGGCGCGGGACGAATATCCAGACGCAAACGGTGATGAAGAGCAGGATCACCGCCATGCCACCGATCGCGACCTGCGGCCCGAAGGCCGCCGCCAGCATCCCGGCGATGAAGGTGGAGAGCGAGACGAAGCCCATCTCCATCATGAATACGCTCATCACCCGGCCGCGATAATTGTCATCCACGTACGTCTGGAGCAAGACGCTGTTCAGCGACATGCGGAACGTCTGGCCAATACTGATCACGACCATGATCGGCGCCGTGATAATCAACGCTGTCGAGAGCGAGAATCCGAGCAGCGCGACACCCATCACGAACGCCCCGGCAAGCATCACCTTGCCGCGATGGTGCGTCGGCATCGCGGCGATCACGACGATCGCAGCGACCGCACCGCTTCCGGCGATGCTCTGCAACATGCCAAGCGTGCCCGGTCCACCGCCCAGAATTTCGATCACGTAGCCCGGCAGCATCATCTGGTACGGCATCGAGACCAGCACGATCACCATGTTCACTAGTAGCAACGTCCCGATCACGGGCTCGCGGATCGAGTACTTGAAGCCGTCGATCATGTCGGCGAACGGGGATCCTCGCTTGACCTGCCTGACAGACCCTAGGCCCATCGGCGCGCCGCGCTCGGGCTCGACCCAGCCCGGCTCCGGCGGCGGCGGCTCAGTGTTCTCGACGTGGGGGACACGGAGGTAGGCGACGACGGCGAAAGCGTACATGCTGGCCATCGCGAAGTAGACCCATTCGGCGCCCGTGAACGCGAGCATCAGCCCGCCAGCCGCCGGGCCCGCCATGCGCATGACGTTCATCACGCCCATGCCAAGCGCCTGCGCGTTCTGGATGCGGCTCATGCCGACGAGACCCGGGAGCATCGCCTGCCGCGCCGGCATCATCATCGACATCATCGAGCCTTGCAGGAATGAGCTGATCAGCAGGTGTTCGAACCTGAGCTGGTCGAACAACAGCATGAACCCGACCCACAGCGCGACGAGCGCCGAGAGTCCCTGCCCGAACTGGATCAGGTACTTCTTCGGCATGCGATCCGCGAGCACGCCGCCGACGAGCGAGAGCACGATGCCGGGAGCCGAACGCGCGAGCGCCACAATGCCGAGTGCGGCGAACGAGCCGGTCAGCGTGAACACCAGGTAGCCGTTCACGACCATCTGCATGTTCATCGCGCCCCATGTACCGAACTGAGCGATGAAGTACCAGCGGAACGACGGCACCTTGAACGAGCTGAGCATGCGCGCCTTCGCGCCGCCACCACCCTCGACGGCGGGTGCCGCAACAGGAGGTGCGCCTCGCGCGGGGGTCGCAGCGACTGCTGTTACCGTCGCGACCGCAGAGTCCGCGACCGCGACCGCAACGACACCATTGCCGTTAAGGTCGCTCGGCGCGCCGTAGACACGAGCGGCGAGGTTGTAGCGGGCGGCACGGCCGCTGCCGTTGCCCGCGCCATTGGTGCGGCGACTGCCGCCGTTGGATGCGTCTCCGTTTCCGTAGACGCGAGCAGCGAGGTTGTAGGGGCGCTCCGGGACGGCGTTATCTGCGCCGTTGCCTTGGGTGCCGTTCCCGTTCGCTTCCGCATCGCGGGCCGGGGCCTCGACCGGTCGACCGTTCGTCGCGGCCTCCCCGTAGATGCGCGCGGCGAGGTTGTACTCGCCCTCAGGCTCGATCTCAGGCTTTGGAGGCTCGGCGGTAGTCATGTACTCAGGCTATGACGTTCACGGTAGGGTCATATACTAGTCGTATCTGACCGCACACGCCAACAGGGCGCTCCCGCACTGCCAGAGACGGCTAAGCTAGCTTCCGGGGAGCTTCCACTGCACGAGCGTGTACGGCTCATCGACACCTTCGCCGACTGCGTGATCCTCGAAGACGGCTTCCACGTCCGCGCCGATCACGACCTCCTGCTCAGGGTCGCCCAGCAGATTGCCGACCATGCGGATATTGCCCGCCTGTGCCAGCTCAATCAGCACGACGATGTACGGCAAGCCCTGCTGTAGCGCCGGGTGCACGGGGTACCACGCCCGCTCCCACGAGAAGATCGTGCCGCGAGGCTCGATCTCGACCCAGCCCATGTCGAACGAGAGGCAGTTGTGGCACAGCCACTCCGGCCCCCACTGGTACGTCTGGCACTCGGTGCAGCGCTGCACGAGCAGTTCATGGCGCTGAACGGCCTCCCAGAACGGGGCTTCGAGCCCATCGACGTTCGCGGCGGTCGCGGGCATGCCTTCCGGCAGGTAGTACTTCTGGTCTGAGTTGGTAGAAGCAGCCATCGCTAGCTCCCCTCCCCTGTGTCGCGCGCCAAGATCAGGTCGCTCACGGGCTGCACCATCGGCCCCGATCCGACCATGGAGATGTTCACGTCCGGCACCTGGGCGGTGGACTGACCTCGTACCTGTCGAACGGCCTCGATGATCAGCTCCAGCCCGTGCATGTAGCACTCGGCGAGGTTGCCGCCGCTGGTGTTCAGCGGCAGCCTGCCGTCCGG
>MPMF02173577.1_pt1 | contig 36505 bp, 34 predicted proteins | sample 1617271 | NCBI WGS metagenome assembly MPMF02 (sample SAMN05944812, study PRJNA350692) | marine metagenome | biome: marine; feature: ODZ; material: water; isolation source: 120 m water sample prefiltered with 30 um filter, filtered on to 0.2 um... | place: Pacific Ocean | collected 2012-04-09... | reverse complement strand
GTGGAGACACCAGTGAATCAGCACATCCGATTCAATGCAATCTTGAAATGCTCTAGCGCTTGCCGATGGCCTGGTAATCGCGTTGGCCGACGCCGTTGTAGAGCTGGCGTGGGCGGCCGATCTTTTGCCCCGGATCCTCGATCATCTCCTGCCACTGGGCGATCCAGCCCACCGTGCGGGCCAGGGCGAAGAGCACCGTGAACATGCTGGTGGGCAGGCCCATGGCGCGCAGGATGATGCCGGAATAGAAATCGACGTTGGGATAGAGCTTGCGCTCGATGAAATAGTCGTCTTCCAGCGCGATGCGCTCGAGCTCCAGGGCCAGCTCCAAGAGCGGCTCTTTGGTCACGCCAAGCTCGCCCAGCACCTGATGGCAGGCCGTGCGCAGCACCTGGGCCCGGGGGTCGTGGTTCTTGTAGACCCGATGGCCGAAGCCCATCAGGCGGAAGGGGTCGTCCTTGTCCTTGGCCTTGGCCACGAATTCCCTGATGTGGGCGATCGAGCCGATCTCTTCGAGCATGTTGAGCACGGCCTCGTTGGCGCCGCCGTGGGCCGGGCCCCAGAGGCTGGCGATGCCGGCGGCGATACAGGCGAAGGGGTTGGCGCCCGACGAGCCAGCCAGACGCACCGTCGAGGTCGAGGCGTTCTGTTCGTGATCGGCATGGAGAATAAAAATCTTGTCCATGGCGTCGGCCAACACGGGGCTTACGTTGTGCTCTTCGCAGGGCACCGCGAACATCATGTGCAGGAAGTTTTCCGCGTAATTGAGGTCGTTGCGCGGATAGATGAAGGGCTGGCCGATGGAATACTTGTAGGCCATGGCGGCTATGGTCGGCATCTTGGCCACCAGCCGGTGCGAGGCCACCATGCGCTGGTGGGGATCGTTGATGTCGGTGCTGTCGTGGTAGAAGGCGCTGAGCGCGCCGACCACGCCGACCATGATGGCCATGGGGTGGGCGTCGCGCCGGAAGCCGCGATAGAACTGGGTCAGCTGCTCGTGGACCATGGTGTGGTTGGTGATGCTGTGCACGAACTCGTCGAACTCGGCTTGATTCGGCAGCTCGCCGTTGAGCAGCAGGTAGCTGACCTCCATGAAGTCGCTGTTTTCGGCCAATTGGTCGATGGGGTAGCCACGATAGAGCAGCACGCCCTCGTCGCCGTCGATGTAGGTGATGCGCGATTCGCAGCTCGCCGTGGCCAGGTAGCCGGGATCGAAGGTGAAATAGTCGGTTTCGGCGTAAAGCCGGCGAATATCGATGACGTCGGGGCCGATGGAGGATTCGAAAACCGGCAGTTCGTAGGAATCGCCGGTCTGGTTGTTGGTCAAGGTGAAACTCGGGGTGGCGGATTTGCTGGCGGCTTCTTGGGCCATGGGCGGTCCTTCCCGGCAGTTATTGAGTTTTATTGCCGGAAAGCACCCCGGCGTTGCCGCGACTATACCCCGAAAAGCCGCGTACTGCGAGTGCGCCGGGTTGCGGCTATTGGCCGCGCCCCGCGTCATTCAGGCGGGCCAGGCTCTCGTCCCGGCCGAGCAGCAGCAATACGTCGAAAATCCCCGGCGATTCAGTGCGTCCGGTGAGGGCGGCGCGCAGGGGCTGCGCCACTTTGCCCAGTTTGAGCTCATTGGCCTCGGCAAAGGCGCGCACCGCCTGATCCAGCGCGGCCGTCGTCCAATCCGGCAGGGCGCTTAGCGCCGCCGCCGTATCAGTCACCAGCCGGCGCCCCTCGGGGCTCAGCAGCTGGGCCGCCTTCGGGTTCGGAATTAGCGGGCGCGATTCACATAAAAATAGTGATTTATCAATAAGATCAGGAATTAACTTCGCTCGTGGCTTTAGGAATTCCAGGGCCGCCAGCAAGCGCTCCCGATGCACCGCCTCGAGCGGCCGGCCCAGCGCCGCCTCCAGTCCCGGTGTGATCAGGTCGAGCAGAACGCAGTCGTCGGCCTCAAGCAGGTAATGGCCGTTGAGGCTGGCCAATTTGTCGAAGTCGAAGCGCGCCGCCGCCTTGCCCACGGCATCCAGGTCGAACCAGGCGATGGCCTCTGGGCGGGAAATGATCTCGTCGTCGCCGTGGCTCCAACCCAGGCGCAAAAGATGGTTGCAAAGGGCTTCGGACAAATAGCCTTGTTGGCGATAGGCCTCGACGCCCAGCGCGCCGTGGCGCTTGGAAAGCTTGGCGCCGTCGGCACCGTGGATCAGCGGAATGTGGGCGAAGCACGGCACCGTCCAGTCCAGGGCGCGGTATAGCTGGCTCTGGCGGGCGGCGTTGTCGAGGTGGTCGTCGCCGCGGATGATGTGGCTGATGGCCCCATCGTGATCGTCGACCACCACCGAAAGCATGTAGGTGGGGGTGCCGTCGCTGCGCAGCAGCACCATGTCGTCGAGCTGGCGGTTGGCCACCCGCACCTCGCCCTGGACCAGGTCCTCGGTGACGGTGTCGCCCTCTTGTGGTGCCTTGAAGCGCACCACCGGTGGCACGCCGACCGGTGCCTGCGCCCCATCGCGGTCGCGCCAGCGCCCGTCGTAACGCACCGGGCGGCCTTCGGCGCGGGCTTGTTCACGCATTTCCTTGAGCTCGTCCGGCGTGCAATAGCAACGGTAGGCCCGGCCGGCCGCCAGCAGGCTTTCGGCCACTTCCACATGGCGGGCCTGGCGCTGGGCCTGGAACACCGGCTCTGCGTCCCAATCGAGACCCAGCCAGCCCAGGCCGTCGAAGATCGCCGCCACGGCCTCCTGGGTCGAGCGGGCGCGGTCGGTGTCTTCGATGCGCAACAGGAAACGGCCGCCGTGATGGCGGGCATAGAGCCAGTTGAAGAGCGCCGTGCGGGCACCGCCGATGTGCAGGGTGCCGGTGGGCGAGGGGGCGAAGCGGGTGACGACGGTCATGTTTGGGCCGGACATTTTCGAGATTTGGTTGCAACTTGGGCTCGGCGCGGTGGCGTTCTTTAGCATATCCTCGCAACCCCGGGGCCAAAAGGTGGGAGCGGCGATGACGGCGATGGCGGCTTGGCTGGCCGAACAATTCCTCGGCGAGCGCGAACGCTGGGTGTTGTGGCTGCCGGTGGCGCTGGCGCTGGGCGTGGCGCTCTATTTCTCGCTACCGGCCGAGCCGCCGCCCTGGCTGGCGCTCTTGTGGCTGGGGCTGGCGCTATCGCTGGTGCTGGCGGGCCGGCGCCGGCCGGGGATGCTGCTGCTGGGCATCGCCGCCACCGCCCTGGCCGCGGGCTTCGCCGCGGCGGTGCTGCGCACGCACCAGGTGGCGGCGCCGGTCATCGAACGCCGGCTCGGGCCGGTGGACTTGAGCGGTCGGGTGGTCGAGGTCGAGCCCCGTAGCGGATCCCGCGGTGGCGGCCGGAGGCTGACCATCGCCGAGCCCGAAATCGGCCGCCTGGCCTCCGCCCGGACGCCGGCCAGGGTGCATGTCGTGGTGCGCGGCAAGGGCGGCGGAGAGGCGCAACCGGGAGACTGGATCCGCACCCGTGCCATCCTGCTGCCACCGCCGCCACCGGCCGCCCCCGGCGCCTTCGACTTCGCCCGCCAGGCCTACTTCCGCGGCCTGGGCGGAGTCGGTTTCACGGTGCGCGGGGTCGAAGTCGTAGCCCCGCCCGAGGACCGCGGGCAGGGCTTTCTCACCCGCGTGGCGGCGCTGCGCCACGCCGTGGTCGAGCGTGTGCGCCGGGTGCTGGCGGGACGCAGCGGTGCCGTCGCCGCGGCCCTGATGACGGGCCACCGCGGCGCTATCGGCGAGACCGAGCTCGAGGCCATGCGCGATGCCGGCCTGGCGCATCTACTGGCCATCTCGGGCCTGCACGTGGGCCTCATTGCGGCCGTCATCTTTTTCGTCATGCGCGCGCTTTTGGCCACCAGCCCCTGGCTCGCGCTGCGCCAGCCGATCAAGAAATGGTCGGCCATGGTGACCATCTGCGGCGCCTTTGCCTATCTCTTGATGGCCGGCGCCACCATTCCCACCCAGCGCGCCTTTTTGATGACCAGCCTGGTGCTGATCGCCGTCCTTTTCGACCGCCTGGCCTTTTCCATGGGCCTGGTGGCCTGGGCCGCCGCCATGATCCTGCTGATTTCGCCCGAAGCCTTGCTGGGCGCCAGCTTCCAGATGTCGTTCGCCGCCGTGGTGGCGCTGATCGCGGCCTACGAGGTGGGCCGCCAGGGCCTGGTCGAATGGCGCGGACGCCAGGGCGGCTGGGGGCGGGGCTGGCGCTGGCCGCTGATTTATCTGGCCGGCATCGCGTTGACCACCCTGGTGGCCGGCCTGGCGACGGCGCCCTTTGCCCTGGTCAGCTTCAACCGCGTGGTCTCCTATGGCTTGGTGGCCAACCTGCTGGCGGTGCCCCTGATGGCGCTGTGGATCATGCCGCTGGTGGTGGCGGCCTATGCCCTGATGCCTCTCGGCCTGGAAGCCCTGGCGCTGTGGCCCATGGGGCTGGGCATCGAGGCCGTGCTGCGGGTGGCCGAGACGGTGGCGGCCTGGCCCGGCGCGGTCAGCCTGTGGCCGGCGCTGCCGCCCGTGTCGCTGGCCTTGATCGCGGGCGGTGGCGTCTGGCTCTGCCTCTGGCGGCGGGGCTGGCGGTTTTTCGGCCTGGTGCCGCTGGCCGCCGGTTTGGCGCTGGTTTTCGTGGTGCGGCCGGCCGACGTGCTGGTCGACGGTCGGGGCCAACTGATGGCCGTACAGGACCCGGCCGGCCGGCTGCGAATGTCACGCCAAAACCCGGGCTTTGGCGGCCGGATCTGGCTGCGCCGGGCCGGCACTGTGGCCGGCCCAGCCTGGCCGCGCCAAGGTGCCGGCGCCGATGGCCGGCTCAGTTGCGACCGGCTGGGCTGCCTCTACCGGGCCCGCGGCCAGGTCGTCGCCCTGGTGCGCGATGCCCGGGCCCTGGCCGAGGATTGCCGGCGCGTCACCGTGGTGGTCAGCGCCGTGCCGGTACGAAGGTGTCCCTCGGCCGTAACGTTGATCGACCGCTTCGATCTTTGGCGCCGGGGCGCCCATGCGCTGTGGCTGGAGCCTGGCGGGGTGCGTGTCGAAAACGTCAACGAGATCCGCGGCCGTCGGCCCTGGGTGGCCCGTCGGCGAAATACAAAAGGCGGCTCGTAGCTGCTCAGTAACGCCGCATGAGGTAGACCAGGCGGCCCTGCACCTGCACTCGGTCGGGGCCGAAGATACGCGTTTCAAAGGCCGGATTGGCAGCTTCCAAGGCCACCGAATTGCCCTTGCGGCGCAAGCGTTTCAGGGTCACCTCCTGGTCGTCGACGAGGGCCACCACGATGGCCCCGTTGTCGGCATCGTCGCCGCGCTCGATGACCGCCGTGTCGCCGTCGAAGATGCCGGCGTCGATCATCGAATCGCCGGCCACCTCGAGGGCATAGTGCTCACCGCGACCGAGCAACGAGCCCGGCACGTCGATGAAGTTGGTGCTGTCGCGTAAGGCCTCGATCGGCGTGCCGGCGGCGATGCGGCCATAAAGCGGCAGGCTGACCGCTTCGCTGGCCTTCTCGCCCTCGGTCCGGCGTCCGGCAAAGCGGGCTTCGATGACGTTGGGCGAAAAGCCCGGCGCCTCAGCCGAGCCGCCGGCCACCGCCGATTCCGGCAGCTTCAGCACCTCCAGCGCCCGCGCCCGGTGGGGCAGCCGGGCGATGAAGCCGCGCTCCTCCAAGGCCGTGATCAGGCGGTGAATACCCGATTTCGAGCGCAGTCCCAGGGCGTCCTTCATCTCGTCGAAGGAGGGCGATACGCCGTGCTCCGACAAATAGCCGTTGATGTAGCTGAGAAGCTCGTGCTGCTTGCGCGTCAACATGCCCATACCCCGTTTGCTTCGTTGGCGTCGCTGCCGTGATGGCAACACCATATCTGGAACAAAACCAAAACACAAGCACATGTTCTAGTTTGGTTCTCAAAGGGCGTCAAGCGCTTTCTTGTTCAGAACCCTCGGGCCGCGACATCGTCGATGGCGCCGAAGGCGATGATCTCGACGCGGCTGCCGGCGGCGGCGGCGGCGGCGAAGGGCGGCCGGATGATCAGACAATCGGCCTGGGCCAGGCGCGAGAGCATGCTGGAATCCTGTTTACCGAAGGGTTGGGCCAGCCAATCACCGTCCGGCCCGGGCTCGAGCCGGGCCCTGAGGTAGTCCTGGCGCTGGTCGTTCTCGGGCAGCGCGCTGGCCAAAAGCGCGCTGGCGGTGGCTTGGCCGCTGTCGGCGAAGCCTTGCAGGGCCGCCAATGCCGGTTTGACGAAGACCAGGCCGCAGACCAGGGCCGAGACCGGGTTGCCGGGCAGGCCGATCAAGGGAATATCGCCCATCTGGCCGAAGATCAGCGGCTTGCCCGGGCGCATGGCGATGCGCCAGAAGTCGACCTCGAGGCCTTGTTCACCGAGCACGCTTTGCACCAGGTCGTGGTCACCCACCGAGGCGCCGCCGATGGTCAGCAGGAGATCGCTGCCGGCGGCCGCGGCGGCCAGGGTGCGCAGCGAAGCGGTGTCGTCGCGGGCGATGCCGAGATCGCAGGGCAGGCCGCCCAGGGCCCGCACCAGGGCGTTCAGCGCTATGTTGTTGGAGGAGACGATCTGGTTGGCGGCCAGGGGCTCGCCCGGCATCGCCAACTCGTCGCCGGTGGCCAGGATGGCCACCCGCGGCCGGCGCCGCACCCTTAGCCAGGGCACGTTCATGGCGGCGGCCAGCCCGAGATCGCGGGCCGACAGCACGCGGCCGGCCTCGAGGCCGATCTCTCCGGCCCGGAAGTCGAGCCCGGCCGGGCGGATGTGGTGGCCGGAGGGGGGCGCGAACTTCATGGTCACGCTGGTGCCGTCGTCGGAGCTTTCCGTATCCTCCTGCATGACGATGGCGTCGGCGCCCTGGGGAACCGGACCGCCGGTGAAGATGCGCACGCATTGGCCCGCACCCACCTGGCCGGCAAAGACACCGCCCGCCGGGGCCTCGCCGATGCGCTCGAGCGTTGCCGGTGGCTGGGTCAGGTCGGCGGCGCGCACGGCATAGCCGTCCATGGCCGAGACGTCGGTCGGCGGCTGGGTCACCCGGGCGCTGACGTCGTCGGCCAGCACCCGGCCCAGGGACTGGGCCAGGTTGACGGTTTCGCTACCCACCGGGCGCATGGCGGAGACGATGCGCTGCCGGGCCTCAGCGACAGGGATCAGCGCGGCATTCATGGGGCTTGCTCCTAATACTATTCGGCGTCGTAGGTGCCGGACTTGCCGCCCGACTTGTGCAACAGCCTGAGGCCGTCGATGCGCATGGCGCGGTCGACAGATTTGCACATGTCGTAGACCGTCAGTGCCGCCACGCTGGCCGCCGTCAGGGCCTCCATCTCGACGCCGGTGCGACCCTGGACGCGGCAGCTGGCGGTGATGTCGACGGCGTTGCGCGCGGCATCGCAAGTGAGATCGACGCTGACCGAGTTCAGCGTCAGGGGATGGCAGAGCGGGATCAGCTCGGGCGTGCGCTTGGCCGCCATGATGCCGGCCAGGCGTGCCACCCCGAGCACGTCGCCCTTGCCGATGTCGCCGGCCAGCACCAGCTCGAGCGTCTCCGGCGCCATCGTCACCGTGGCCCCGGCCGTGGCCAGCCGCTCGCTCTCGTCCTTGGCCGAGACGTCGACCATGTGAGCCTTGCCGTCCGCATCAAAATGGCTGAATTCAGGCATAGCGGACTCCTTTGTCAGAGGCCGACGCCGCCAGCAGGGCGGCCGTGGCGGCGGCCACGTCGGTCTGGCGCATCAAGGCTTCGCCGACGAGAAAGCACTGGAGGCCGGCGGCTGCCATGCGGGCCAGGTCGGCGGGCTGCGAGAGGCCGCTTTCGCTAACCGCCAAGACGCCGCCGGGCAGCAGCGCCGCCAGGCGCTCGCTGGTGGCCAGATCGACCTCCAGGGTCTTGAGGTTGCGGTTGTTGAGGCCGACCAGTCGGGCTCCGAGGCCCAGGGCGCGTTCGAGCTCGGCCTCGTCATGCACCTCGACCAGAACGTCGAGGCCCCAGTCGGCGGCGGCCGCCGCCAGTTCGGCCGCCAGTTCGTCGTCGAGGGCGGCCAGGATGAGCAGCAGACAATCGGCGCCCAGCGCCCTACTTTCCGCCACCTGGTAGGGATCGACGATGAAATCCTTGCGCAGAACCGGCAGCCGGGCGGCGGCGCGGGCTTCGCTCAGGTATTCGTCCCGGCCCTGGAAATGGGGCCTGTCGGTGAGCACGGAGAGGCAACTGGCGCCGCCTTCGAGGTAAGCCCGGGCCAAGTTTGCCGGGTCGAAATCGGCGCGGATCAAGCCGCTGGAAGGCGAGGCCTTCTTGATCTCGGCGATCAGGCCGTAGCGCCCGGTCGCCACGGCCCCGGCCAGCGCCTCGGCAAAGGGCCGGGGAGGGGGGGCCGAGCGGGCCCGGGCCTCGACTTCGGCCAGGGGCAGTTCACGGCGCCGCCTGGCCACGTGGGCCCGCTTGTCGGCCAGGATGCGCCTCAGCACGTCGTTCATTCCTGCTCGGCCTCGTCGGTTTCCGGCTCTTCGATCTGTGGCGGCGGACGTTGGCTGACGGCGATCAGGCGTTCCAGGGTATCGCGCGCCCGGCCCGCATCGATGGCGTCGGCCGCCAGGGCGACGCCCTGCTTCAAGGTCTCGACCTTGCCCGCCGTGATCAGCGTGGCGGCGCTGTTGAGCAGCACGATGTCGCGATAGGGGCCGGCCTCGCCGTCAAGCAGCGCGCGCAGCGCCTGGGCGTTGGTCTCGGCGTCGTCGCCCTTGAGGGCGGCCGCCTCGGCCAGCTCCAGGCCGGCATCAGTGGGCGTGATCTCGAAGTTGGTGACGGCGCCTTGCTTGAGTTCGGCAACGTACGTGGGGCCCGTCGTGGTGATCTCGTCGAGGCCGTCGCTGCCGTGCACCACCCAGACGTGCTCGGCGCCCAGGCGCTGCAGCACCTGAGCCAGGGGCTCGATCCATTGCCGGGCGAAGACGCCGACCATCAGGCGGCCGACGCCAGCCGGATTGGCCAGCGGCCCGAGCAGGTTGAAGATGGTGCGCGTGCCCAGCTCGATCCGGGTGCCGCCGACGTTGCGCATGGCGCCGTGGTGGCGCGGCGCCAGCATGAAGCACATGCCGGCCTCCCACAGCGCCGCCTCGACCAGGGCCAGGTCGCATTCGATCTCGACGCCCAACTCGGCCAGCACGTCGGCGGCGCCGCATTTGGACGACATGGCGCGGTTGCCGTGCTTGGCCACCGGCACGCCGCAGCCCGCCACCACCAGGCCCGAGGCCGTCGAGACATTGAGCGTGCCGGAACCGTCGCCGCCGGTGCCGACCACGTCGACGGCGCCTTCCGGGGCGCGGATGCCGTGGGCCTTGGCGCGCATGGTGAGAACGCCGCCGGTGATCTCGTCGACGGTCTCGCCGCGCACCCTGAGCGCCAGCAGAAAGCCCCCCATCTGGGCCGGCGTGGCGTCGCCCGACATCATGATGTCGAAAGCGGCCCGGGCCTCATCGACGCTCAACCGCTGGCCGGCGGCGACGCGGGCCAGCAGGGATTTCATGTCGGAAAGTTCGGCGCTCATGGCAGTTTGGCCGCTCCTTTTGCAATGCGGCGCAGAAAACAGTCCCGGCCCGGCCGCGTCAAGGGATCATTGGCCGCTGCCGGTCGACCTATTCCGCCAGGCCGGCCAGGCGCAGGCCGTCGAGATAACGTTCCATGGCGTCCGGGTCTTTGATCGGCACCGTTTGGCGCACGTCGGCCAGGCGAAGGTTAGGTACCAGGGCAAGCAAGGCCCGGAGTTCGGCCCGCGCTTCCTCGGTCTTTCCCAGATGGCTTAGGCTGGAGGCCAAAAGGCGATGGCCGGCGGGATAATCGGGCCGAGCCTGCAACATTCGGCGAGCACCATCCACGGCTTCCTCTTGGAGGTCCACGGCCGCCGCCGCATGGGCCAGGAAGTTGTGCCACGCGGCCAAGAAGGGGTCTCGCGGACTGTGGCGGATGGCCTTTTCGATGTTGGCCTTGGCCCCTTCGTAATCACCGGAAAAACCCAGCGTGCCGCCCAGGAGGGCCAGACCATCGGCGTCGTTGGGATTGAGATCGACGGCTTTTTCGATGTTGCGCAAGGCTTCGTCGTGACGCTTCAGGTAAAGTTCCATGATGGCCAAGCAGCGGTACCCAAAGGCATCGTGGTCATCGAGGGCCACCGCCCGCTGGGCCGCGGCATAGGCCTCGATGGTCGAGCGCTCCCGGTCTTGGCCCCAGCCGTACATGAATTCCAGGTGTAGCGCGAAGCCCAGCAGGGCATGGCAATTGGCGTCGTCGGGGTCGAACTCGATACCCTGGCGCGCCAGCCGTTGGGCCTCGGCATTGTCCTCGGCGGTGAAGCGGCCGTAGCGCCACATGCCGTGCATGAAGCAATCGCGGGCCCCGGGATGGGGCGTTCTGCGGCGCCGGGCGCGGTGCATCTCGGCCGACAACAACTTCTGGGCCAGGCTGGCCACGATGTTCAGGGTGATCTCGTCTTGCACCGCGAAGACATCGTCCAATTGGCGATTGTATTGCTCGGCCCATACGTGGCGACCCGAATTGGCATCGATCAACTGGGCCGTGACGCGGACCTGACTGCCGGCCTTGCGCACGCTGCCCTCGACCACGTAGCGCACCCCCAATTGCCGCGCCACGTCTTTCACGTCTACGGGGCCGCCCTTGTAGGTGAAGCTGGAGTTGCGGGCGATGACGAAAAAGCCGCGGAATTTGGAAAGCCGCGTGATGACGTCCTCGGCAACGCCATCGACGAAAAATTCCTGCTCGGCCTCACCCGATATGTTCTCGAACGGCAACACGGCGATCGAGGGTTTTTCGTCGTCTCCTGGCGGGGCCGAAAAAACGCTATCCCGGGCCGAGCCCGCCAGGTAGTCCCGCAGCTCGCGCACCTCGTCCCTCTCGGGCGCCAATTCGGCCAACTTGGCGGCATAAGGCAAGGCCCGATCGGGCTCTGCGGAGAGGCGTTCGAGCAAGCGCTGCAAAATGCGCAGCCGCAACGTCCGCGCTTCCTCGCGTTGGGCCAGGCACCAGGTTTCGAATTCCCGGCAGTCCGCAAGCTGCAGGCCTTCGAGCAATTCGCCGCGGAACATGGCGGCCAATTCCTCCAGGCGCTCGGTGGTCATATGGGCCATGTCGGCAGCGCAAGTTTCGCGGATGGCCAAGATATCGACCAGCGCACCTTTTGGCTCGAAGGCGACGCTGTCGCGATTGCCGGTGATGCGCTTGGCATCAGCGTCATCGACCAAGAGGCGCAGTTTGCTGAGGCTCCAGCGCAGCGCCGCGCGCGGGTCGTCGGGCCGCTCCCAAAGCAAATCGCAAAGTTGCTCGCGTCGTTGGCGCCGCCCGGTCAGCGCCAAATAAGCCAGTAATGCCAGTGTCTTGCGGGATTGGGGCAGGGCCAAGGGCTGACCCTCGCGGATCACCTCGGTCTCGCCCAATAGCCGAATTTCCAGCACTGCCAGCACCCCCAACCAGCGGTTCGATAGCGCCCGAGCCTAGCATTTTTGCGTCGTCAGTGCCGTTTCAACGCTTTTCCAACGCTTTTTGCACAGTGCCGCCCACGCCCGCTCAAACGCCGCCGATCTACATAGCTGACTGGCAAACATTCCCAGGAGGGGAACATGACAAAATTCTTGATCTTGATATACGGCATAGTCTGCTACCTGCTGGCACTCGCTACCGTGCTCTACACCGCGGGCTTCGAAGAAAATCTGCTGGTGCCCAAGGGCATCGACGGCGGCACCAGCGAGCCCTTGCTAGTGGCCATTGCTATTAACGTGGTGGTGCTGACGATCTTCGTTCCGCAGCACACCCTGATGGCGCGACCGGCGTTCAAGGCACAATGGACCAGGGTGATCCCCGAGGCGGCTGAGCGCAGCACCTTCGTGCTGGCGGCGACGGCCGTGTTCGCGCTTTTTCTTTGGCAGTGGCGGCCCATCGCCGGTGTCGTCTGGAACGTCGAAGACCCCCTTTGGGGGCCGACCTTGATGGCACTCAATTTCTTCGGTTGGGCGATATTTCTGTGGTCGACCTTTCTCATCGATCATTTCGATCTCTTTGGCGTCAAGCAGGTCTGGCGTAATTTCCGCGGAATCACCCCACCGGCGCCTGATTTTTGCACCCCGGCACTTTATAAAATGTGCCGCCATCCCATGATGCTGGGCTTCATCATAGCCTTCTGGGCAACGCCCCTGATGACCATCGGGCACCTCTTCTTCGCCTTCGCCGTGACGGTCTTCTTCACCACAAAATCGACGGGGGAGGGCACTGGGCTCGGTCTCTCCATCAGCCACGACATCGTTGTGCAACAGCACGCCGGAGAGTTGGCGGTGGAGTCCGAGCCCGGCGCTTTCACTCGGTTTTGCATAACCCTACCCCGGTCGTGCGCTGCTGCCGATAAACCTTGACATTCCAGTAACTGGAACCTTTATTAGGGTACGGACGCCAACCGCAAAGGAAGCGCCGTGGCCCTTGCCGAACACATCTCCGCCGATCTCGTGCTGCCGGTGCGCGGCATGACCTGCGCCGCCTGCGTCAGCCGGGTGGAAAAGGCCTTGTCCGCCGTGCCCGGCGTGCAGGCCGCCAACGTCAACCTGGCCGCCGAGCAGGCCTTGGTGAGCTACGAAGCCGCTACCACGGGGCCCCTCGAATTGGCCCAGGCCATCCAGCGTACCGGCTTCCAGGTACCCGATGAAGAGCTCGAACTGCACCTCAGCGGCATGACCTGTGCGTCCTGCGTGGGCCGCGTCGAGGCGGCCTTGAGCCGTTTGCCCGGGGTTCATTCGGTACAAGTCAACCTGGCCACGGAATTGGCCGCCGTGCGCCTGACGGCCGGCGCTCTCACGCCGGCCGAGCTCGTTGCCACGGTCGAGAAGGCGGGCTATGGCGCCACGCTCAAGACCTCGGATGCGGCCCGCGAAAAGGCCCTCGAGGAAGACGCCGAACGGCGCTTGCGGCGCGAGGGTTGGATGGTCCTGGGGGCGGCGGTGCTGAGCCTGCCCTTGGTCGGGCAGATGATCCTGATGCTGCTGGGCGCGCCCGTGCAGTTGCCGGCCTGGGTCGAATTGGTGCTGGCCACGCCGGTGCAGTTCGTCTTCGGGTTTCGTTTCTACCTGGCGGCCGGCAAGGCACTCAGGGCGGGCAGCGGCAACATGGACCTGCTGGTGGCGCTGGGCACCTCGGCGGCCTATTTCTTCAGCCTCTACCAGATGACGGGCGGTGGAGATCTCTATTTCGAGGCGGCGGCCGTGGTCATTACCCTGGTGCTGTTCGGCAAGTGGCTCGAGACCCGGGCCAAACGGGGCACCACGCGGGCCATCCGGGCGCTGATGGATCTCAGGCCCGAAACCGCGCGGGTGTTGCGGGGTGGCGCCGAGCTTGAGCTGGCCATCGCCGAAGTGATCAGCGGCGACACGGTGATCGTCAAGCCAGGCGAACGCCTGCCGGTTGACGGCACCGTGCTGTCGGGCTCGAGCGCGGTCGACGAATCCCTGATCACCGGCGAAAGCCTGCCCGTGGCCAAAGCCGAGGGCGATGCCGTGGTCGGCGGCGCCATCAACGGCACCGGACTGTTGCGCCTGCGCGCCACCACGGTGGGTGCGGCCTCGACGCTGGCCCGCATCATCCGCCTGGTCGAGGGCGCCCAGGCCAGCAAGGCACCGGTGCAGAAGCTGGTCGACCGGGCCAGCGCCATCTTCGTGCCGGTCGTCGTGGCCATCGCGCTCGGCACCCTGATCGCCTGGTGGGCTATCGGCGGCGATTTCGAGGCCGCCCTGGTGGCCGCCGTCTCGGTGCTGGTCATCGCCTGCCCCTGCGCGCTCGGTCTGGCCACACCCACCGCCATCATGGTCGGCACCGGCGCCGCCGCCCGGGCCGGTATCCTGATCAAGGACGCCCAGGCGCTGGAGGCCGCCCATAAGGTCGACGCCATGGTGCTCGACAAGACCGGAACCTTGACCGAGGGCCATCCCGCGGTAACCGATGTCGTGACACTGGAGGGCGACGAAGACGCCTTGTTGGCCCTGGCCGCGGCGGCCCAGAGCGCCAGCGAACATCCCCTGGCCCGGGCGGTTCTCGATCAAGCCGAGGAACGTGGCCTGAGCCTGGCGCCAGTCGACGACTTCGCCAGCCTGACCGGCAAAGGTCTGACGGCATCGGTCCAGGGCCGCGTATTGGGGCTGGGAAATCGTGCCCTGATGGCCGAATTGGGCGTGGCGACGGCGGCCCTGGAGGAGCAGGCATCGGATCTCGAGACCGCCGGCCGTACGGTGATGTGGCTGGGCTTGACCGAACCCAACCCGCAACCTCTCGGTCTTATTGCCGTGGCCGATCCCATCAAGCCGGCGGCAACAGCGGCGGTGGCGCGCCTGCACCGCCTCGGCATCAAGACCGTGATGCTGACCGGCGACAACCAACGCACCGCCCAGGTGGTTGCCGACGAGGTCGGCATCGACGAGGTGGTGGCCGGGGTTCTGCCCGAGCAGAAGGCGACTGAGGTGGAACGGTTGCGCCGGGCCGGAAACACCGTGGCCATGGTCGGCGACGGCATCAATGACGCGCCGGCTTTGGCTGCCGCCGACATCGGGTTTGCCATGGGCAGCGGCACCGACGTCGCCATGGAAACCGCCGGGATGACCCTGATGCGCGGCGATCCCAGCTTGCTGGCGGACGCCGTCGGGGTGTCGCGGGCGACCTACAACAAGATCAAGCAGAATCTGTTCTGGGCCTTCATCTACAACCTCATCGGCATTCCCCTGGCGGCGCTGGGAATGCTCAGTCCGGTCATCGCCGGCGCCGCCATGGCCTTTTCCAGCGTCAGCGTGGTTTCGAATTCGCTGCTGCTCAGGCGCTGGAGGGCATCATGAACATCGGCCAGGCGGCGGAGCGCTCGGGCGTCACACCCAAGACCATCCGCTATTACGAACAGATCGGCCTGATCGGTCCGGCCGAGCGCCGGGCCAACGGCTATCGCGCCTATTCGAGCCACGAAGTGGAGACGCTGCGCTTCATCAACCGGGCCCGCGGCCTGGGTTTCGCGGTGCCCGAGATCGCCGAACTCCTGGAACTTTACCGCGATCGCAACCGTGCCAGCGCCGACGTCAAGGCCATCGCCCTGGCCCGCATCGACGACATCGAACGCAAGATCGGCGAACTCGAAGGCCTGCGCAACACGCTGCGCCAGCTCAGCGAACGCTGCCACGGCGACCAGCGCCCGGATTGCCCGATCCTTGACGATCTGGCGGCCGGGCCGCATTCCGAGTAGGTTTGGCGCCAACATGTTGCCGGACAGAGTCAAATCCTTCCTTCAGCGGGCCGACACCCCGACGCTGCGCTACTTGGCCATCGGCGCCGGCGCCTTGGCGGCCGGGCTGGTCATCGGCGTCGGTATCGGAGCCTGGATGGCCCCGCAGTCGATGTCCAACGGGGTGTCGTTGGTCACGGCCAGCGGGGACGAGCGAGGGGTTTTCAAAGGCTCGATCATTCCCATCCGCCGGGCCGTGGCGGCCATCCCGCCGGGGCCCGGCAAGGCTTGGCAGACGCCGGCCAAATTCACATCGACCCCTTCCCGCGGCAACTGGCGGCACCATGCCGTGGCTGCGCCCGAGACCGCCGGTCGGCCGATGATCGCCGTGTTGATCGACGATCTCGGTCTCAACCGGTACAACACCAGGCGCACCACCGCCTTGCCGGCGCCGCTCACCCTTGCCTTCCTGACCTATGCCGAGGATCTGGCGCGGCAAACCGCTCGGGCCCGAGCGGCCGGCCACGAGTTGCTGCTGCACGTGCCCATGGAACCGGTCAGTGAACGCGAGGATCCCGGCCCCAACGTGCTGGCCGCCGAGCACGGCCCCGAGGAGGTGCTGCGCCGCCTGCGCTGGGGCCTAGGGCGTTTTTCCGGCTACGTCGGCGTCAACAATCACATGGGCAGCCGCTTTACTACCAGCGTCCCGGCCATGACCGCAGTGCTCTCGGAGATCCACAAGCTGGGCTTGGCCTATGTCGATTCCCGCACCAGCCGCGATAGCGTGACCGCCGGCATCGCCCGCCACCTGGGCCTGCCGCACGCCGTGCGCGACGTCTTTCTCGACAACCATCCAGTGGTCGAGAAAGTGGCGAGGCAACTGAGGCAGGCCGAAAATGTGGCGCGCGAGCGGGGCTACGCCGTGGCCATCGGCCACCCCCGTGACGGCACGCTCGACGCTTTGGAGGTCTGGCTGCAAGATCTCGAACAGCGCGGATTTGCCCTGGTGCCGGTCAGCACCATCATCGATCTCACCGGCGGCGTTCCCGGCAAGACGCTGCGGCTCAGCCGGGCCGAAACCAGCCAATAAGGAGAAGCATCATGAGCAAGACCTACCTCGTCGGCGGCATGTCTTGCCAGGGCTGCGTCAACGCCGTGACCAACGCCATCAAGACGGTGGTGCCCCAGGCCGAAGTCAGCGTCGCCCTCGATGCCGAGGCCGACAGCCGGGTCACGGTGGCCGGCAGCGAGGACGAGGCTCCGGTGATCCAGGCCATCGGCGATGCCGGATTCGAGTTCCACGGCAACGCCTGAGCCCCTATGCCGGGCGGCGCCAACCTGCCAACGATTGGAACACCACGGCCGCCAGCACCATGGCGCCGCCAAACAGCGCCAAGGCTTCCGGCGTCTCGCCGACCGCCAGCCACACCCAGACCGGCCCCAGCACAACCTCTGTCAGGGCCAGCAGGCCAAGCTCGGCCGCCGGTACGTACTTGGAACCGAAGGTGTAGAAGGCCAGGCCGCTGCCGACGATAAATACGCCCAGTGCCAGGCACAGCACCAGGTCGTGCAGCGAGACCACGAAGCTCTCCATCATCAAAGCGCAGAGCAGCATGGAGAAGACGGCCCCCAATACCACGGTGGGCAGCATCTCGGTCTGCTTGCCGGCGCGTAGCGAGACGGCAAAACCGGCCAGGCAAAAGGCGGCGAGAAGCGCGCTCAGATCCCCCAGCAGGCGGCCGCCGCCGATCGAGCCGCCGACCATGGTGGCGACCCCGATCACGGCCACCGACATGGCCAGCCAGGTGCGCAAAGCCACCCGCTCGCCCAGTACCAGGCGCGCCAGTACGGCGATCAGGAACGGCCCGGCGGCAAAGATGAAAAGCGTATTGGCGACCGTCGTGTTGACCAGCGCGAAGATCATGCTGGTGAAACCGCCGGCCAGAAAGAGGCCGCCGATCGCGGCGGTCCAGCCGGCCGCCCGAAAGGCCGTTACGATGCGGCCCCGGCGGCGCAATGCCAGCAGCAGCAGCATCATCGGCAGCAGACCGGCCGAGCGGTAAAAGACGATCTGCCAGCCGTCGGCGTTGTCGACAAAACGCACCACCACGCCGACGAAGCTGAAGGCCACTCCGGCCAGCATGACCAGGATGACGCCGCGGCCGTGGCCCACTGGGCGTCCCGGTTGAAGGGACATATTTAGTACGACTGCTCGAGGGCCTGGCGGTTGACGGTGACACCGAATTCGCGGCGCAGAGCCGCCTCGAACTGCTGCATGAGGTCGGCGGCGATGCCGCCGCGCAGTTGGTTCCGCAGGTTATCGAGCGCTTCCTTGTCGGCGCTGGGATCGGCCGCCTTGATCTCGACCAGCGTGGCCACGGCGTGGCCGTCGCCGTTCGTCGTCGGGGCCTCGGCCGCGCCGCCCATCGGGGCGGCAAAAAGGGCGGCCAGGAGGCCGCCCGAGATGGCCGCCTCGGTGCCGGCCTGGTGACGGGTCAGCGCCTTGCTGCGCTTGACCTTCAGGCCGCGAGCCTGGGCCAGGGCCTGGAGGCTTTGGCCCTGTTTGAGCTGGTCGACGATTTCCTTGGCCTGGCGCGCCGTGGCCTGCTGCTGCTGACGCGCTGTCCAGTCGGCAATGAGCTGCTGGCGAACGCTCGCGAGCGGTTTGAGGGCGGGCGCCGTGACGGCGTCGACCCGGAGCACGAAATAGCCCCCCGAGGGGATCTCCACCAATTCGCTTTCGCGGCCCTGCTCGGCGGCAAAGGCGGTCTCGAGAAAAGCGGGATAGGAAGGCAGCGCCGTGACCGCGCCGCCGGCCCGGTCGCGGCCCTCGGGGTCGACGCCTTGGATGCGGCCGATCTCCAGGTTCAGGCGGTTGGCCGTCTCCTCGAGGCTGGCGCCGCTGGCCAGTTCGTCCTGCAGTTTGTTGGAAAGTTCATAGGCGTCGTCGGTGGCGGCTTGCAGGGCCAATTCCTTGCGGATCTTGTCGCGCACCGCTTCAAAGCTCTGGGTGCCGCCCGGCTCCACCTTGTTGGCGCGGAAGATGTGCCAGCCCAAGGCACTTTCGAGGGGCGCGCTGACCTCGCCCTGGGCCACGGCAAAGGCCGCATCGGCGACCTCGGGCGGCAGGCCGTTGGCGGTGAGTACGCCGAGCTCTGTGGAATCCGGGATCAGGCTGCCGCCGCTGGCGGCGACGACCTCGAAGGCATCGCCGCCCTTGAGCCGGTCATAGGCGGCTTGGGCCTTGGCCTTGTCGTCGAACAGCATCTGCGAAAGATCGCGCCGCTCGGGACTGGTGAACTCGCTGAGGCGCTGCTCGTAATCCTCGCGCAAACGTGATTCGGGGATCTCGATATCCCGCGACAGCACCACCGGATCGAGCGTCAGGTAGGCGAAGCCGCGATATTCGGGGGCCGTGTAGCGGCTGGCGTTTTCCTTATGCAGCGCTTCCAGCGCAGCCTCGTCGGCCGAGGCCTCGAGCTTGGCCTTGGCGTTATCGAGCACGACGACGTCGGCGACGCGCTTTTCGGCGCGATGGCGGTAGAGCGCATCGACCAGGTTTTGCGGCGACACCGCGCCGACCTGGATGCTGGTGGACACCTGTTCGCGCACCAGATCGCGGCGCGTGATGTGTTCGAAATATTCCTTGCTGAAGCCGTTGTTGCGCAGCACGTCCTCGTAAACCGCCGGGTCGAAGCGGTCGAGGTTCTGGAAGGCCCGGTTGCCATGGATATTGCGCAGAAGCACCGGGTCGGGAACCGTCACCCCGAAGTCCTTGGCCACCTGATCGATGAGCGCGCCGCGGACCATCTTCTGCAAGGTGAATTCAGGCAGGCCGAACTGGCGCGCCTGGTCGCTGTCGAGCTGGCTGCCGAGCTGGTTTGAGACTCGATTGACCTCGCGCCGGTAGGTCTCGTTGAAATCATTGCGCAGAATCTCGATATCGCCGACCACCGCCACCGCGGCGTCGGATGGGCCGCGGAAGATGTCACCGACGCCCCAGACGGCGAAGCTGATGACCAAGAGACCGAGCAGGCCCTTGACCAGAATGGATCCGGTGCCTCTGCGTAGTGCGTCGAGCATGATGGACGATGGTCCCGTTGTGGTCCCGTTGCGAATGTCGGCCCGGCCGCGGCGCGGGGCGCGCCATAATAGGGGGGCGGCCTGGCTCAGGCAACTTGCCGTCGCAGGTATGGTTTTGCTAAATCAACGCCAGTCATTTGCATCCAGTCGGGAAATATCGCCATGGCCCCCAGAGCGCTCGTCGCCGGCAATTGGAAAATGAACGGAAGCCGCCAAAGCACCCGCGCGCTGGTGGCGGCGCTGCGTCAGGCGGCGGCCCAGCCATTTCGCGCCGAGGTGCTGATTTGCCCGCCGACGCCGCTGTTGGCGGAAGCGCGAGAGGTGCTGGGCGAGGCTGCCATCGCGCTCGGTGCCCAGGATTGCCACGCCGCGGCCAGCGGCGCCCATACCGGCGACGTGGCGGCCGAGATGCTGGCCGATCTCGGCTGTACCTACGTCATCGTTGGCCATTCGGAACGGCGCAGCGACCACGGCGAAAGCGACGCCGAAGTGAAGGCCAAGGCCGAGGCGGCGCAGCGGGCGGGCCTTGTCGCCATCGTTTGCCTGGGCGAGACCGAGGCCGAGCGTGACGCCGGCCAGGCGCTGACCGTGGTGGGCCGCCAGTTGGCGGCTTCGTTGCCCGAGGGCGCGACGCCGGCCAACTCCGTCGTGGCCTACGAGCCGGTCTGGGCCATCGGCACCGGGCGCACGCCCAGCGAGGAGGAAATCGTCGCCGTCCACGCCGAACTGCGGGCCCGGCTGGTGGAACGTTTCGGCGCCGCCGGAAACGATTTCCGGCTGCTCTACGGCGGTTCGGTCAAGCCCTCGAACGCCGTCGCCATCATGGCGCTACCGAACGTCGACGGCGGCTTGATCGGCGGTGCCAGCCTCAAGGCCGAGGACTTCTGGCCCATCGTCGAGGCCTGTTAATGCGGGTCAGGATCTACGGCGATATCCGTTCGGGCAACTGCTACAAAGTAAAGCTCGCCCTCGAGCTTCTGGGCCGGCCCTATGAATGGTGCTTCGTCGATATCCTGGAGGGCGAAAGCCGCCGCCCGGACTTTTTGGCCATGAATCCCAACGGCCGCATACCGCTGCTGGAGATCGAGCCCGGCATTTACTTGCCCGAATCAAACGCCATCCTGTGGTACCTGACCGAGGGCTCGCCCTACGTACCCGACGAGCCCCTGGGCCCGGGCCCGGACGCTGCAGTGGATGTTCTTCGAGCAGTACAGCCACGAGCCCTACATAGCTACCGTGCGCTATTGGATCCATTTGCTGGGCGAAGAGCAGAAATACAGAACCGAGATCGAGCGCCGGCGGGGGCCGGGATATGCCGCCCTCGCGGTCATGGAAGGCGAACTTGCCGAGCGTGACTTCTTCGCCGGCACCTTCGGCATCGCCGACATCGCGCTCTATGCTTATACCCACGTCGCCCACGAGGGCGGCTTCGATCTGGCCGATTTTTTGCTGCCGTGCGGGCCTGGATCGAACGCATCGAGGCCATTCCCGGCCATGTGCCGATGGCTTGAGGGCCGCCGCCTGGCCGCAATAGTGGGTACTAGCTTTGGGCCAAACGTCTGGTGTATAAGCGCGCAGCCTCGGCCCCGGGACAGCACCCGGCGCACAGCAGGGCATAGGACCCCATGGTAGCCGTCATTCTCGTCATTCATCTGCTGCTGGCCATCTCGCTGGTCATCACGGTGCTGTTGCAGCGCAGCGAAGGCGGTGCCCTGGGCATGGGCGGGGGCGGCGGCGGCGGTTTGATGACCGGGCGCGGCGCCGCCAATCTGCTTACCCGAACCACCGCCATCCTGGCCGCCTGCTTCATGACGACCAGTATTTTGCTGGCGATTCTGGCCGGCGGCGATCGGGGGCCGGGTTCGATCATCGACCGCGAGGCAACTTCGGGCCAACCGGCCCAGGAACAGCCGGCCGAGCCGGCCGAACCGGCCGGGCCCAAGGTGCCGATTTCCCAGTAGGGCGGTAGAGAAAAGAGAAAAATCACCCGGGGCGGCCCTCAAGCCGCCTCTTTTGCTTGGGCTGGTGAACATAGTGTTGTAGGGTGGCGGTCCATGACGCGGTACATATTTATCACCGGCGGCGTGGTCTCCTCACTGGGAAAAGGCTTGGCTTCGGCGGCCCTCGGTGCGCTCTTGCAGGCGCGGGGCTATAGCGTCCGGCTGCGCAAGCTGGACCCTTACCTCAACGTCGATCCCGGCACCATGAACCCCTTCGAGCACGGCGAGGTCTACGTCACCGACGATGGCGCCGAAACCGATCTCGACCTGGGACATTATGAACGTTTCACCGGCGTCGCGGCGCGCCAGAGCGACAATGTCACCTCGGGCGGCATCTACCAGAGCATCATCAGCCGCGAGCGCCGCGGCGACTATCTCGGCGGCACGGTGCAGGTTATTCCCCATGTCACCGGGGCCATCAAGGACTTCATCCTGGCCGCTGCCGAGGAGCAGGATTTCGTGCTTTGCGAGATCGGCGGCACGGTCGGAGATATCGAAGGCCTGCCGTTTTTCGAGGCCATTCGCCAGTTGGGTAACGAGCTGGAACGCGACCAGGCGGTTTTCGTCCACCTCACGCTGATCCCCTATATTGGCTCGGCCGGCGAGCTCAAGACCAAGCCGACGCAGCATTCGGTCAAGGAGTTGCGCTCGATTGGCATCCAGCCCGACGTGTTGCTCTGCCGCTGCGACCGCCCCTTTCCCGACAAGGAGCGGCGCAAGATAGCGCTCCATTGCAATGTGCGCGAGGAAGCGGTGATCCCGGCACTCGATGTTTCCTCGATCTACGAGGTACCGCTGCGCTACCATGAACAGGGCATGGATGAACAAGTCCTGCGCTGCTTTGGCATCGAAGACCCGCCGGCCCCGGACCTGACGGCCTGGCAGGAAATCCAGCCGCGCATCGAAACCCCCGAGGGCGAGGTCAAAATCGCCGTGGTGGGCAAGTACACCGGCCTCAAGGACGCCTACAAATCGCTCGACGAGGCGCTGGGCCACGGCGGTATCGCCAACAACGTGCGCGTCGGCGTCGAGTGGATCGAGTCCGAGACCTTCGAACACGATGGCACGCTGCACCATCTCGAGGGCGTCAACGGCATCCTGGTGCCCGGCGGTTTCGGCGAACGCGGCGCCGAGGGCAAGATCTCGGCCGTGCGCCTGGCTCGCGAGCGCCGCATCCCCTATTTCGGCATCTGCTTCGGCATGCAGATGGCGGTCATCGAGGCGGCCCGCAACATGGCCGGCATCAAGGGCGCCAACTCGACCGAGTTCGGACCCTGCGACGAGCCCGTAGTCGGGCTGTTAACCGAGTGGGAGCGCGAGGGCTGGATCGAGCGCCGCCAGGAGGGCGACGACATGGGCGGCACCATGCGGCTAGGCGCCTACGATTGCCTGGTCAAACCGGGCAGCGGCGTACACCGGATCTACGGCAGCGACGAGATCAGCGAGCGCCACCGCCACCGCTATGAAGTCAACTTCCGCTACGAGAACAAGCTGGCCGACGCCGGCCTGATATTTTCCGGCCGCTCGCCCGACGGCATGTTGCCCGAGATCCTTGAAATACCGGATCACCCCTGGTTCGTGGGCGTGCAGTTTCACCCCGAACTCAAATCCAAGCCCTTCGATCCCCATCCCCTGTTCGCCTCGTTCATCAAGGCGGCGGTGGATCAGTCGCGGCTGGTTTGAGGGAAGTCCTGGCCGTGCCCCGCGAGGTCAGGCTGGGCGAACTTGCCATCGCCAACCATCTGCCGCTGGTATTGATCACTGGGCCCTGCGCCATGGAAAGCCGCCAGCACGCCTTCGACATGGCGGGATCGCTGGTCGAACTAGCGGCTGGGCTGGGCATCGGCCTGATCTACAAGACCTCGTTCGACAAGGCCAACCGGACCGCCGGTTCGAGCCCCCGAGGACTGGGACTGGAAGGCGCGCTGGGCGTATTCGAGGCGCTGCGCAACGAGCTCGGCTGCCTGTTGCTGACCGACGTGCACGAGGCCGGGCAGTGTGCCGAGGTGGCCGCTGTCGTCGACGTGCTGCAGATCCCCGCCTTCCTTTGCCGCCAAACCGATCTCTTGCAGGCCGCCGCCGCCACGGGCCGTGCCGTCAACGTCAAGAAAGGCCAGTTCCTGGCGCCCTGGGACATGCGTCACGTGGCCGAGAAGGTGGCCCAGGCCGGCTCGGGCGGCGTGCTGCTCACCGAGCGCGGTGCGAGCTTTGGCTACAACACCCTGGTCAGCGACATGCGGGCGCTGCCGCTGCTGGCGGAAACCGGCCATCCCGTCATCTTCGACGCCACCCATTCGGTGCAACAGCCCGGCGGCCTGGGCGGTGCCAGCGGCGGTGAGAGGCGCTTTGTGCCGGTGCTGGCCCGGGCCGCCGTGGCGGTCGGCGTGGCCGGCGTCTTCATCGAGACCCACCAGGACCCCGACAACGCGCCTTCCGACGGCCCCAACATGGTGCCGCTGGCCGAGCTCGGCGGCTTGGTCGAGGACCTCATGGCCTTCGACCGCCTGGCCAAAGCCAAAAGATCATCAGCCAGCGAGGAATCATGACCGCCATCGTCGACATCACAGGCCGGGAAATCCTTGATTCCCGGGGCAATCCCACGGTCGAAGTGGACGTTCTGCTGGAAACCGGCGCCTTCGGCCGGGCCGCCGTGCCGTCCGGTGCCTCGACCGGCGCCCACGAGGCCCACGAGCTGCGCGATGGTGGCCAGCGCTACGGCGGCAAGGGGGTGGAAAACGCCGTCGCCGCCGTCAACGGCGAGATCTTCGATAGCCTGGCCGGCTTCGATGCCGAGGACCAGGTGGCGCTCGACGACATCATGATCGGGCTCGACGGCACGGCCAACAAGTCACGCCTCGGGGCCAACGCCATCCTTGGCGTCAGTCTGGCCACGGCCAAGGCGGCGGCTTCTGAATCGGGTCTGGCTTTGCATGCCTACATCGGCGGCGTCATGGCGCGGACGCTGCCCGTGCCGATGATGAACATCGTCAACGGCGGGGCCCATGCCGACAACCCCATAGACTTCCAGGAATTCATGGTGGTGCCGTTGGGCGCCGACAGCATGGCCGCGGCGGTGCGCATGGGCGCCGAGATCTTTCAGGCTCTGAAGCAGGGCCTCGGCGAGGCCGGCCACAACACCAATGTCGGCGACGAGGGCGGCTTCGCGCCGGCGCTGGCCAGTACCGACGAGGCGCTGGGTTTCATCATGCGGGCCATCGAGGCGGCGGGCTATCGGCCCGGCGACGACGTCCACCTGGCGCTGGACGTGGCGGCCAGCGAATTCTATCGCGACGGCAAATACGAATTGGCCGGCGAGGGCCGCAGCCTCGAGGCCGAAGAATTGGTGGCGCTCTACGAGAAACTGCTGGCCGATTATCCCATCTTCTCCATCGAGGACGGCTTTGCCGAGGACGACTGGGAAGGCTGGGCCGCGCAGACCAAAGCGCTGGGCGATCGCCTGCAACTCGTCGGCGACGACATTTTCGTCACCAACAGCGAACGCCTGCAACGCGGCATCGACGAGGGCGTGGCCAATGCCATCCTCATCAAGGTCAACCAGATCGGCACGCTCAGCGAAACCCTGGCGGCCGTCGAGAGGGCCCACAAAGCAGGCTATCGCGCCGTCATGTCGCACCGTTCGGGCGAGACCGAAGATGCCACCATCGCCGACCTGGCAGTGGCCACCGGCTGCGGCCAGATCAAGACCGGCTCGCTCTCGCGCTCCGACCGCCTGGCCAAATACAACCAGCTCATGCGCATCGAGGAAATGCTTGGTACGGCCGCAAGCTACGCCGGCCGAAGCATCCTGAAAAGCCCCTGAGGGGCTGCCTTCGAGCGGGATGGGGGTGAATCAAACAGGCAATAAGTCGCTCTAAGCACAAGACTCTATTGCATTTTTTTCTTGACGCAGTCGAATCTGTTGTGATTCGATCCGGCCATGGGCATGACCTCCGAGCTCCGCCGCCGGGCCAAGTTCGCGGCACTGCCGCTGCTGGCGGTGGCCTGCATCGCCTATTTCGGCTATCACGCCGTCGAGGGCGACCGCGGCCTGGTGGCCTGGTTGCGCCTGGGCCAGCAGGTGCAGAAGGTCGAGGCCCGCATCGGACTCAACAAGATCGAGATCGATCGTCTGGAGCGCCGCGTCGCGCTTTTGAATGCCAAGTCGCTGGATCGCGACATGCTGGACGAGAGGGCCCGCGCCGTGCTCGGCCTGGCGCACCCCGATGAAATCACCATCATCGTTCCGCCGAATTAGCCCACGAATCACTTAACTCACATCGAGTTAATCCGTATTTTCTGCAGATTTTCAATACCTTATCACGAAATTATTAGATCCAAAAAGGGTTCCGGTGGGGCGCTATCCCGGAGTAAGATGAGCCCGCGTCGAGGCCTAGCCCGCATTTCCCACCGGGTCACGGCTAGCGGGAGGAAAAATGGCGAAATCCCAGCGAGGGGGCCAAAGCAAGGCCCCGACGGGCCGAAAATCGGCCGCCGGGCGCAAGGCCCGGGTCAAGAAAGCACCACCGCCGGCGGTCGCCAGCAGCCAGGAGTTGCTGCGCCACTATCGCGCCATGCTGCTGATCAGGCGCTTCGAGGAAAAGGCCGGCCAGCTTTACGGTATGGGCCTGATCGGCGGCTTTTGCCATCTCTACATCGGCCAGGAGGCGGTCGTGGTGGGCTTGGCCGCGGCCAAGCAAGAGGACGATTCGTTCATCACCACCTACCGCGACCATGGCCACATGCTGGCCTGCGGCATGGCGCCGCGTGGCGTCATGGCCGAATTGACCGGGCGGCGCGGCGGCTATGCCAAGGGCAAGGGCGGCTCGATGCACATGTTCTCCCGCGAGCGCAATTTTTTCGGCGGCCACGGCATCGTCGGCGCCTCGGTGCCGCTGGGCACGGGCCTCGCTTTCGCCGAGAAATACCGCGGCTCCGACAACGTCGTGCTGGCCTTTTTCGGCGATGGCGCCGCCAACCAGGGCCAGGTCTACGAGGCCCTCAACATGGCGGCGCTGTGGACGCTGCCGGTGCTCTACGTCATCGAAAACAACCAATATGCCATGGGTACGGCGGTCTCGCGGGCTTCGGCCCAGACCGAGCTTTCGCGCCGCGGCGAAAGCTTCGGCATTCCCGGCATGCAGGTCGACGGCATGGACGTGCTGGCCGTCAAGGCGGCCGGCGAGGAGGCCCTGGCGCACTGCCGGGCCGGCCGCGGGCCGCTGGTCATGGAGGTCATGACCTATCGTTACCGTGGCCATTCGATGTCGGATCCGGCCAAATACCGGACCCGCGAAGAGGTCCAGAAGGTGCGCCAGGAACGTGACGCCATCGACCACGTCCGCGACCTGCTGCTGGCCGCCGGCGAGATCAGCGAGAGCGATCTCAAGGAAATCGACCGCGAGGTCAAAGGCGTGGTCTCCCAGGCCGCCGAGTTCGCCCAGCAAAGCCCCGAGCCCGAGCCGGACGAGCTTTACCGCGACGTCCTGGTCGCGGTCTGAGAGGCGCCACCATGGCGGTTCCCATCCTCATGCCGGCGCTCTCGCCCACCATGACCGAGGGCAATATCGCGCGCTGGCTGAAGAACGAGGGCGATAGCGTAGCGGCCGGCGAGATCATCGCCGAGATCGAGACCGACAAGGCGACCATGGAACTGGAAGCGGCCGAGGACGGCGTGCTGGGCCGTATCGTGCTGGCCGCCGGCAGCGAGGGCGTGGCCGTCAACAGCGTCATCGCCGTGTTGCTGGAGGAGGGCGAGGGGCCCGAGGCCATCGCAGCCGCGCTCGACGCGCCGTCGCCGCTGGCCGCGCCGACGGCCCCAGAGCCTGCCCCGGAGCCAGTCCCTATGCCAGCCCCTATGCCGGCTCCTGAACCAGCCTCGCCGCCGGCTACCGCGCCCGGACCGGGGGAAATCGCCTCCGGCCCGACCGTCAGCCAGACCGTGCGCGAGGCGCTGCGCGATGCCATGGCCGAGGAAATGCGCCGCGACGACACGGTTTTTTTGCTGGGCGAGGAGGTAGCCGAATACCAGGGCGCCTACAAGGTCAGCCAGGGCCTGCTGGAGGAATTCGGCGCCCGGCGCGTCATCGATACGCCGATCACCGAGCATGGCTTTGCCGGCATCGGCGTCGGCGCTGCCTATCAGGGACTCAGGCCGATCGTCGAGTTCATGACCTTCAATTTCGCCATGCAAGCCATCGATCACATCATCAATTCGGCGGCCAAGACGCTCTACATGTCGGGCGGCCAGATGCCGTGCCCCATCGTCTTCCGCGGCCCCAACGGGCCGGCCGCCCGGGTCGCCGCCCAGCATTCCCAGTGCTACGCCAGTTGGTACGCCCATTGCCCCGGCCTCAAGGTGGTGGCGCCCCACTCGGCGGCCGACGCCAAGGGACTGTTGAAAGCCGCCATCCGCGATCCCAACCCGGTGATCTTTCTGGAGAACGAGATCCTTTATGGCCGCAGCTTCGAGGTCCCCGAGAACACAGGGGACCAGGGCGGCGACGACGGCATCATTCCGCTGGGCCTGGCGCGCATCGTGCGGCCGGGCCGCGACGTCACCATCGTCAGCTTCTCGATCTCGGTCGACCATGCCATCACGGCGGCCGAGGTGCTGGCCGGCGAGGGCATCGAGGCCGAAGTCATCGATCTGCGCACCATCAGGCCCTTGGACCTCGACACCTTGGCAGCCTCGGTGCGCAAGACCAACCGGGCCGTGACGGTGGAGGAGGGCTGGCCCACTTGCGGCGTCGGCAGCGAGCTCTCGGCGCTGCTGATGGAACACTGTTTCGACGATCTCGACGCCCCGGTGCTGCGCGTCAGCGGCGTCGACGTACCCATGCCCTACGCCGCCAACCTCGAACAACTGGCGCTGCCGCAGCCCGAGCAGGTGGTCGCGGCGGCGCGTTCCGTCTGTTATCGCTGAGCTTTCCCGGCGCAGGAGAATCTTATGCCCCTGACCATCACCATGCCGGCGCTTTCGCCCACCATGACCGAGGGCCGCATCGCGCGTTGGCTGGTCAAGGAAGGCGACAGCGTGGCGCCGGGCGACGTCATTGCCGAAATCGAGACCGACAAGGCAACCATGGAACTAGAGGCTGACGAGGAGGGCGTGGTCGGCTCCATCATGGTGGCCGAGGGCGGTGATGCCGTGCCCGTCAATACGCCCATCGCCATCATCCTGGGCGACGGCGAGAGCGCATCGGCGCCGGCGGCGCCGCAAGTTGCTCCGGCTCCGGCCCCGACCCCGGAGCCGGCTCCAGCAGCGGCCCCGGCGCCAGCACCAGCGGCCCAAGAACAGGACAAATCGGCGCCGGCCGGCGGCGGCGGGCGCATCGCCGCCAGCCCGGCGGCGCGGCGCCTGGCCAAGGAGAAGGGCCTCGAGCTCTCGGCCATTCAAGGCAGTGGCCCCGGCGGCCGCATCGTCAAAACGGACGTCGAGGCCGCCACGGCTGTTTCTCAGGCTGCAGCCGTGACTGCGGCTCCGCCGCCCAGCGCGGCCCAATCCAAGGTTTCACCGCTGGCCGGCCGCATGGCGGCCCAGGCCGGCATCGACCTGGCGACGCTGGCCGGCAGCGGTGCCGAGGGCAAGATCGTCAAGGCCGACATCGACGCGGCGCTGGCTGGCGGAACCCAGGCCGGCGCCGTCTCGGCAGCGCCCACAGCGGCCGCCCCGGCCCCGGCCCCGGCCACGGGTGACACCGAGGTGCCGCTCAGCCTGATGCGCAAGACCATCGCCCGGCGGCTCACGGAATCGAAGCAAACGGTGCCGCACTTCTACCAGATCGTCGAGTGCGACATCGAACGCCTGAACGAGCTGCTGGAAGAGCTCAACGGCCGCGAGGGCGCCGCTTACAAGCTCACCATCAACGATTTCCTGGTGCGTGCCCTGGCCTTGGCCCTGAAGGCCCAGCCCGAGGTCAACGCCAGTTGGGGCGAGACGGTAATGTTGCAGCACAACTCGGTCGACGTGGCGGTGGCGGTGGCCACCGAGGGCGGCCTGATCACGCCCATCGTCCGCCAGGCCGACCGAATGGGGCTGGCGGAGATCTCGACCGCGGTCCGCGAACTGGCCGGCCGGGCCCGCCAGGGCAAGTTGGCGCCCGAGGAATACCAGGGCGGCAGCTTCACCATTTCCAACCTCGGTATGTTCGGTATCACCGAATTCTCGGCCATCATCAACCCGCCGCAATCGGGCATCATGGCGGTTGGCGTCGGTCAACAGCGGCCCCTGGTGCGTGACGGCGCCCTGGCCATCGCTACCTTGATGACCTGCACCTTTTCCTTCGACCACCGTGTCGTCGACGGCGTCCTGGGCGCCCACTTCGCCAACGCCTTCAAGGGCTTCGTCGAAGATCCCTTGAGCATGCTGCTGTAAGCGGGAGGGGCGGGATATGGCCGAGACCTATGATCTGGTTGTGGTGGGCGGCGGGCCGGGCGGCTACGTGGCTGCCATCCGGGCCGCCCAGTTGGGCTTGAAGACGGCGCTGGTGGAGGCCCGGGAGCTTGGCGGCGTCTGCCTCAATTGGGGTTGCATCCCGACCAAGACGCTGTTGCGGGCGGCCGAGATCCACCATCTCGGCGGCCGCCTCGAGGAATTCGGCCTCAGCGGCAGCGTCGGCTTCGATCTCGAAAAAGTCGTGGCCCGCAGCCGGGCCGTGGCCGGCCAGCTCTCGCAGGGTGTGCAGTATCTGCTGAAGAAGAACAAGGTGACGGTGATTTCCGGGTACGGCCGGCTGGCCGGAGGCGGCCGGCTGGCGGTCGAAAGCGATGCCGGGACAAGCGAAATCACCGCGCCGCACATTATTTTGGCCAGCGGCGCCCGGCCCCGCGACCTGCCGGGTCTGGCCGTCGATGGCAAGCTTATCTGGAGCTATCGCAAGGCCATGGTGCCTGATCGCCTGCCCAAATCGCTGCTGGTGGTGGGTTCGGGCGCCATCGGCATCGAATTCGCGAGCTTCTACCACGAACTCGGGGCCGAGGTGACGGTGCTCGAGGTGCTTGATCGGGTGCTGCCGGTGGAGGACGAGGAGATCTCGGCGCTCTTGCAAAAGGCCCTGGAAAAGCAGGGACTGGCAATCCACACCGGTGCTGGCCTGGAGAGCCTGACGGTCGGCGGCGACAGTGTCGCGGCGCGCTTCAAGACCGCCGACGGCTCGGCTCACGAAGCTGACTTCGAACGCGTCATCATGGCCGTTGGCATCACCGGTAATGTCGAGAACATGGGTCTCGAGGAAGCCGGCGTGAAGATCGACCGCGGCCACGTGGTGATCGATCAATGGTGCCGCACCGGGGTCGACGGCATCTACGCCATCGGCGATCTCGCGGGGCCGCCGTGGCTGGCCCACAAGGCCAGCCACGAGGGCGTGATTTGTGTCGAGAAGATCGCCGGTGTGGCCGACGTTCATCCCCTGAATACCCTGAATATTCCCGGCTGCACCTACTGCCGGCCCCAGGTCGCCAGCCTCGGCCTGAGCGAAACCGGGGCCCTGGCCGCCGGCCACCAGGTTCGCGTCGGCCGTTTTCCGCTCATCGGCAACGGCAAGGCGGTAGCGCTGGGCGAGCCCGAGGGCCTGATCAAAACTGTCTTTGACGCCACCACGGGCGAGCTTCTAGGGGCCCACATGATCGGCGCCGAGGTTACCGAGATGATTCAGGGCTTCGTCGTGGCCAAAACCTTGGAGACCACCGAGGCGGAACTGATGGCCACGGTCTTCCCCCACCCGACGATCTCGGAAGCCATGCACGAATCGGTGCTTGACGCCTTCGACCGGGCCCTACATTTCTAGGGCCCGACACGAGTTCGAGCCCCTTATGACCAAGTCCTCGCAAGCAGCCAAATCGCGGACGCCAGGCAAGCCGGATTGGATCCGGGTGCGGGCCCCGACCTCGGCTGCCTATGGCGATACCCGCCGGCTGATGCGCCGCTTGGGTCTCAACACGGTGTGCGAGGCGGCGGCCTGCCCCAACATCGGCGAATGCTGGCAACGCCGCCACGCCACGGTAATGATTCTGGGCGACATCTGCACCCGGGCCTGTGCTTTTTGCAACGTCGCCACTGGCAAACCGGGGCCGCTCGATGGCGACGAGCCCGGCCACGTCGCCGAAGCCGTGGCCGAGCTTGAGCTGCGCCACGTCGTCATCACCTCGGTCGATCGCGACGACCTCGAGGATGGCGGGGCAGGGCAGTTCGTGGCCTGCATCGAGGCCGTGCGAACCCGCTCGCCGCAAACCACGATCGAGGTGCTGACGCCCGATTTCCTGCGCAAGGCCGGCGCCCTGGAGGCGGTGGTGGCGGCCCGGCCCGACGTCTTCAACCATAACCTCGAAACCGTGCCCCGGCTCTATCCCGACATCCGGCCCGGGGCGCGCTATTTCCATTCGCTGAGGCTGCTCGACCGGGTCAAGGAGAACGACCCGGATATGTTCAGCAAATCCGGAATCATGGTGGGGCTTGGCGAAAGTCGCGGCGAGGTCCACCAGGTGATGGATGACATGCGTAGTGCCGGCGTCGACTTCATCACCATCGGCCAGTACCTGCAGCCCACACCGCGGCATGCGCCGGTACTCGATTTCGTCACCCCCGAGGAGTTCGCCGATTACCAGCGCGCGGCCTTGGGCAAGGGTTTCCTGTTGGCCTCGGCGACGCCGCTGACGCGCTCGTCCTACCATGCCGACGATGATTTCCGCGCCTTGCGCGAAGCCCGTGCCAGGCATGCCGACCCACGCTGAGAAACGCACCCTTCCCCACACGCCCGAGCAGCTTTTCGAGCTGGTAGCAGGGATCGATCGCTATCCCGAGTTCCTACCTTGGTGCAAAAGCGCCTGCATCACCAAGCGCGAAGGTGGCGTGCTGCACGCCGATATCACGGTTGGCTTCAAGCTGTTTCGCGAGAAATTCGGCTCGCGTGTGACCCTCGATCGACCTCACCGCATCGACGTTAAATATCTCACCGGACCCTTTCGCCATCTCGATAACCACTGGATCTTCCATCCCGAGCCCGAGGGCCGCTGCACCATCGAGTTCTTCATCGATTTCGAGTTCCGCTCGCGCCTCCTGCAACGCCTGATCGGGGCGCTTTTCAATGAGGCGGTGCGGCGCATGGTGCGGGCCTTCGAGGTGCGGGCCGGGCGGCTTTACGGCGTCCAGGGCCAAGTGGCGGCAAAACGCGGCCGCCTCAGGCGCCACCCCCGTCGATAGCCAGCGAGGCGTAGATGGCGGCCACCACGGCCGAATTGTAGGCGCCGTGAATGCCGACCGCGGCCCATAACGAGCCGCTGCGTTCATAGGCCAGCGCGAAGACCGCACCCAGGCAGGCCACCAGCAGCATCACCGGCAGGGGATAGTAAAAATGGCTGATGCCGAAGACCAGGGCGCTGGCTGGGATGGCGATGGCCGGCCGCCAGCGGCTGCGCATCCAGCCGTAGAGCACGCCGCGGAAGTAGATCTCTTCGCAAAACGGCGTGGCGATGCCGACCAGCAGCAGCATGCCCAAGAGCCCCGACCAGGAAAAGCCCTGGGGCGCCACGATATGGGCCACCAGGCCGCTGACCGAAAGGCCGAGCAGGCGTTCCGCCGCCTCCATCACGGCCACCAGGGCGAGGCCGGCCAAGGCGGCCAGGGCGAAATGGCGCTGGCGCAAGGGCTGTAAACCCAGGTCCGCCCAGTTGAAGCCCTTGCGCAACTGCAAGACCAGATATACCGCCGCCACGATGGCCGTCACCTGGACACTGAGGATCAGCAGCATGTGGCCCAGCGAAAGTCCCCGCAGCCGGCCCATATCCGCCACCGTCATGGCGATGACCACACTGACCACGGTGATGCCGATGGCCACGAAAATGATGATGGCGGCGGTGACCAGCAGCATGTCGTAGCCGTCGATGCGGCGCTTCGGATTTGCCTCGTGCAAGCCTGCCATGGTCATGCCCGGGTGCTTCCCGAGGCCAGGGCAGTTTGCCTTTCCAATAACATGTCGAGGGCGCTACGGACGGTTTCCAGGCGCACGTTGGTGCGCCCGATATCGCCGAATTCACAGCGCTGGTGCCGTGTCTCGAGGCCTTCGCCGGCAGCCGCCATGTGCACCAGACCGACGGGTTTGCCCGGGCCACCGCCGCCGGGGCCGGCGATGCCGGTGACGGCGACGCTGAGGCTGGCCCGGGCGCGTTCGCGCGCCCCTTCGGCCATGGCCCGGGCCACCGCTTCGTCGACGGCGCCGCGGTTGGCCAGCAGCTCGCGGTCGACACCCAGAAAGTGCTGCTTGGCGCTGTTGGCGTAGACCACGAAGCCGCCGATGACGACGTCGGAGGAGCCGGCGATCTCGGTGAGCGCACCGCCGATCAGGCCGCCGCTGCAGGATTCGGCAAACGCCACGGTTTGGCCGGCCTGACGGCAGGCCGCCAACAGGCGCTCGGCCCGATCGAGAATGTCTTTGGCATACATGATCTCAAATCCAATTTAGGGCCAAGGCCAGGACGGCCATGGCGGCCAGCGCCGCCGCCACGTCGTCGAGCATCACGCCCAGCGCGCCCGGCACCCGCCGTTCGAGCCAGCCGATGGGCCAGGGCTTGAGGATGTCGAAAAACCTAAACAGCACGAAAGCCAGGGCATACCACGCGATTTCCCGGGGCGCCAGCAGCAGCGTCAGCCATTGTCCGGCAACCTCGTCGATGACCACGGGCGAGGGATCGGGGTCGTCGCCGGCGGCGATGTAGACGCCCGAGGCCCAGCAGCCCGCCAGGAAAGCCAGCATTGCCGCCCCGGCCAGCCCGGCCGGGCCCAGCCAGCCCGCTATCAGCCAGGCCAGCGGCAGCGCCGCCAGCGAGCCCCAGGTGCCGGGCCAGCCCGGCAAGCGGCCCGAGCCCAAGCCGGTGGCGATCAACACCGCCGGGTGGCCGGGCCGCAGGTCGGGTGGAAGAGGGGTCCAAGCCATGGCGGCCTCAACCGGGCAGGCGCACCGTGGCCGTGGCCTGCACGGCAATGCCTTCGCCACGGCCGGTGAAACCCAGGCCCTCGCTGGTGGTGCCCTTGACGGCAATGCGCCCGGGCTCGATATCCAGGATTTCCACCAGCCGGGCCCGCAAGGCCTGGCGCTGGGAGGCGATCTTGGGCTGCTCGCAGATGATGGTCAGGTCGACGTGGGCCAGGCGGCCGCCGCGGGCCGCCAGGCGGGCCAAAGCGAAGCGCACGAAGGTGGCCGAATCCTCGTCCTGCCAGCGCGCCTCAGCGGGCGGAAAGTGGCTGCCGATATCGTCCTCGGCCAAGGCCGAAAGAACAGCGTCGGTTAGCGCATGCAGCGCCACGTCGGCATCGGAATGGCCGACCAGGCCGCGCTCAAAGGGCAGTGCCAGGCCGCACAGCATGACATGGTCGCCGGGGCCGAAGCGGTGGACGTCGAAGCCTGAACCCACGCGGACGTCGCCCAGGCGGGAATCCAGCAGCCGGCGGGCGCGCTCCAGGTCGGCGGCCGTAGTGATCTTGAGGTTTTCATCGTCGCCCGCTACCAGGGCCACCGCCAGGCCGGCGGCCTCGGCCACGGCGGCATCGTCGGTGAAGTCGGGGCCAACTGACTTAGCGGCCGCCCGGTGGGCCGCCAGGATCTCGGGATAAGCGAAACCCTGGGGCGTCTGGGCCCGCCACAGGCCGGCCCGCTCCAGGGTGCCGGCGATATCGCCGGAGGGCGCCTGGCGCTTCAGGGTGTCGGCCAGCGGCAAAGCGGCGATGGCGCCGGGGCCACGGTCAAGGGCCGTCAGCACCCGGTCGATCAGTGCGGCCGCCACGAAAGGCCGGGCGGCGTCGTGGATCAGCACCCGATCGGGATCCAAATCGGCCAGGCTCTCGAGCCCCAGACGCACCGATTCCTGGCGGCTGGTGCCGCCGCTTACCGGCTCCAGCAAGTCGAGCCCGGCCACGGCGGTGCGGTAGGGTTCTTCATCGCCAGGCGCAATGACGACGCGTACCGGCCCCACGGCGGCATGCCCGGCAAAGGTGGCCGCGCTGTGGGCCAGCAGGGCGCGCCCGCCGAGTTCCAGATATTGCTTGGCCTGGGCGCCGCCGAGGCGTTGGCCCCGCCCGGCCGCCACGATCAACGCCGCCGTCGTCATGACCGCAGCCTAGCCCGATCCAGATCAAGCCGTCACGGATTCTTGAAGGCATGTGATTTCCGTCGCCCGTGTTCATACCCAAATATCTCTGTCGTGACGCGCCGGACGTGGCGGCAACAACGAGGTAACAATCGTGCGCATCTGGATGATCTTGGTCGCGGTGCTGCTGGCGGTCCCGGTGGGGGCGGCCGAAAAAGACCGCAAAAACCCCCTGAATCCCACCGGTGGCGGCCATTTCGAAGTTGTTGACCCGGCCGAGAAATTGGCCCCGGACAAGGCCGAACGGATCTATCGCCGGCTGCGGCCGCGCCTGCGGGCGGCCTATGCCCTGTCAGCCGACCGCACGGCCGGCGGCTATGCCAAGTGGCGGCGCTTCAACCGCGCGCCCTATGAATCCAAACAGCATGGCGGACGCTATCTCAGCAATTACGGCAACCAGGCCGCCCAGGCCTATGGCCGCTTCGAAAAGGCCGGCAAACTGCCGCCGGGAGCCATCATCGCCAAGGATAGCTCCTCGGTCGGCAAGGACGGCCAGGTGCTGCCGGGGCCGCTTTTCATCATGGAAAAGATGGCGCCCGGGTTCGACAAGGCGAGCGGCGACTGGCGTTACAGCCAGATCATGCCCGATGGTTCCATCCTCGGTGTCAGCAAAGGGCCGGGTGCCGAGAACGTGGGATATTGTGGGCCCTGCCACGCCCGCGTGGCCCGTCGCGACCACCTCTTTTTCATCCCCAGGGCCTATCGCCTCGGCCCTGCTGAATAGCGACCCGCCTTGAGCGCCATTGCAACGGCGTCACGACCGGCGTATTTTCTGCCTAATTATTAAGCACCCGAAGGTGTTGCCCAGGCAATGAGCGATTTCGGCCGCCCGGCCCCCATCCTGGCCCCCATCGACGTCGGCCCCGTGCGCATCAATGAACCGGTGATGCTGGCGCCCATGTCGGGTATCAGCGACTTGCCCTTCCGGCGTCTGGTCAAGCGCCAGGGCGCCGGCCTGGTGGTTTCGGAAATGATCGCCAGTCAGGCCCTGGTGCGCAATTCGCGCAAAACCTTGCGCATGCTCCAAAGTTG
>MPMF02126303.1_pt1 | contig 36776 bp, 29 predicted proteins | sample 1617271 | NCBI WGS metagenome assembly MPMF02 (sample SAMN05944812, study PRJNA350692) | marine metagenome | biome: marine; feature: ODZ; material: water; isolation source: 120 m water sample prefiltered with 30 um filter, filtered on to 0.2 um... | place: Pacific Ocean | collected 2012-04-09... | reverse complement strand
TTGTCGTAATAAAGGTAGAACTTTCCGTCAGCGTATTCTGCCGTGGTCATGCAGCTGGACGGGCAAACCAGGCCGAGGAGTTTCCAGTCTTTCAGGTCGGTGCTGTGCCAGGCGTGATAGCCTCTGGGGTGATTCTTCTTCCACTCTTGCCTGAACGCAGTGCGCTTTTGGCGGGTGAGACCCTCTGGATACTCCATCTGAGGCCAGGTCCTGGTCGCAAAGAAGTAGTAATCGCCGGGTGCAACCGGAAGAAACACGTAGGCGTTGCCAGCTCCCGGAGGCGTGATGTCATCGATCTTCTCCCAGTTGTCCCAGACGGGAGATTGCTCAAACACCACCGAGCTCAACTTGCGATTCGTGGGAAACGTTTTGACGACACTTTGGAAACTGGCTTTGTCAGCCCTGGGTTCGGCGAAGCCATCGGCGAGCTCCACGTTTTTTGCGGCTCCCCTGGCAGCGGTCCAGTCTGCCTGGCTCTCCACCACCCAGGACTCAGCCACCGCAGGCGCTGCAGCTACGAGCAAGACAATCGAAGTGAGATAGTGTCTGAGAGTTTTCATAACTCATTATCCAAAAATGTCCGTGAGGGGGCCGTCGCTGTCCGCGAAAAGTAGCGGAAGTCGTCAGGACTTTCGGCTGTACTGAAGCGCCGAAACTCTTGACGAGTTCCGCTACCACCGAACTGGACCGTTAATTCCTGGACGATCCTTATTATCTCAAAGGATGATCAGTTCTTCGGCCTGCCGTCTTCCGCAGGTTCTTTTCCGGTCACAAGTGCGTGGCCCTGCCGTGCAAAGCGCCTGCCGAGAGTGATGTAGCCATCCGGCCTGTTGTAGTGAACGTTGCTCTGTATTTTTCCGTTGACCTCTTTGTCATTCAGATCATCCACGTCGACCCAGGCTCCTCGGGGATCTTCATCAGCAATCTCACGTTGTACCTTCCGCACTGCGTCGGGTGACGGTTTACCCAGGGCGTAATCTCCGATGCGGCCGATGACGATGTTCATGTCCGGGCGTTTCAGGTCGCGGCGCAGTTTGGATATCAACAGCTTCAAAGCATCTTTGTATGGGGCATGCGCGCCTCCATTGGCATCACGTTCACCCTGCATCCAGCAAAAGGTGACTGAGGTCAGCCTGGGGTGTTTCTTTAGCATCCCCTGATACTGATCGAGAATCGGCTGATAGAACTCGACTTTTCCATCCCGGTGGATCCTCGAAATATGCCTGGCATCCAGCCCCTTCTCTTCGGCGATGTCGGTCCATTCCTCCAACCATCGGCAGATCGGCTGACCGCCCTTGGCGACCTTGATGTAAACGACCTGGTCGCCTTTAAAGAGCTTGTTGGCCTCCGGAAGAAACCCGGTCTCCGGATCCATGCCCTGCATGTTGGATTGCCCCGAGAGGATAAACAGATGAACGGGCTTGTCTTCCGCGAAGCCTGTTGAGGCTGCAAGGAGGAGCGTTAGAGCAATTGCGTTTTTCATTTGATCGCTTTCCTGTTGTCTTGATGTTTTGCCAGCTGATTTGAAAGGCGTTCCACGATTTCGAGGCTCGATTCTGCCAGGTTGTTTTGCTCTTCCGGATCAGTGCGATGGTCATAGAGCTCCTGGAACATGAGCTCCCCTCGCCCCAGATCCTTCCGCCACTGGATATAGCGGTAGTCCTTGGTCCGCATTGTCACGGCGTACATCCTGCGCATTCCTCTAAACGGGGCGCCGTAGGACATGTTGTAGCTGAGCGCGACTTCTGGCCCGGGTAGATCCGGATCGTCGAGGAGATCAAGGAACGGTGTTCCGTCGATATCTGCTGGAGGCGTCAAACCGCAGAGCCCGGCAAGGGTTGGGTAGATGTCAATACTCTGCACCAGGGCGCTGGTGGACTTCCCTTTGTTTTTCATTGAGGGAGTCCGAATGATAAGGGGTGATTTCAACGCCCTTTCGAAGCTGGTGTGCTTGCCGAAAAGATGATGCTCTCCCAGGTGCCAGCCATGATCGCCCCAGAGCACAATGATGGTGTTCTTATCCAGGCCGAGTGATTTGACTTCGTCCAGAATGCGCCCGATCTGGGCATCCACGAAACTGACGCAGGCGGCATAGCCGTGTTTCAGTTTCCGCCGGTATTCCGGATCTTCCAGACCATCCGCAGGGTGATGGCCATACTGCTGCATCAGCTCAAAACTCGGGTGATACGACGGCGAATCCGGCGCGACGCCCCAATCGGCCTGAGGAATGGCCCCTGCATCGTAGAGGTCGAAATACTTCTGTGGCGCCCAGAACGGCAGGTGAGGTTTCGTGAAGCCGACCGCAAAGAAGAACGGCTCGTCGCCCAGGGTCCGCAGGGTCTCGATGACGGTGTCGCTCATGGCGCCGTCCTGGTAGGCGGCATCGGGCAGATCGAGGCCCCGGGCAGCGTGCCGCTGGTCTTTCCCGCTGTTGTTCTGAAAGTCTGGATGATTACCGCGAGGGCTCAGAATCCGGCTCCAGCTTCGGGGCAACGTGTCCTGTTTGCCATGACAGATCTTGCCGATGGAGAGAGTCTCATACCCGGCTTCCTTGAAAAGGTGCGGAAAGGACTCAATCCCCCGCTGCGCGGTGAACTCGAGGTTCTGCTTGAAGGCGTGGTTGCCGGCCTCATGGTTGGTTCTCGGACTAAGCCCTGTCAGCAGAGCATAGCGCGAGGCGCCGCAGGTCGGAGCCGTCACATAATGATGTTTGAAAAGCCGGGCGGTTTTGGCAAACGCATCAATACGCGGTGACTGGATATAGCCCACTCCGTAACAACCGAGTTCAGGCCGCAGATCGTCGATGGCGATGAAGAGCACATTCGGGCGCTCAAGCGGCGATCCCACCGACGCTACGGCGTTCATACAAAGCAGTGTGAAGGCTGCAACCGCATGCAAAATTGATCTATGCATTCTGTTTCTCGTTTAGAAGTTTCCGTAGGGCCAGTTCCCACGGGCCGTCGGAGGCGAGCCGTTGCAATTGGCCGGTGGGAACCGGCCCTACGATTAGTTTTGAAGCTGCTTCCGGCATCATTCGATGAATTGGTGTTCGGGATACTGTGAGCGGCAAGACGGTGAGTCTGGGCAATCGTTGGTCAAACCGTCCACGGTTGACGGGCCGCTCGGCTTCGCATGCGGTTCGCTTCGTCGTCGCCGACAAATGTTTCCGTGACTGGATCAAACCTCAGCTTGCGGTTCAGCTTCCAGGCAATGGCGGCGGCATGACAGGCAACGTGTGACGAACGCATGATGTCTTCATTCGTTGTGGTCCGGCCTCTCGATTTGACGCAATCCAGGAAGTTGCGGGTATGGTTGGTGGGCATACCTCCACGAATCGATGGAGCGGGCAGGTCAGCCCGAAGCGAATCGTTCGAGGCCGCAATTCGGCCCGTGTCTCCCGTCTCGACCCAGCCTTCGTCGCCCTCGAATCGAACGGGACAAGTTCCCAGGCCCAGCCACCCTGTGCTGCGCAAAATCAGCTTCACGCCGCTTGCGTACGTACACTGAATGACGTTATCGCCGGCAACATCGAGGGGTTCATACTCGACGGGTGTCGTCCCATCTGCCTCGGCAGCCGCCTGACAAAGGTCCAGCGTATGGGCGCCCCAGTCGAGCAGCCGTGCGCCACTATCAAAGTCGTAGTAGCCGCGCCACTGGCCTTTCATCACATACGCTTCGTTGTATGGCCGCCATGGCGCGGGGCCGAGCCACATATCCCAGTCAATGACGGCTGGGTCAGGTTCAGGCTGAGCGGGAAGCCAATCGTGACTATCTCGCAGCAAATAGATGGAAGCGTGCAGTGTCTGCAGGTTGCCAAGCTTGCCGCTTCGGGCCAGCTCAATCGCATGGATAAAATTCGAGTTACTTCGTCGCTGCGTCCCGCACTGGAAAATGCGGCCGGTGCGATGGATCGTATCGGCCAGCCTCCCTGCCAGGTCGATGGAAATCGCACACGGTTTTTCGCAATACACGTCTTTGCCGGCTTCCGCCGCGAGCATCGCAGCCGGCGCGTGCCATCGGTCTCCGGTTGTGATCAGCACGGCATCGATGTCGTCGCGCTCGAGCATCTCGCGGAAATCGCGATAGGTATCACACTGGTTATCCCCGTTTCGCTGATCGGCCATTTCCTTGACCGCTTTGCGGCGATCCGCCCGGACATCTGCGATTGCCACAAACCGCACGTCAGGATGTGGGAGCATCGTTTGGAGAACCGTCGTGCCACGACTTTCGATACCGATGCCGGCAAGCCGAATTGTCTCACTGGGCGGGACAGCGCCGCCAAGTCCCATAACGCGAGCGGGAATGAAAGTCGGTGCCACGGCCCCGGCACCTGCCGCAGCCGTCGTCGCGAGAAAGCGGCGCCGTGTACCAGCTGTATTTGTAACGTGTGTCATGCAATTCCTTCTATCGCGTTCCTACTTCTGAACGTCTTTGCGTTTTGCGAGGAAGTTTTTGTAGTGGGGTTCGCGGCTTGCCGTTGCTTATTCCGGCGCCGATGGTTTGGAATCGGCATCATCAGGCGCCTTGAGTTCCGCGTTCAACTCGGCCTCATTCAGCCCTACTAATTCGACTTTTGGGTTGTGGGTTAGCTTTGGATGCCGGTAATGCACCGTCTGCGGCGGACCTCCATGAATCTGAAACGCGATTTGCCCCGATCGCTCACCCTTCGGATCTTTGATGGCAACGCACAGTTTGCCGTTGAGGGCCGTCCAGATGCGATCGCCGACGGCGAGAATCTCATAGCGATTCCAATCGCCATGTTTCACCGCTTCCAGTCCCCGATCATTCCAATCCAGCTTTCGCCGGCCGTGTTCGTGATAGAGCTTTCCCCATACGCCCCCTCCCACGTCGGCCTGGTATCCCTTCGCCTGACCGCGCTCATTGATCGACACGGAGCGAAACTGAATGCCGGCATTGCGCTGGGCGGGAGTCAGCTTTACATCGACGGAGAGGTGAAAATCGCCGACCGGCATCTGCGACCAGATAAAGATGTTTCCCTTAACTGGCTCTTCCGAATGGCCGACGATGGCACCATCCTTTACAGACCAATAAGCTCCATCTCCATTCCAGCCTTTCAGGTCTTTTCCATTGAAAAAGTCCGTCCGTTGTTCCTCACCTGAAGCGGTGCAGAGAGAAAGGAAGACCCCGGGTAAGGAAAATAGAAATATTTTGAAATAGATATTCATGGTGAGTTCTGCGCTAGGAATCGAAAGCGAATATGGGCGAGCCTTAAACGGTAAACTGTGGGAAACCGATATCACAATCAACGATAACTTCGCGGTCACCAACTCTCGAAACTTCTTTGAACGTTGCATGAGACTGCCCGTTGTGGTTTCGTATTTCACATCTGATATTCCGAGATAGTGGGATCACACTCGAAGGCACAAAGATACAATGCGGACTCTGTTCAATCGCATGGGCTAGTTCTTTCACTTTGTGCCTTTGTGTGAGCCATGTCTCTGCTTAGGCTTCGAATTACCAGTGGAAGCTGTCTCCAAGAACTCAATCATGCGGCGCAAAGGTGTCGACAAGATGAACCCGCACCGCATCAAGGTAGCGGTCCGAGTTGGCGCCCCCCGGGGCGCGTTTGCCGGCGCCCAAAGAAACCACCACACTTCTGGTCTGAGGCGGAATCTCCATCGTTACCTTCACCTCGTGCCAGATCGGCTGATCGCTAAGCTCTGGACGGTAATTTCGACCAACTTGCTGCAGGACAACGTCGTCGAAGTGCTCTCGGTCAATCCAGACGGGCTGAACTGCCTCGGGCGCTTCACCGAAAGCCACCACGTCAATCCGGAAAACCGAAGTGTGATCCAGGTCAGGTGAGAAGAAAGAGCCGCTTACCTCAATCGATCGAGTGTGCTCGTCACTCGGTTCGGCGTGTTCATCGAGATCCACGACGTAGCGAGCGTAGGTAAACCTGTGCTTGGGCACGTTTTCGAATTTACCGAGTCGGTTTCCCTCCGCTGCGGGCATCCGGGCGTCTCCGGGAACAGAGAGCATCTTGCCGAACCATTGGTTGGCGTTTGTTGGAAAACGCCCTGGCGGTCTCACTTCTGGATCTTCAAAACTCTCAAAGACGATCTCTCGGCTCACGCGCTGTTTCTGACTCACGAGCGGAATGGTGTAGGCCCAAACTAGGGAAGCGCTGAATATCCCGATCAGAATCCCCGCGGCAACGGACGTGATTCTCGACCACCGAAGAATCCCCTCGGTTTTTACAGGAGTCACAAACTCTTCTCCGGTAGCAGCCTTCAGAGATGCACTCTGCATCGACTGTTCGATCATGCCGTGAACGGACGCCAATTGCCAATATCGCTCTCGAGCTTCGCTCGATTCTTCGATCCAATGGCTCAGCCTGTCCGCCTCAGCCTCACTCAATCGACTATCGAGACAGACGTCGATCAGAGCGTCGAGTTCTCTGCTGTCGTTCTCTTTCATTGGTTCTTTCAGCGAGCTTGTTGGAGTTGAAATTTAACGCAATCCCGCAGCGCGACCCGCGCCTTGGAAAGCGCCACGCGAACTGCGGTCGAGGTCATCCCGGCTGCCTCCGCCATCTCGTCCGAACTCTGTCTCCGTGAATAGCGCCGCCATAACAGATCGCGGATCTTCGGAGTCAGCCGCTCAAGGCACACTTCGAGGGCGTCCTCGCTCTCGCTCAACGCCTGAGACGACGGAGCGTCCTCGGCCAATGCACTGATGGCAGCCTCGCTGAGCACATCGGCCCGCTTTCTCTGGCGGAAACTCTCCAGCACTTTGAGCCGGGCAATACCGCAGGCCCACGCCACGAAATTCGTTCCTGGCTCAAACGTTGAAGCTTTCCGAGAAACCGTCAGAAACGTCTCCTGCATCACATCGTCTGCATCAGGCAGAGAAGGCTGGAGAGCCCTCACGAACGCCCGAACCGAGTTCTCATGGCGCACAAAGAGCAACTGCACCTCTTCGGTGGCATTGGGGGCTTCGTTACTGTGCTCGGGATCGGTCATCACAAGTAATGTCACCGGGGCCGCGATTGTTTCCACAAAACTCAAAAAGTGAATCTCGAAGGCTTCATAGTCCTGGCCGTGGCTTCATGGTCCAGTGGCCCCGGCAGTCCTTCTCTCCAGCGGAGCCATGGGCAACCACACTTCCCGGATCGTCCATGGGGTACAAGGGAGCGGTGCAGCTCCTTAATAGCAACGACCTCCTTCATTCTATCTCACTTCGGCTGCATCGGCCTCAGCAACTTGTGTTCGACCGTAACTCCCGTCGGTGGGCTTGACCTCTGCAGCTATGAATTGCGTACAGTCAATCGCGTCGATGTACGCAGGAGCACTGAAGCGTGATGCCGTTGGAACGGCAATAAGAGATCGGAAACAGCGTAAACTGTTGCCTCTCAACTAGAAACAGAAGCCCCTGCGGTTCGAGTCCGCTACGGCTCCCCGAGGCGGTCTCAATCCGAACCAAGGATTCATCGAGCTAGATGCCTTTCGTACCAAGAGGTTACGACGATTGCCGCACGTCGAATTCTTCAAGTGGAACTCGGTTTCGGACCATATTCGAGCGGAATCGGAGTTGGCAAAGCCGAAGCGTGATCGGATGAAGTTGGCCCGACAGTACCAGTCAGTGCTTGATTCAGAGACCGTAAAAACGAGAGCTGAACTTGCTATGTTTGACCACACGGACATTGGGCACATTCGCACCAAGCCTTAGTTTTCAAAGCCAAACACGCATTTCGTGTACGGTCCGCTCACCGAGCCGGAATGAGACATTCCGACTCGCTATAGGGAGCCGTACGTCCTCATAACCCGGCCTGGGTTATGTGCAGAGACAACAGAGACATTGGGGCAGAATGGCTTGAAAGTGGGCGTCAGCACGCACCTCTGAATGTCTCGCGCGACAGTGTGGGAGAGACGTAGGCGTCTGCGGGAAACTCGCAAAACGTTATATACGTTGGCGTTCGAACGAAAAAAGCCGATGTGGTTAGCATCGGCTTGGTCTGTTAACCCTGGGGTCGACTGATTTCGCTTTCCAGGATTCAAGTTGCGGGGACAGGATTCGAACCTGCGACCTCGAGGTTATGAGCCTCGCGAGCTACCGGGCTGCTCCACCCCGCGACAAATGACCTCGCGTCCTTCCAAACGCGAGTGGACTATTCTACCGATTCGATCCAGGCCGTCGAGGCCCCGGCAGTTGATTCTCTATAGGATCGTTTGTTTCGGTCACCGACGTGAGACTTTCTTGCCCTGTTTCGATCGTCGTAAGTGTCTGTGCGCCACGAAGTTCTTGCTTGGCGCTGCAAACAACCGCGGATAGACTCGAACCAGGAACCCACCGCGCTGGGATCTTAGCGACGTTGTGGGGATTCCGGCCCTTGTCTCCAACTGTCTCATCGAATTGGCTGGCACAGACTCGCTGGGGTGCCGCGGAAATCAGCGATGTCGAACCAAACTCCCGATCAGCGGCCAGAAGATCAACAGTCACTCGGTGGAGACAACTTATCTGAATTGCCCCCTTTTGAAGGTAGACCAATCAAACCGGCCAGCTTTCCCGCCCACCGCAGGACAATCGCCTCCATTGGCAACCCCGGCCCCAACTCCGCGGCTCGTTCGGCGCGCCGCGGAGCAGGGGTCGTCGAGGCACGCTCCGCCGAAAGCCGATTCTCCGTCAGCTGCGGCCAAAGCCAACGTACCGGAATCACCGGCACCAGCCCTGGAAGTCTTTTACCGACACCTGCCCATCTACCAGCATCTCTGGGAGACCGCAGCGGCACGTTGGCCGCAACCAAAGAAGCAGGCATACGGAGTGTGCCTACGACCACCAAGCGCGCGTGGACGGCGCGGAGAAGTGACCAAAGTCGTCCTGTTCCCGCCGTTGACGACGACCGGTCTGACGTGCTAGAAACACCCGATGAACTGAAGTTCTCAATCGACAGAACCGCATAAGGAGCCTAACGCGTGTCAGGAAGTGAACGACGCCGTGAGATCAGTCGCCGCCGCATTCGGAAGAGGAAGTGCCAGATTTTGAAGCGAAAAGCTGAAAAAGCGAGCATTTCGGACAAGGCTGGGATTGCGACGAAGCTCCGCCAATTGACCCCGGGTGCCGAAGAACTGGTCAAGCGCTGGTCATTGGAAGATCGATAGCGACGGTACCCTGCGGCTCTTCGCGCGGCCAACCCTGTCGCCCAATTGGCTGGCTTGGGTACTGGTCATTACGATGTGACTTCGGCCCCAATTTCCGACGCTTCATCCGATTGTTGCGGTTCGGCGCCTTCTGTGAACGAAAACTCGCCATCGGCGAAGTCGATCACCAGGCGCGTACCGCTCTGAATGTTGCGTTTGAGAATTTCGGTGGCCAAAGGGTTTTGAACCTGTTGCTGAATCACACGCTTCAACGGTCGCGCGCCATAAGTTGGCTCGTAGCCTAGTGTGGCGATCTCGGAAATCGCCGCTTCCGTCACGGTCAAGCCGATCTCTTGCAGGGCGAGCTGTCGACGGAGCTGCTCGATCTGCAGTTGAACGATGCGGCGGATTTGTGGGCGATCCAACGGATGGAAAACGATCGATTCGTCGATCCGGTTGAGGAATTCGGGAAGAAAACGTGCTTCCATTGCCGCTGTCACGGCGGCATGAATCGAATCATCCGACCCACCTTCATGCGAAATCTGTTGGATCAACTCGCTACCTACGTTGCTGGTCATCACAACGAGCGTATTGGTGAAGTCAACAGTCTTGCCATGGTTGTCAGTCAGGCGTCCGTCGTCGAGTACTTGCAGCAAGATGTTGAACACATCGCGATGGGCTTTTTCGATTTCATCGAGCAAGATGACGGAATATGGACGACGGCGAATCGCTTCGGTCAACTTTCCACCTTCCTCATAGCCAACGTAACCAGGCGGCGCGCCGATCAAGCGACTGACATTGTGCTTCTCCATGTATTCGCTCATGTCGATGCGAACCAGCGCGGATTCATCGTCAAACATGACTTCTGCGAGCGCCTTGCAGAGTTCGGTCTTTCCGACGCCGGTCGGCCCTAAAAAGATGAACGACCCGATCGGGCGATTAGGATCTTGCAGACCACTTCGGCTGCGGCGCACGGCATTGGCGATCGACGCAACCGCTTCGTCTTGACCGATGACGCGCTGGTGCAGACGTTCTTCGAGCACCAACAGTTTGGCACGTTCGGTTTCCATCATTCGCGAAACGGGCACGCCGGTCCATACACTGACCACTTCGGCAATTGCGTCTTCACAGACTTCCTGTCGAAGCAGGCGTCGTTCGACGGGGCGCTGTGTCACGGTTTGTTCTTGGTTGTCCGCTTCCTGTTTCTCAATTCGATCGGCGATACTGCGTCGTGACGAATCCAATTCGTAGAGCCTTTGATACTCGTCCTCGCCGACAGGCTGTCCGGTCGATTGTTTTTCCTTGATGGTCGTTTCCAACGTGACAAATTCGTGTTCCACAGCCTCGGCTTGCTGGCGAATCTTCTGGACATCTTCGACATCCAGTTTCTCCGCTTCCCACTGCTCGCGGAGGTCCGCTAGTTCGGCTTTGCCTTGTTTCATTTCCGCCTCGACTTCCGCGAGGCGGACGGTCGCTGTTTCGTCGGTCTCGGCGGCCAGCTGTCGTTGGGCAAGCTCCAGCTGGCGGAGGCGGCGTTGCACTTCGTCGATTTCGGCGGGCACGCTTTCCAGTTCCATGGCCAATCGGCTGGCCGCCTCGTCCACGAGGTCGATCGCTTTGTCTGGGAGAAAACGATCGGTAATGTAGCGCGACGAAAGGCGGGCGGCTGCGATCAGTGCGGCATCTTTGATCTTGACGCCGTGGTGCGATTCGTAACGTGGTTTCAACCCGCGGAGGATTGAAATCGTGTCCTCTTCCGACGGCTCACCGACATACACGGGTTGAAAGCGGCGTTCCAGCGCCTTGTCTTTTTCGACATGCTGGCGGTACTCGTCCAGTGTCGTCGCGCCGATACAACGCAGTTCTCCGCGAGACAATGCGGGTTTGAGTAGGTTGGCCGCGTCCGCCGCACCCTCGGCTGCACCCGCGCCGACGAGCGTGTGCAGTTCGTCAATGAACAGAATAATATCGCCACCGGCAGTCTGGACTTCACGCAGCACGGCTTTCATCCGTTCCTCAAACTCGCCGCGAAACTTCGTTCCGGCAATCAAGGAGCCCAAGTCCAACGCAATGACGCGTTTATTTTTCAAGCTCTGAGGGACGTCGCCTTGCACGATGCGCAGTGCCAGCCCCTCGGCAATCGCCGTCTTGCCTACGCCAGGTTCGCCGATCAACACGGGATTGTTTTTCGTGCGTCGTGAGAGTACCTGGATGACACGTCGGATTTCGGTGTCGCGTCCGACCACGGGATCGAGTTTGCCTTGGTTGGCATGTTCAACCAGATCAATGCCGTATTTCTCCAAGGCTTGGTATTTGTCTTCGGGCGTCTGGTCTGAAACACGCGCCGTGCCGCGCACTTCCTGCATGGCAGCCAGCAGATCATCCGTACGAATCCCGTTCAGCTGCAGGGCCTTTTGGGCCTTGGAATCGATCTTCGTCAGGGCCACAAGTAGATGTTCGGTCGAGACGAAATCGTCTTGCATGGCCGAGGCGTCGCGCTGGCTCGTTTCAAGAACCTGCTGAAGTTCGCGGCTGAGCTGTGGAGGGGCGCCGCCACTGGCCTGCGGGAACCGCTTTAGCTCGGCCTCCAGCATCGTTCCAAGCTGGTCAACATTGACACCAATCTTATTCAGGATTGGGCGGACGATTCCGCTTTCTTCCTTGATCAGGGCCGTCAACAGGTGCAACGGGTCGAACTGAGGGTGCCCCTGATCGGCGGCAAGCTCCTGTCCGTTTGCTACGGATTCTTGGGCTTTGATCGTCAGTTTGTCCATCCGAAATGCCATCACGTGCCTCCCCCTGACGCGCTCGGCGGACAGGCCGAGCGCACCGTTGCTCAGTAGCTCTTAGAGTCCTTTTCGGTCACTTTTGGCGCGCCGTGCGCAGCTGTTCGATAGTAGCAGGCACACTCCGTGTGCCGTCCGTCGCCACGGCACACTCCGTGTGCCTGCGCTACCTTGGCTGCAGCCGTTGGGCCGTTCTTAGGAGTCCTTTACTTCGAACTCGGCATCGATTGCGTCGTCTTCGCCTGCGGCGGCTTCGGTGTCACCTGACGTATCTTCAGCGGGATCTTCTGCACCGGGTGCGGCGCCACCTTTTTCGTAGATCATTTTCCCGAATGCCATGCGAGCCTGCTCCAGCTCGTCGATGGCGGACTTGATCGGTCCATGATCTTCGCCTTTGGCTGCCTCGCGGACCTTTTCGATCGCCTTGTTGAGCGGCTCGCGATCGTCGTCGGTCAGCTTGTCCTCGTGCTCTTTGATTTCCTTCTCGAACTGGAAGGTCAAATGCTCGGCTTCATTCCGTGCGGTCGCCAATTCAAATTCTCGTTTATCTTCGTCGGCGTTTGCTTCGGCGTCTTGCTGCATACGTTCGATTTCCGATTCGTCCAGGGCAGACGACTCTTTGATCGTAACGGACGCTTCTTTGTTCGACTTCAGTTCCTTTGCCGAAACAGCCAGAATGCCGTTTTGATCGATGTCGAACTTGACTTCGATTTGGGGAGTTCCACGCGGTGCGGGAGGAAAGTCCTCCAGGTTGAATTCGCCCAGCAAGCGATTGTGCGCCGCCATTTTGCGCTCGCCCTGAAAGACCCTAACCGTAACCGCAGTTTGGCCATCGGCAGCGGTGCTAAAGGTATTCTTCTTTTCCGCCGGGATCGTGGTGTTGCGATCGACCAATGATGTGAAGATGCCGCCTTCGGTTTCGATTCCCAGCGTCAATGGAGTCACGTCCAACAACAGCACGTCGGTTCGATCACCCGCCAGGACACTCCCTTGGATCGCGGCACCCACCGCCACAACCTCGTCTGGGTTGACACCCTTGTGTGGGTCTTTTCCAAAAATCTCCTTAACCATCGTCGCCACTTTGGGGACACGCGTCGAGCCACCAACCAGCACGATTTCGTCGATATCACTGGGTTTGAGCTTCGCGTCGGCCAAGGCCTGCTGGACCGGCTTGCGGCACCTTTCGACGAGGCCGTCAATCAACTCCTCGAAAGTCGATCGAGTAATGTTCACCTGCAGATGCTTGGGTCCCCCGGCATCAGCAGTGACGAAAGGCAGATTGATATCTGTTTGTGGAACGGAGCTCAATTCCTTCTTGGCTTTTTCGCACGCTTCCTGCAGTCGTTGCAGCGCCATCTCGTCCTGACGGAGGTCGATGCCTTGTTCTTTCTTGAATTCGTCGGCGACATAGTTGATAAGTACCTGGTCGAAGTCGTCGCCGCCAAGGTGGGTATCGCCGCTGGTACTGATCACCTGGAAAACACGGCTCTCTTGACCGTCGTCGCCAGCATCGGCAACTTCCAATACGGACACATCGAACGTACCACCACCCAGGTCGAAGACGACAATCCGCTCGTCTTTCTTTCTCTCCAAACCGTAAGCCATAGCGGCGGCCGTCGGTTCGTTAATGATTCGAGCGACTTCGAGTCCGGCGATTTGGCCGGCATCCTTGGTTGCCTGACGCTGCGCGTCGTTAAAGTAAGCGGGAACCGTGATCACAGCTTTGTTGACCTTTTGGCCCAGATAAGATTCCGCCGCTTCCTTGAGTTTGCGGAGTGTTTTCGCGGAGATCTCCTGCGGCGTGTATTCGTCGTCGCCGATCTTGATCTTGACGTAGTCGTTCGGCCCACCGACGACTCCGTACGGCACCATTGTTTCTTCTGACTTGACTTCGCTATGCCGGCGTCCCATGAATCGCTTAACCGAATAAACGGTGCGACGCGGGTTCGTCACGGCTTGACGGCGTGCAGGTTCACCGACGAGCGTTTCACCCTTCTCTGTGAAGGCCACAACGCTGGGCGTCAGGCGATTGCCTTCCGGGTTGGGGATGACCTTCGCTTCGCTGCCTTCCATGACCGCAACCACGGAGTTCGTGGTGCCGAGATCAATGCCGATAATAACTTCGCCTTGAGCCATGATGTGCTCCTCTGTTTGAATCTGAGTAGTTCGCCGATTGGCGTTGATTGTTCCTTTGTCCATTCAGGTCCGGCATTCGCCGGGGGTGTAGCTAGTAGAAGCAAAGGCCGTGCCAGCCAAGGAGACTGGATTCGATAAACCTCGTAAAGTGTGTATATCATGCTAGTTGCAGTCAAGGTCGAATCGCCTCGAAAGCAGCCTCACATCAGCATTCGCACGTGATCTGCCATTTTGACATGGGCGGGTTTGGTCGTGCTGGATGGAGGGGCAAGCGGTTGCGGCAAATTGACAGTCGCCATGACGCCTTGTACAAGGGACAGCCCACCTAGTACCTCACACCGATTGACTTTGTGGGTTGGCCGATCAAGTCAACGACGACCTTGAAAGGCCATCGTACTGACGGTTTCGACTGAGGTGAGGCACTAGCGACTGGCCCACATGATACGATTCCATTTGGTTTTTCGTTTCCCAGTGCGTGAGAACTCGGACCGTAAGTCTCAGGACTTTTGCTACCCATCGTTGCCGCAGAACGAAGCATCGCACCTATGGCCAAGAAAAAGCCCGCCCCGAAACCAAGTCGCGGCCGCACAAAACCCGCCTCGCCCGCCCAACTCCAGCGTGCCCTTGAACGTCTCGATCGCGAACTGGTCAAGGGACTCAATGACCGCGCGAAACTGGTCCAAAAACTGGCGGCCTTGAACGAACCCGCCTCATCCGTGCCTCAAGGCGTTGACGAAGGCACGTTCGGCCGCGTCGTCGCCACCAACAAAGGGCCATTGACCGACGAGACGTTGCGGGCGATCTTTCGCGAAATCGCTAGTGGCAGCCGTTCGCTCATTCGTCCCGTACGTGTCGCCTATCTGGGGCCGCAGTACAGTTACAGCCATCTTGCAACAACAAGTCGGTTCGGATCAAGTGCCGACCTAGCTGCGGTTGCAACCATCTCCGCCGTGTTCGAAGAGCTGAATCGTGGACACGCTGACTATGGTGTCGTGCCGTTAGAGAATTCGACAGACGGTCGCATTGCCGACACCTTGGGAATGTTCGCTCGCCATCCGCTACGCATCTGCGGTGAAGTGCAGTTGAAAATCCACCACAATCTGCTGTCGCGCAGTACACGTGAGGACATCCAGGAAGTTTACAGCAAACCGCAAGCGTTATCCCAATGTCGCGATTGGTTGGCAAAACATCTGCCGTGGGCTCGCATGGTCGAGATGGCCAGTTCGGCCGCGGCCGCTCAGCTTGCTGCTGGAAAGCCTGGTGCGGCGGCGGTGGCCAGCCGCCTGGCGGCTGTCAACTATGGGCTGGATATTGTCTGTGAGAACATCGAAGACAACAAATACAATGTCACGCGTTTTGCCATCATTGGTGGCCGGGCTGCGCCACGAACTGGACATGACAAGACTGCGATTATGTTCGAGATTCCACACAGCGCTGGATCTTTGGCCGACGTCATGGGCATTTTCAAGCGAACACGATTGAACTTGACTTGGATCGAGTCCTTTCCGATGCCCGGCAGCAAGAGCGAGTATCTGTTTTTCGTTGAATCGCAAGGACATGAAAATGACGCGAAGGTCAAGAAGGCACTCACAGCCTTGGAGCGGCGGACGGTTCGACTGAACGTCCTGGGTTCGTACGCAAAGTCAGAGCCGCTTGACTAAGCGGGATTCGCAAATGACTGCACAGTCGACTCACAGCAATATTCTAAGAAATCCCGCAATTCTGAATGGCAAACCGCGCGTTCCTTTCTAAGCATCGCTTAGTCTCGTCCGGCGGCGCAATAACTCGGAGATCACCAACCATGAGTGAGAACGTTGGTACACGTATGAAACTCGGTTGGATCCTGGCTGCGGTGTTCGCACTGGCCATGATCTTGGGGGCCGGGCCCGGAGTCTTGTTGGTCAACCAACCTGCCACGTGGTTTGGTTTGCCGCGTCTGTATGTCTGGGGAATGTTCTGGTGCGCCGTCGAAATCGCCGTGGTGGTGGCAGCCTACCTTCTTGTTTGGACAACCAACGACGAGGCAGCGAACTAACATGGCGGACGGACAACATTTCGAAAGCGTCGCCATCGGCATCGCCTTTGTGTACCTGTTGGTATTGCTAGGGCTGGGCGTGGTTGGGTATCTGCGGAGCACGCCCAGCGAAGAAGACTATTACCTGGCTGGTCGCAACCAAGGGTGGTTCGTCACGTCGTTAACGATCATCGCCACGTTCTTCAGTGCGTTTGCGTTTCTGGGCGCACCGGGTTTGGTCTATCGACACGGCGCTGTCTTCGCGTTGTTCGCACTCAACGTCCCCTTGGCTGGTGCCTCGGTATACCTGTTGGGGGCACGAATTCGTCGGGTTGGTCAAGCCAAGGATTTCGTCACCCCAGCCGACATGATTTCGGACTACTACGACAGCCCCGTTACGTTGCGACTTTTGGTGGCGGCGGCCGGTTATCTTTATGCGATTCCATACGTAATGATTCAGATCAAGGCCGGAGGGGAGATTTCCGCCGTCATGTTCAAGGGCTGGCAGTTAGAGTTGGGAGCACTAGGGAGCTTCGACGCATTTCAAGTGGGCGCGGTGGTGTTGTCCTTGATCACGATGACGTACATCATGATCGGCGGGATGCGGAGCGTGGCCTGGACGGACGCCTTGCAAGGTCTCCTGTTGATCGGCGGTATGCTGCTGGGTGGCGTGGCCGTCATATCGGCATTTGGCGGATTGCGTGGGTTCGGCGAAGCGGTCGCATCGTTGCCCGCGACCGCGTTGACATCGCCTGGCCCGACGGGCGCGTTTCCGTGGTCGAAGATGTTGACGATTGTTATGTTCGCGTCCGTAGGGTCGCTGGTGCAGCCGGCCCAATGGATGCGTTTCTATTCCGCGGCAAGTTCGAAATCACTCAAGCGCAGCGCACTCTTGTTCGCGATCGCGCTGCCGCCTTGCTTCTTGCTTGGCGTCATGCTGGTGGGCCTGGGCGGTCAATCCCTGTTTCCACTGGTGGGTGAAGGTGCCAGTGCGGTCGCCCATCCGCTGGTCGAACAGCCGGATCGCATCTTGATTGTGGTCCTCCGAGGCCAGTTGCCGATCATGATGGGCGTGACAGTCGGAACTGCCCTGGCGTCGTTGGTCATCGTGGCAATCATGGCGGCATCGATGAGTACCGCCGATAGCAATTTGCACGCCCTCAGCGCCCTTACGGTGCGCGACATTTATGATCGGTTCTTTCGACCGCAGTCCACCCAAGTCGAACGTCTCTGGGTGGGGCGTGCAGTGATTGTTGTGACGACACTGTTGGCATTGGTGATGGTACTGCGAAGTTACTCGTCGCAATCCACCAGCTCGAGCTTCGACGTGATGCGGATGATTGCGCTGTTGGGACTGGTCGCCATTGGCTTCAGTTGCCAGCTGCTGCCTCTGACCATTGACATGTTGTTTTTGCGTCGCGGTACGGCCGCGGGCGCTGCGTGCGGACTGGCTGTGGGCCTGGTGGGTGCGTTCTTTTTCGGCGGCATGTTCGATCCCGTCGCCGAGGCGATGCAGGGAACCGCATTTGGGCCCACCGCAGCGTGGATTCAAAGCCTCAAGAGCGGCTTGCCAATGGACTCGACCGCCTGGGGCTTGCTTTGGAACGTGCCAGTGTTTGTCGTTGTGAGTTGGTTCACGCGGCCTGTCGATCCCGCCAAATGTGCCGAGTACGCCAAGCTGGTTCGCGAATAAGGTGGTTAGTGACCAACTTAGCCAACCAAGACGAAGCTGGCGACGGTTACCGCCACGTAGACGAGCAACAGGAAGGCACCCAACTGGCGTGACAGTCTTCCGTCGCGCGCCGCCCAGATGCCGAGGCGAAAGGCGAACAAGACGAACAGCATCGCAGGGAATTGAAGGCGGAAAAACGCCGGGTCGGCGTGCAAACCCGCGGGGGTCACGGCGGCCGCGGCTCCTGCCACAAAGAGAACATTCAAGATGTCCGCACCGATCACGTTTCCCACGGCAATTTCACCGTGGCCCTTGAGTGTTGCCGTGAGCACAATCATAAGTTCAGGCAGCGAAGTACCAAAGGCAACCAGCGTCGCGGCAATAATAGCTGGTGGTATCTGCATCCGCTCGGCCAATTCCGTGGCCGAAGCAATTAAGAACGTTGACGACACCAAGACGATCGCGATCGCAATCAAAAAGTGAAGAATTCCTCGCACCATGCTATGCGACGACAGATTCTCGGGGGCGTCATCCGCCGACTGCGATTTCGCCATGCGAACCGACCACCCGATGTATGCTACGAGCAAACCCAGAAAAACGAATCCAGCGATTTGCGACATCGTACCGCCGACCGCGAGGGCCGTGGCCGGTGCCGACCATGGAAAACAAACCGCGACCAACAACACGCCACAACCAAGCTGAACCCAACCCTGGCGATTGACGATTGCGGGATCAAACTTGATCGGGGAGATCAGACAAGCCAGGCCGAGAATCAGTCCGGTATCGCAGATGATCGAACCGACGGAATTGCCCAAGGCGAGGCCCGGGTTCCCTTGCAATGCGGCCAGCACGGAAACGGCTGCCTCCGGCGCGGTGGTTCCCAGACTGACGACCGTTGCGCCGACAATTGCGCGAGGGACCCCCGAACGAAGTGAGATCGCGACGGCTTCCTCGACCAGCCAATCAGCGCCCTTTCCCAGGGCCAATACGCTCACAATGACGGTCGCCAGTAACGCGGACCAGTGCCAGTTTGCGATCAGCTCGTTTAGTTGTTCGGCCATGGAGTCTATGGAGGAGGGGGTGCGTTGGGGGCGGGAATCGTGTCATTGGGGGCGGGAATCGTGTCATTCTGATCGCCCCACCTTCGTGGTAGAGCGCTCTGGCACGGCGAAGGTCACACTCTAAATCGGCACCTGGGGTCTTGGCAATGGGCGTCAACGGCGGAGAGGTCATCGAGACAATTCGTGTGCAGATCACTGCCATCCCCGAACCGGCTCGTAAATTTTCTTGACCGTTTGCGGCGGATGCCGCACACTGTAACGTTTGCGGGGCGGGTGCAGGCCCGCGTGAACACCCGCGTCCCAAATCGCATGAATCAGGGAGCTTATCGATGACACGGCAGTTTTTGACGCTTTCGGCCTGGACGATTGTCTTGGGAATAGCCGCCTCCGCAGTTCCACGGCTGGGCTGGGCCGGTGACGCATTCCAAGCGCCGCCGATCACCGTTCCTGGCGGTTATACGATCGAGCTGGCCGCGGCGCCACCATTGGTCAAACATCCCATGATGGCCGGATTTGACGATCGTGGTCGACTGTTTGTCGCCGAAGCCGCCGGGGAGAATCTACGCCGCTCGGATCTGGAAGAACAACTGCCCAACTTTGTACGGATGCTGGAGGACACAGACCACGATGGAGTGTTCGACAAGAGCACCATCTTTGCAGACAAGATGACGTTTCCCATGGGCGCGCTGTGGCACGAGGGTGCGCTGTTGGTGGCTTCGTCCGGTGCCATTTGGCGATTCGAAGACACGGACGACGACGGCGTCGCGGATCTGCGGAGCAAGATCGTCTCGGACTTTGGCTATTCTGGCAACGGCGCGGATGTTCATGGCTGTTTTCTTGGACCTTGTGGTCGGATCTACTGGTGTGAAGGCCGCCATGGCCACGAGTTTCGCGACGAACAGGATCAAGTCACCAGCGCTGGAAAGGCGGCGCGAATATTTTCGTGCAAATCCGATGGCAGCGACGTTCAAATCCACTGCGGCGGCGGAATGGATAATCCCGTCGAAATCGACTTTCTACCGACCGGCGAAATGCTCGGCACCGTCAATATCATGTTTCGCCAACGTGGTGATTGCCTGGTGCATTGGATGCACGGTGGCGTTTACCCGCGTCACGATCAGCCCAAGGTCGTTGACGAGTTTCGCCGTACAGGCGACCTGTTGCCACCGGTGCATAATTTTGGGCACGTCGCCGTTTCAGGCATGACCCGTTATCGCGGTACGCAGTTGGGTGAGTCGTTTCATGGCAACCTGTTCGTGACCGAATTCAACACGCATAAAGTGAAACGCGTGCACCTCCAACGTGATGGCTCGACGTTTTACGCCGAAGCCGAAGATTTCTTGACATCCACATTTGGCGACTTTCACCCCACTGACGTTTTGGAAGACGCGGACGGCAGTCTGTTGGTAATTGATACTGGCGGTTGGTTCCGCATCGGCTGTCCCACCTCGCAGATCGCTAAACCGAATGTCTTGGGCGCGATCTACCGGGTTCGGCGGAAAGGCCTTGCAGACAGGAATCCACGCGGCGCCGACATTGTGTGGCGTACGCAGACGATGGCGCAACTTTCGAGCCTGATGCAGGATCGACGTTGGGCGGTGCGCGATCGTGCCTTGAGAGAGTTCGTGCGCCGCGGCGGTGCGAGCGTTGACGTGTTGAGTGCGTCACTGGCGTCCGCCGGCGACCGCAAACTGCATGACGAACTACAGGTGTTACCTGTCTGGGGACTTGGGCGCATTGGCAACGAACGGGCTCGCCTGGTCTTGCGCAAACAACTTGCGCATGACGGATCTTCGATCCGCCTGGCCGCTACGACCGCCTTGGGAATCCTCCGCGATCAAGCGGCAGTGCCGGCGCTGTGCGCGTTGTTGAGAGACGATGATCCCGCCATTCGCCGCGAGGCAGCTACAGCGCTCGGTCGCATCGGTTCAGCCTCTGCCGTCAACCCGTTGCTTGATGCGCTCCGCGGCCAGGTGAACCGTGTCGAAGAGCACGCATTGATTTTTGCCTTGATCGAAATCGGTCGCGCCGACGCGACAGCCAAAGCGCTTGCCAGCGACAACCCGCGTGTTCGGCGCGCGGCGTTGATCGCACTGGATCAGATGGACAGCCAACCGCTGACTCGCGAAATGGTGGCCGGGCTCCTGGAGACAGACGATCTGGAGCTGCGAAACACATCGCTTGAAATCGTTGCTCGCCATCCGACATGGGGAGACGAGATCGTGCAGGTCGCAGGTCGAATGTTGGGAGCGGTCGATCTGTCGCCTGCCGAACAATCCGTGTTGAGCGGCTCGCTGTTGGCATTCGAGGAAAACCCGGCAATTCAGCAGCTTATCTCGAAATCGCTAGCAGACGAAGCGACACCAGCCTCGCGAAAACGGCAAGTCTTGGAAGTCATCGCGCAGACTGGATTGGCCGAATTGCCAACAGCTTGGGGGACGCAAGTCCGCGCGGCCTTGACATTGGGTGACCCGTTGTTGGTCGAACAGGCGGTGAAGACCATCGCCGCGACGGGGTTGGTAGGTGTCGAACAGCAACTTCAACGGATTGCCGCCGATGGTACGCGACCGATCGATTTGCGGATCGCCGCGCTCGATGTTCTTTCGCACCGTGGCGAACCGTTGGCTGCAGATCATTTTCGGCTGTTGACCGATCAACTGGGTTCGAACGTCCCCCCGCTGCGGCGACTCGCTGCCGCAAGATGTATCGGCGCGGCAAACCTCAGTTCAGCACAAGTCGACGACGTCACACAAATAGTGGGCCGGGCTGGCGCGTTGGAACTGCCGGCGTTGTTGGGCGCGTTCGAGGACAAGAGCAATGACGATCGCGTTGGAAATGCATTGGCGATTGCGCTGCTGAAGTCGCCGGGGCTGGCCAGCGTTTCGGTGGACCGGATCAAAAGTCTGCTAGGATCGTACTCCTACGACGTTCGAACTGCGGCCGAACCGTTATTGGCAAAGTTGAAGGCGACGACGACCGAACAAGCTCAGCGATTGACAGGCCTGCAACGTTCGCTGCGCGGCGGCGATCCAGAGCAGGGTAAGCATGTCTTCTATGGCCGGCACGCGGCCTGCTTCACGTGCCATCAGGTCCAAGGTCAAGGCGGGAAAGTCGGTCCAGACCTGTCGACCATTGGTGGGCGACGCAATGACCGAGATTTGCTTGAGGCGATCGTCTATCCCAGTTCGTCACAGGCGCGAGGCTTCGAGGGTTTCACACTGATTACCACGGCCGGGAAAGTGATATCGGGTTTGATCACGCGTGAAACGGCACGGGCGGTCTTCGTCCGCACGACGGACCAGGCAGAGGTGCAGGTGTTGCGAGATGCGATTGAGGAGATGCGGCCCAATGGCGTTTCGATCATGCCCGCAGGGCTCGACCAGAACATGCAGGCCGACCACCTGCGCGATCTATTGGCCTACTTGCAGTCGCTGAAATAGGGCCGATCGCCGGCGCTGCACCGCTGTGGCCCGGTCTCCCCTGCTGTGGCCCGTTTCCGGACAGGGACGCGACGTCGACTGAAGGTCGGCAGTTCGCAACCTGGTGTTTCATCTCGCGCTCAGAAAGGGAGACCTTCGGTCGCGACGCGTGGCAGGGTCGGGAGACCCTGCCACAACCGATGCCACAACCGGTGGGGCTGGAATCGGGGCATTTGCACGGTCTCGCGTTTGCGAGCAGGGGCCGCCCCGATTGTCGACGATTTCGAACCGGACCGAAACATCCGCCAAGTTACGGTGTTTACTTAGCAATGTTCGATCTTTTATTGTCGTCTTTCGCTCCGCGAAAGCACGTTCCTTTCGCGGAGCGAAAGGCGACTAAGGGACAGTAATTCCTCGAACAATCCTTAGTCGTCGTGCCGATAAAAAATGACGTGCCGCCAATGTCGGTCAGGCAGCACGTCATATCGGTTTCACAGAGGCCGATTCCATAGAACACGCAGGAGTGAAACGAATGAAGATCAGGACATGTATTTCGACATTGGCGATGGTGTTGTTGATCGCCACGGTTTCGATGGCGCAACGACCAGACGGCGAAGGCCAGCGCCGTGGTGAAGGACAGCGCGGTGCCAGCGGCCAGCGCGGCGCCAGCGGCCAGCGCGGCGCCGGTGGACAGCGCGGCGCCGGTGGACAGCGCGGCGCGCCCCCCGTCCACCCGCTCATGGCAATCTTGGATGCCGACAAAAACGGCACTTTGTCGGCCGACGAGATCAAGAACGCCGCCACCGCCTTGATGAAACTTGATCGCAATAAAGACGGTTCCCTTTCCATGGACGAACTGCCGCGACCTCCACGCGGCGGCGAAGGCGGTCGTGGGGGTCCGGGTGGCAGCCGTGGTGGCGGCGCTGAGTTTATCCAGCGCTTGCTGGCCCTGGATAAGAACAAAGACGGCAAGATCACCAAGGACGAGCTTCCTGAGGATCGTCAACGAATGATGGAATTTGCGGATCAAAATAAAGACGGCGCGATCGACAAAGCAGAGCTCGAACAGATGGCTCAACGATTTAGTCGCGGTCAAGGTGGACGTGGAGGCGCAGGTGGCCGCGGTCGGCCCGGTGCGGGTGGTCAAGGCGGCGAAGGTGGCCGCCCCCAACGTCCACAACGCCCTGACAATTCCTGATCCCCTCGAATCACACTGAAAATCGAATCACGCCCCGCCGACATTTCGTTGGTGGGGCGTTTCTCATTCTCAGTATTTCGCGTTGCCTGGGGCACGACCGTTGTAATCGCGCCAGTGTGAGACCATGCGCTCCACGTATGATGCCCGTGGAAGCCGAAGGCAGGCGAATCTGATTCACCTGGGCGATCTATACCGGCAATTCTGTCTGGTTGGCAGTGGAATTGCTACCGCCGCGACCGCCAAGAAGCACCGCTAGCGGGAAAGTTCTCGCCGGAAATGGTGAACGTCGTCACCGAGGTCGATCGATAATCATGAAAGCGCATTAGTCTAGCGAGGCTGTGCCTCAGACCGACGCGAGCTATCGCTAGGGAGTGGCGACTCGCTCCCCGACCAACCTGGGGTCGGTGCCCGTCGCCGAAAACTTGACTCAAAACAACCTGGGGGCAGGTACAAGGATGTACTGGTCGCGGAAAATGCTGGTGTTTGTCGCGTGGTTGGCGGCGACGACGATCGCTTCGGCTGACGTGGCAGACGATGACTTTCGCGTCGCGTCGCGTCAGTTTTCTCGCAAGCGATGGGCACCGGCAGCGACCGAACTGGCTGCGTTCCTCAACGATCACCCCGACGATCCTCGTTCCGCGGATGCACGTTACCTATTGGGCGAATCACTCGTTCAGTTGCGACGTTATCCCGAAGCACGCAAACATCTCAACCAATTCTTGCGTCAGACCGACGATCATCACTATACACGTCAGGCAGAGTTCCGTGCTGCCGAATCTGCTTTCCATGCTGCGGACCATGTGGCCGCTCGGAATGAACTCGAAGCATTCCGCCAACGCTATCCAGACGATCCTTTAAGCCCATACGTGATGGCGTACCTGGGTGAGATAGCGCTGATTGACCGCGACGGACAAACGGCAGTAGTCATGTTTTCGGAAGCGCTGCAGCGCGAAACAGTTAGTCGGTTGGACTCACAGTGTCGCTTTGGCTTGGCGCAGGCCCACGAGCTGCTTGACAATGCCGAGGAAGCGATGCGTCTCTATGGCCAGGCAGTTGAACCTGCCAGTCGATATTCGCAACAAGCGCAGTTTCGGATCGCCATGCTGCAGTACCGGCAAGCGGGATACGACAAGGCGGAACTGATGCTTGAACATCTTGCCGCGACGCTCGACGGCGATTTGCTTTTCGAGACCCAATACTGGCTGGGAATGTCTCGCCTCCGCCAGCAAAACTGGCTGGCCGCAGCACAAGTGTTGCAGGAAGGTCTGGAGGATTTACCGGCGCATCGGCTGGCACCTGGGAGGAGGTTCGCGTTGGCCGAAGCGCTCCGCAAGAGCGGTCGCAGGGACGAGGCGAAAGAACACTATACGACCGTCTTCAAACTTGATCCGCCGGCCGACTGGTCCGACGACGCCGGGCAGATTCTCGTGCTTTTGGCTTGGGAAGGTGGCAACCTGCCTGGGGTGCACGAAATGGTCCAACGGTTCTTTGATCGATTTCCGTTGAGCAGCCTTGCCGATGACGTTCGACAGCACCAAGGACGAGCGTTGTTGAAAGAGCGGGATTTCGCGACGGCGGCAAGATTGTTCGAGCGGCTGCTAGAGATGGACGTTGCGTCAGGCAAAGCACCACACAGCGCGGAACACAAGAACGCCTCGCATCAATCCACCAACCGTTACTATCTGGCGATTGCCTATTTGGGTGCCGGGCGACCGGCAGACGTTCTGCGCGTGCTGCCCGCTATGGAAGTCGACGGTCACGATGTGGCTGCATTGAACGATGGCCTCCGTGTCGCGAGAGCTTCCGCACTGATGGCGCTGGGACGTTATGAACAGGCCATTGACCCGCTGCGAGCCTATGTCGCCACGCACCCTCGAGGCGCGGACAGTGTGGACTTTCATGCGAAGCTAATCGTGGCCTTGGGCGAGACCGGCCAGTGGTGCGCCGCGGCCGAATCATTCGATTGGTTTCGAAATCGTCATCCCGAGTCTGTCGCTTTGCAGACGACGGCCATGTTCCTCGCGGATCTTGCCCTTGCCCAGGGGATGCACGATGTTGCCGAGCCACTTTACAGATTCCTTGCCGACGACGTAACGGCTGCCCGCGACGAGGCAGCTGATAGTGGAACAGCTGCCGATGAGGTGTCTGACGGCCTCGAACCTCAATCTGCCAAGGCGTTCTCACAGAGGCGGATCTTCAAGGCCTTGACCGGGCTTGCTCGGTCACAATTCGATCGTGGTCGGTTTCTCGAGGCCGCCCAAACAAGCTCGCGATTGTTGGCGCTCTCTCCGTCCCCACATGTGGCAACCAACGCACTGCTTCTACAAGGGCGCGCGTTTGAGGCCGACGAACAGCCGAATGCTGCGCTGGCGAGCTACCAGCAGATCTACGAATACGACCCAATGTGCGAACCAGCGTCCTCGGCTCTGTTTGCCGCCGCGCGCATCCTGGCAGATCAAGGAAATCGCCAGCAAGCTTGTGAGCGGCTGGAGCAGCTTGTCCAGCAGCACGCTGTGTTCGAGCACCGAGACGGCGCGCTCTATCAACTCGCGTGGCTGCTGTTGGAAACCGGCGACCAAACTCAAGCCGATCTTCGGTTCGTGCAGCTCGTCAAAGAACATCAGCGTAGCCCGTTGTGGGTCGACGCGATGTTTCGTCTTGCCCGAAATGCCGCCGACCGAAATGACGTGACACAGGCAAACTATTGGCTCGACGAACTGCTGTTCGGCGTGGAACGCAATTCGACTCGTGACCATCAGAGACCACACGACCCGCAAGGCGATTCCACCACAGCTACGACCGACATCGGCCGGATTGTCTGTCACGCACTTTATTTGCAAGGCAAGCTTGCCGTCGATGCGGGAGAGTGGCTCGCGTCGTTGCGGAGTTACCAGCGCATCGTCGAAGAATACCCACAATCTGATCTGGCGAGTGCCGCATCGTTCTGGTCGGCGGAATCGCAATTCCATCTGGCCCATTACGAGCAAGCTGACGCGATGTTGGCACAACAACAATTCACGGCAACCGATTCACACAAGGAATATCAGGCGATGATTCCCTTGCGTCGCGCGCAGATCGCCGTGCACCGCCGAAAATGGGCGGACGCATTGGAAATGGCGCAAGGAATTCGCGCCCGATTTCCAGATTTCAGTTTGCAGTTCGAGGTGGACTACTTGATCGGACGTTGCCTGCACAGCCAGGCCCATTTTTCCATGGCCAGACAATCATTCCGCCGAGTAATCGACGCGCCCCAGGCGCGGCGTACCGAAACCGCCGCCATGGCGCAGTGGATGATCGGCGAGACGTATTTTCATCAATCAAACTACAACGACGCGATCCGTGCCTATTACCGGGTCGATGCACTCTACGATCTGCCTCGGTGGCAAGCGGCGGCGCTATTGCAGGCTGCCAAGTGCCATGAACTGAATGATCAATGGAAGGAAGCTCAGCAGCTCTATTCGCAATTGCGCAGCGACTATCCAGAATCTCGATTTGCCGCCGAGGCGATGCGGCGTCTGCGAATCGCGACAAAGAACCGCGCAGAGTAGCGATCGAAACCTGTGACGTATTAGAAAGTTGAGGAATCCATGTGGACGCGATCACTGATCCCCGCGAGGGATAAGCCAAAAATGTGCACCCGGCGATGCAGGCACTCGAATCGCCAACGTCGAGGACTATGCACTGTGATGTCAAGAGTATGTCTGGGCATACTGTTCTGCGGTCTGCTGTACGCGCCCTGGGTTTCCGCTCAGGTGCCCGATGCGCCGTCCAACGTCACAACCTCGGCAGCTGCCACCGAGCAACTCGCGGTACCGCTGGCTGCAGAGAATCCCATCCCCACCAAAAGCCTGCTGCAAGTGATTCGAGACGGTGGGCCGTTGATGCTGCCGATCGCGTTCTGTTCGTTCGTTCTGTTGGTCTTTGTATTTGAACGCGCCATTAGCTTGCGACGCGGCCGCGTAATACCGGGGCCGTTTGTCCGCAAATTCATCGAACAGCTACGTACCAAACAGCTTGATCGGGAAATGGCTTTAGAACGGTGTGAAAAGAACCGCAGTCCGGTCTCGGATGTTTTTGCGGCCGCCATCAATAAGTGGGGCCGACCTGCCGTCGAAATCGAACAGGCAATTATCGACGAAGGTGAGCGGATGACGCACGGCCTGAGGAAGTACATTCGTTTGTTCAATGGAATCTCGACCATCTGCCCATTGCTCGGACTGCTGGGCACCGTGCTGGGGATGATTCGCGCCTTTAATTCCATCGCCACCGCGGATGCCATGGGGCGTCCCGAGTTGCTGGCGGCCGGGATCAGCCAGGCCTTGTTGACGACGGCGGCGGGACTCACCGTCGCGATTCCCGCACTGATCGCCTATCTGTTCTTCGTGGGCCGTGTCGACCGGCTGATCATTGACATCGATACACTTGGTCAGAAAGTGGTCGGACTCATTTCTGCCGAGACACGAAACCGAGAAACGGACCCAAAAACCAAATCTCGTACGAAAGCCGCGTAGCATGACCAGGCAGGGGCCGGGACATCAGCCGATGGATTGCCAGCCTTGCCAGGGAAGGATGTGAAAGACGATGCCGATAAAGACAACTCAATCCGACGAACAACCGTCGCTGAATCTAACTCCCATGATCGACGTGGTGTTCTTGCTCATCATTTTTTTCATGGCTGGTACCAAGTTCACAGAACTGGAGCGGAAGATCGCGTTGCAGGTCCCGCAGGTCGCTGACTTGAAAGCGCTCTCGCCAGCACCAGAAAGACACGTCATCAACGTTTACCGAGATGGCAGCATTTCGCTGGATCGGATGGAAGTGACGGTCGAACAGCTGGTCGAGCGGCTGTCGTCCGCCCGGGGCGAATACGCACAGCTGGGCGTGGTGGTGCGCGGTGACGCAACGGGTGAATTTCAGAATGTGGCGTCTGTGTTAGGTGCCTGCCGCCGCGCTGGGATTCAAGACATGGGCATCTCGGTGCGTTTGGCGCAAAGGGAAACACGGTGATTGGGTTAGTGGAGACATTTTGGATCAGAACCTTCCGGACCGAGCAAGCTAGTTTCAGCTCTGCCTTTACAAAATGAGTCAAGTTTTCAGCGACGAGCACCTACCGCAGGTGGGTCGCGGAGCGAGTTGCCACAACCGAGCGATAGCTCGTGTCGGTCTGAGGCACAGCCTGACGAGTCATTGAGCGAGTGTAGCACACTTGCGGCAACATCGAGATAAGAAGCATGGACGCAATCATCCTGGTCGGTAGCCTCGGAGACGCCTGGTTGTCGGCTCGTACCTTGGGGCTGATGTTGTGGGGCGGTCTGGCCGTCCTCACATTGGCACTGTTGATCGTGACTCGGACTCGCTGGGGACACGCGCAGCCGCTTTCAAAATGCGTGGTGCTTTCCGTGTTCGCGCACGTGCTGTTCATGGGGTACGCCTACGGCACCAAACTGATCTTTGATGCGGGAAACCAGACGCGGGAAGAGGTTATGCAATTGGCAGTGATTGCTGCGGACCGCGAAACGCAGTTCACGCAAGCTCCTGCCGACGCACTGCAACCATGGGATCGTCTCGCGAGCGAAGCGGCCAGCCCAGCCGAGATTGAAGCGCCTGAGCGTTTGCTGACCAGTTTTCAAGAACCAACCACGGCGATCACCGTGACGAAGCCGAATTTCGAGTCGTCGCCCGAGCCGCAAGACATCGAAACTTCCGAACCAGAGCGACCACTTCCCGCGGCAGCGCCGGTTGAAATGTCCCCGCTGATGCCCGCTGAAATTTCGAAGGTGGAGATTGATTCGACCAGCGACGAACCGTCCGTAGTTGCGACGCCCAATACTCGGCCGGAACCGACTGGGCCAGAATTGCCACGAGCGGTGGTCGATCAAAGTCCAACGTCCAACGATTCCAACGATTCGCCACGACACGACGAAGTCGGTCCCGATGGCCAGCAAATCCAACGTCTGGTCGACGTACCCATCGAAGCAGATTCTGCGCAGACTGCTCGTGGAGCATTCGACCAGATGGAAGCCACCGACAACGCAGCGGGTTCGCAAAACAACGCGGTGCCGATTTCTGTGATTCAGGAAAGAACTCCCGCGCCGTTGGTTGAAGCAACGGTTATGCCAGCCCCGGTTGTCGCGGGCCCTGCTCGACGTCGTCCGGGAGATGGCCTGCCAGTCCCCAAGCTCTATCAGATGCGCAACCCTGAGAATCGACTTCGTATGGCACAACAGTTTGGCGGAAACGAGCATTCCGAAGGCGCGGTTGATGATGCGCTGTCATGGCTTGCGTCCGCGCAATCGGCCGACGGCCGTTGGGATGCAAACCAATTTGACGGCGGTACTGAATCCCAGACGTTGGGTCACGATCGCCAAGCCGCCGGTACGGACGCAGACACGGGGATCACGGGGCTTGCGCTGTTGGCCTTCCTGGCGGCCGGGCATACGCACCTGGAGGGCGCGTACCGAGAGAACGTCCAACATGGCCTCGAGTTTCTTTTGCGAAGCCAGGCCGATAACGGAAACCTGTATGGCGATGCGAGACTCTTCGCCAGGATGTACTGTCATGGGATTGCCGCCTTGGCGCTCGGCGAAGCGTACGTCATGACGGGCGACCATCGCTTAATGCCATTTCTCGCACAAGCCACACGGTATACCCGCAACTCACAGCATCCTTCGCTCGGCGGCTGGCGATATCAGCCTGGCGACCAAGGGGACATGAGTCAGTTCGGTTGGCAAGTCATGGCGCTTCGCAGCACCGAACTTGCCGGTATCGAAATTCCGAGTGAGACGCGCGACGGTATGCTGCGTTTTTTGCGACGAGCACGTACCGGACCGCATGGTGGATTGGCCGCCTATCGTGCCGGCGAGCGTCCGTCCCGGACGATGACCGCCGAAGCCATGGCGTGCCGTTATTTTCTGCGCCTGACACCGACACAAGCAAGCGTCGACGAAGCGACGGACCTGATCCACCGAGAGTTGCCTGGGGCGGGTCGAGTGAATCTCTACTACTGGTATTATGCGACGCTGACTTTGTTTCACGGCCAGGACCCTGATTGGGAGCGATGGAACGAAGCCCTGCAGGACCAACTCCTTAGTTCGCAACGCCGCCACGGGCAACTCGGCGGCAGTTGGGACCCAGATACCGTTTGGGGCGGGTACGGCGGTAGGGTGTACAGTACGGCCATGGCGGCACTGTGTTTGGAGGTCTACTACCGGTATTTGCCGTTGTTTGATGAAGCGGCTAAACCATAATCATCCCTGAAACAGTGAATGGTCTGTCCAAGCGGAACCGTACTGTGATAGTGTCCGTCGTGATGTGTCGCTGCCTTTGGCACGGCTGGCACAACCGTCACACTCTTTCTGAAATGGCTGGGACCTGACCACTTCAGCTCCTACTTACACGGGTCAGACTGCGCAAGCTTTGTCTATCAAGTGGCTTATGTGGTTGGCGATGTTACCTGCAAAGCCCCATTTGTATTTGACAAGCGGAACGCTGGCGTTAGAATTGAGAACAACAGAGGGTTCGTTTGTGCGGAAGTGCAAACAGCGCGCACGTTGGTTCTGGAGACACCCTTCCAGGGAAGTTTCCCGCTTTCGCCGGTCGATCGCGTGCTAGTGCCCAACATCCCACCTTTTAGTGCGAGAGCGTTACCATGTTGATGTCCAATGCAGTTCTGTTCGGCTTCTTCGGAATGCCAGGTCACATCGAACTTCTGATTATCGCAGGAATCGCGGTTCTTTTCTTTGGCCACCGGTTGCCAAGTGTGATGCGTTCGATGGGTCGAGGTGTCGTCGAATTCAAGAAGGGTGTACAGGGAATCGAAGACGAATTGGATTCGGCCATCGATGAAAAGCCCAGCAAGGACGCTTAGGTCTTTGGTCTCGATGATCGTCTCTAATCGAATGCAATCCGCTTACAGCAGGCGGCCATTGCACCCTGCCACGAAGAACCACCCTGCATGAGAGAACTCCCATCATGTTTGGACTAGGATTTCAAGAATTGGCCTTGGTCGGCGTTGTCGCCGTCCTTTTGTTTGGCAAACGACTACCGGAAGTCGCCCGTTCACTGGGCAAGAGCTACCACGAATTCCGCAGCGGCCTGACAGATATCCAGTCGACCTTCGACTACACGAACATGGACAGCACGTCAAAGCCTTCCTATTCGAGTTCACAAAGCGACTACGACGACCACGACGAACCGACCGCGCCGAAATTCGAGCCGCCGCCGGCGGAACCACAAATCCCGACGGGCGACATCCCGAAACCGGTATCGGAGAAATAGGTCACGTTTTTCCAACCGCAATTCACAACAGGCAAGGGCTGAACAGAATTCGCCTCAGCGCGGCTTCTATTCAGCCTTTGTCAGGTTTTGTACATTGATGATTCGACAAATTGCATCGAAGGGCGTTTAGCTCAGTTGGTTAGAGCGCTGTGTTCACACCGCAGAGGTCACAAGTTCGAATCTTGTAACGCCCACTGAATTTAAGTTTTTGTGCTAAAAGGACTTGTGGGTACTTGGCCCCAAGTCCTTTCTTCGTTGGTGATACCCTTGGTGATACCTTATTGCTCACCGGCGGTACATTGCTTCCAATCCGCCGTCGGACTCTAACTAGAACGACGTACCCTAAGCGGCTACTGAGAAGCTCAGGAAGACGGCAACCAAGTGTCCGATTCCCCCTTCTCGCACGAACCGTACCCGATGTGTCTTCCGGAGACCACCGCTCATGGCCAACTCTCCAGCTGAAAACATCAAGAAGATCCGGGAGATGCATGAGCTGGGTCGTGGCCTCCCGCCGAAATCAGCGTATGGCGAAGCTGAAGCTGTCACACTCGCGACAGAGAAGAAGGTCGGGCACGGCACCGTTTATCGAGCCAAGCAATTTGCTCGCATGTTCTCGAAGAAGGACGTGGACCGTCTCTGCAAGCTCTGCCGCGATGGCAATTCATTGAGCTGGAGCCACCTCCCACAGATCTTCAAGGTAGAGTCCGAACAGGAGCGATGGAAGCTCTTGGATTTGGCCGCAAAACACGATTGGTCGACCAGAGATCTCGAACGAGAAGTTGACAAGCGATTTCCCAAGAAGCGTAAGTACGGCGGCGGCAAGCCGAAGACCGCTCCTGATGCTGCAGGGCTCGTGCAGCAAATTATCCGGACTAGCGAGAGTTGGCTTCGTTTCGACGATCAGCTAAGACTCGAAGTTGACGAAGTGGCCTATCGCGACGAACTTCCACCCGCCTTACGCGATGCCTTGCGGGCTGCGTATGCGGCGATGCGGGATCTGCACCAGACTGCGGAGTCGGTGCAGCTGCCACATTCACGAAAGAGAAGAAAGAAATAGCCGTCGTTCATTCCCGTAGCTTCAGAATCTGATCTCAAAGGATCGTTTGCCGCACGTCACGCCCTGTATCTACACGCTGCCACAATCCTACCATCGTTGGTACAATCATGGAGTTCGATACCCAACAACAACGACGAGTCTGGCCACCGACCTCCGCAACACTCCAACTGCAGGGGAATTCACGGATGGCGAAACCAAAACACCGGTCCATCGTGTCACGCACCTGGTCTCACAGCGAAGCCAACAGTGGTTGCAGATGGTATGAGGGACTGGAAAACGCCGTGAGTAACATGCCGCCCCCGGAGTTCACTGCATCCTGAAGACATCAACGAGCCGAACATTTCCCCGTTATGGCTTTCAGGCTCTGGCGGCTTTCTTCGCCTGGCTTTTCAGCTTCTTGAGTGCCTTCCGAGCATCCACCACATACTTCTCCATGAAGTCGAGTGCCTCATTAGCGTCGTCGCACAAATCCGGAATCGCATCCAGCCTGCCGCTCTTAATCAACCCAAATTCCAGCGTGCTGTACTCATCTTTGTCAAACCATGCTTCCTCGTACCGTCGCAACCAGCCATCAGTTGTCTTGATCACATCACACAGAGCTAATTCCACGGTCTCGGGTTTCTTCGGTGCGGGGCCTTTATAGGTTCGGCTTCGGCCAAGTTTCATGACATGATCTCCAGGGCGGTGCGATAGGACGTGTTGATCATCCATGAGGCCAGGGCCGTCGATTGAGTTTTCGCCGAATCCTCCCTGATCTGGTTAGGCACCCAGTCTCATGCACAGCGAAGCCAACGTCAACGGTCACAAGCCTAGTCTGGACGTGGGACGAACCGAGTGTTTGGAGTCCAACGAATCTTCGAGCGAATCTTTGCCAATCTCTCAGCGAAGCCAACAGTGGTTGCGATGGTACGAGGGGCTGGAAAACGCCGAGGAGGTCTCGGTGGGTGATCTTCCCGATGAGGTTCAGAGACGGCTGAAGGCGGTTGTGAGGGAGATTCGGAAGCTGGATGAGGTGGCCAACCAGGGTTGAAACCGTTCCCGAGCTGTTCGACGGTGGGCTGGGAGTTTAAGCTCTTGAACCCGAATACACCATCGCGAGTGAGAGCATGAAACAGTCAGAATTTGCCGCCTTGGACAAATTGGCCGACGAAACGGACGAGAAGGCCGAGGAATGGCTTCAATCCGATTCGTTGTCCGAGTTGCGTGCGGCCTTAGAGAAAGCCGCCGCATCGCTGTCCGATGGTTATCAGGTCACTCTCGACATCAAGCTGAACGTCTTCGATGAGCAACGTGAGCGAACAATAGAATTGCTCTCGCACGGATTGTGTTTCAGCCCTGGCATACCGGCTTTCGAGGGATCGGGCACGTCGTCGCCACATCGATATGTCGTGGACGGCGAACTCTGCGAACTGCCCCACGACTATTGCCCACACTGCTGGGCGGACTGGGTCATGAAGCTTGAGCGGCCTGTTTGCTCGACTTGCGGCTACGAGATGGGAAATCAAGTCAAGCAACTCTTGGACAACGATCTCTGCCCGTTCTGCGAAGACGGAGAAATCACGTTGGCGAATCCGAACTGTCAGAAGTGTGGCTATGAAGTGGACCCTGCATTTATTGCGTGGGGGTAGTTACGTCAAATCCGAACCAGAGTTCGCATTTGAGCTGACTCGCCAATGGGTCTTGCTGAGGGTGCGGCGGCAACCATTGTTTGAACCAATATCCCGTCCTGCTAGACGAATACTATCATAAGGGGCGATTATCGACTCGATGAAGACCGCAGCTACCGCCGCTCTGAACAGGAGTTTTGCCATGGGTTACGACCAGCATCGGCAGTCAGTTTCGTCGAGAACACTAGTTGCAATTGCGGTGGGCGTCCTGCTCCCCGTCGTAGGTCTGGGAATCGTCGCATTAATTGGTGTAGGGGTAGGCATGTGGGAACACTTCGGTGGCGTGCCCCAAGTTGCAGTCGTTGAGCAGCAAGCGGCTGTGGAGTCGCACGAATTAGAGGAGATCGAATCAGATGGGATGGTTCTGTTGCAACGTCAAGACGCCAGCTTTGCGGATAGTTCAGATCCAAGACTCAACTTCGAGTTGAATCTTGACCGAGAAGGAAACGCCAGCATCGACGGCAAAGAGATTGGCCTGGATGAGCTGAGAGCACAGCTTGCGAAGTTAAAGGATGAAACAAGCAATTCATTTTCTGTGCAGATCAACGTCGATTCTGAATGCCTGTTCAAACACGTCGTCTCCGTAATGGACGTGTGTAAAGAAGTGGGCGGCATCGATTATCGTGTTGCGTCGTCCAGCGACTCGGATTCGTCTCCTGATGAAGGCGACGCTCGATAGCTCCCTCGTGATCCATCAAGACATCCGTTGCTTGCTGGTAGGTCACCCCATCGCTGTGACCAGCGATTTTCGAGCTTCCATGCTAAAGGCCGTGAGTTCCGCGAAAACTTCCGAATTAGGATCAGCTTCTTCACCTATCAACTGGTGACAGCAACCAAGGACGCGATCCGCTGCACCCTTCTTCAGCAAGTAGTCGACGAGTTCCTCGAACTCAACCGCCGCCTGCTCGTCCTCTTTCAGAATCCACCGGCGTCCGAGCGTCAGCAGTTCATCCTCCGGCGGCTCCGGAATCGGCTCCATATTCTGCGAATACTGTTTTACCGAAACACCAAGCTTCTTCGTCAAGAATCCCTCGATATGACGCATGTAGCTCTGAGAGTGGGGGCCAGGTGATCGCATTGTTTCGATGGAACCAAGAATCGTCCGGAGGATACCGATCAGCTTGTCTCTGGGGGGCTTCCATTCGTCTGCAAAGTGCTCTGCCCAATTGCGGCGAACATTCTCGATCACGAGAGCCTCTTCCTGTCCAGCCTCGTAGCTAACTTCTGACGTATCTTCACGCGGCGGCAATGTCCCGGCTCGAATCTGACGGATAAGGCTCTCCAGTGCGGCAACGACCGTTGTGTCGAGCAACTGGCGGTCTGTCATGACGAAGGTCTCGTAGATGCCGATTTCCGCGTGCATCAACGTGTGGATCAACTCCTTTGTCTTGTATTTCTCTCCCATGTAGGCCAGCGACTCTGTCTCGCGTGCCTTCCGTTTCCGCTCCTCAAGTTTGTTCTTGCGTTTCTGATCGCGGGTACGTCGGTCCTTTGCCATGGTATGACTCCTTTCAATGCCTGCGTCTTGTTCCATTCCAGCTGTGGCAGTTTAGCACATCGCCACCAAGTCCAGGGAGGACCCGGCCACCACATATATACGCCGTCAAAGTTGCGTAGGTTCAATCGATCTCGACCCGGCCAAACACAGTTCTACGGCAACTTCGGTCCCAGAGGCAGCAAGCTGATCCCACGCCAGTACGCAAGCAGTGCTACTTCTGTCATCAGTGCCAGGGTGCTGTTGTCAAATCCGAACTGGATTTCGCATTCTGTACCGGTCGGGTTTTCGGACTAGGGAAGCGATGCGGGCAAGATCGACATGGCACGCTCTGCAGGGCGTTACTCTGGGGAAACCAGGACGACTTAATCGTCCACCGCCTCGGTATTGAAAGTGGCCAGCAGTCCAGACCGATACTCCGTTGCATCGCCAGAGACTTGCATCGTGAGAGGAGTTATCGATGGAACAGCCGCACCCAGATGAATTGCCACTAATCCGAGCCAACGTTGATCAATTGCTTCAAGATTTGAATCAGCTTGCAAAATACGCCAGGTCCAACGAGCAGCGACTGCAGACTGGTTCGTCTTCGGCAAAAGCATCGTGTGCCAGTGCGACAGGCCGATGAGTTCTCTATCTGCGTAGCCCAGCGAATAGTCGTCAGTGGCCGAAGTTCTCGGCGATCCGCATTGGTTCATAATCGTGCCAACCGTAGTTTGTCTTCACTGCGTCATCATGCCACTGTTCATAATTCGGGAACGTCACCTCCATGACGGTCGCCACAGCCACCAGCCTGGAACGCAAGTCACGCACTTCAGGATGGAGATCTTCTTCTTCCCCCACCACCAGCTGCTGCACCGTTTCGATTCCCTCGTATGCGAAATGGGCCAGCACAG
>MPMF02094403.1_pt1 | contig 37326 bp, 27 predicted proteins | sample 1617271 | NCBI WGS metagenome assembly MPMF02 (sample SAMN05944812, study PRJNA350692) | marine metagenome | biome: marine; feature: ODZ; material: water; isolation source: 120 m water sample prefiltered with 30 um filter, filtered on to 0.2 um... | place: Pacific Ocean | collected 2012-04-09... | reverse complement strand
GTTACTTGTTTTACAGTGCCGATCTATCCGATATTAAAATATGGATTTTATGGCGGCAATCTCTCTCTTTATGATTGTGTCTCTTGGGTTGAATCACGCCTTCCCTATGTTAGTTTCAAGCATTTAAACCCCTTATCAAAAGCAGCAGCTATCAACCTTACATCATTAATTCTTGAGGTGTTTATGAACGCCCTAGCTTTTTTGCTAATCATGGGGATCCCCTCAATAATAGCCATGACTTATAGTGTTGCCATTTGTGCTGTTTTTGTAGTCCCTTCTTTCTTCTCCATTCATTTATTTTTTAATCTCGCGCTCAAAGACGACCAAACACATGATTACACCCTATTTTATATCCTTCTTATTTTAAGTCCTCCTGCTTGGACCGAGCTCTTATTTGCTTGGGTGATATTAAATACAATAGGTATAGTTAAACATGAAAGGGGGCTTAGTTATCATGCTCCTCTCAGTTTGGTGAGACAAAAACTTTCTTTCCTTGATAAAATCTATACATCAATCCCAAACAAAGAAATGCAATTTTGGCTATTTGGACTTATCGAGGAGCATATATCGAACGAAAACCATTTAGTCAATAACGAAGATCTAGAGAAAATCTCCAGGCTAAAAATTGTAAAACAATCAAGAAGTATAAGCTTATTATTTTTTTATAATATTCAAAAATTATGCAGCTCTGGAAAAATTGAAACACACATAAATGAGGCAACTAGATCGTTAGTGTTTATGCATAAAAATGAAGTTTGCCTGATACCTGATGAATTCTTCCGCAAGATCAATTTACCCCAACCCTATATTCATAAAACCTTTCTATCTGAAACAATGAAAGTTAACATTCATGCAGCTATTATCGACAAATCCCCTGATTCTTTTGTTGGACCCATCACAAATGAATTGAAAAAAATAATAAGCAAACATCCTAACTTAGCGCATCAGGCCACATTAAATCTTGCACAATTACTGTATATAAGTAATCAACAAGAAAAAAATTCATCCCTATTCCACGAATTTTTAGCCAAAGGCATGCCCGCACATATCATTGATAAAAATCAGGTTATTGAAAGCCTATTCCAAGGATATCACTATGAAGCTGGCAATCACCCTCGAAATAAGAGTATTCTATATACATTGCTTAAATCAACCACTCTAGGCACCCGCTCTCAGGTATGGACATATGTTCTGGGGAGTTCAAAATTTACATTGGTTTTGGATAGATTAAAGAAATTTATTAATGATGAAGCTAAATTTAATGAAGCTTTTAATTACAGCAATGATTCTGGATCCTTGCTTCACGCAGCGATGCATGACTATATCTTTAAGATTAAAGAAAGAGCAAATACAGAAATAAATGACCATGATCAAGCCTCTGCTTTAGATATTGAAATAGAAAAAACTATAGAACTCATTAAATTACTGACAAATAATGGCATTGATCAAAACCTAACTGATCGTAACGGACTGAAAGCAGGAGATTGGATTCAAACCATTCATAATAAACCAGCACGTAGAAAAATTGCTCAATTACTTAATACAAAAAGATTAAATGATGGCCGATCTCTCCAAGAATCATCCAACGTTCAAAAGTTTTTATTTAATGAAGATGAACAAAACACCCATAACTCTTTGGTAAATAGTTTTTATGCGAAAATTATTAAAAAACTGACAAAACGCTACCCTTTTGATGGACTTGAACTGAGCTTTAATGACTTTGTAACAAATATGAGTCAATATGCCAGCCACCCCTCAATTAATGAAGTAAGACAAAAACAGTTGTTTTTTGTAGAGATAATGTCATTAGAGGAGGATATGGGCAATATTTATATAGATCAACAAAATTCAATGCACATTAGCAGAGTCATAGACTTATTGGTCAAAGCTGCCAATGACCCAACAGTGACTGAGTCCACAGTTGAAGAAAGAAAAAAATGGTTATATCAACGATCAGTAGACATACAACGTTTATGCCCAACGGGTTATACTCATGAACTTATTCAGTCTTTAGAACTTAAACACCCTGATATTGGTCAATTTCAAGCACATGAATTAACCCTTCTCCAGGAGGTATTAATTGATTCATTAATCTCATCTATTGGAAGCAATCCTCAAGGTATCATGAGTAATTTTCATCGACACTCCGCCACTCTAAGTTCAGACAACAGCTTTACCCAGCGTGTTAAAAATAATATGGAACAATTACTCGTGCAGCGTGGTTACTTCGCAATAGCTACCAAAAAGCAAAAATTACAACAATATATTTCAACTATTGAATATCTTGATCAAGAAACTATTGATCGAAGGTTAGAAATTCTCTATCCCAAATCACCGGCGAAAAAGCCATCTCATCAACTTGACCCCTGCCCTAGTGTTGTGGATATTTGTGTTCTAATCTGCAGTTTTTACTTAACATTAACGGCCCAACATTATGCTGTATTTATTTTAGCTAATCTTATTACCTTAACCTGTATTTATGATTTAACTGAATATATAAAAACCGACCACTCTAACTTCCAATCATTTTTTAGGTTGGATTGTTTGCAGTTTGCTCAACTTAAGTTTAGAACTACCGGGCAATTTATTCTGCAACGTATCAGCAACCATAGCTGGCTAGAGAACTTAAAACTATTCGGGAAAGAGTCCGTTAATCATTGGCCTATTATCATCAGCTGCTCCCCTCATATCAAAGCTTCTTCTTTTCTAGTTAATGCCTCCATAAAAGCTATTAAGCCTTTTATTCCTGTTATTTCAAGCTCCCTCCAAGGACAATATTCGACACAAACAGAAAAAATAGATAATAAACAATAACAAAATAAAAATAGTTATTGATTTTTATACAAAAAAACAATACTATACTATTTCAATCATAGGAAAAAAACATGATAAAAAACCCCACACTATATCATTGTGCTACACAACCTAGTCATGATATCAACTCTAATTTATATCGCTTGCTTGAAAGATCCTCTGAAAATTCAGAGGAAATGGTCTATGCTATGATAAATACTATCCGAGAACATTATAACACCTTGAACCAAGACCTCTTATTTTCATCACTACACTATATCATGAGTAACATTGAAAATGGTCGAACTATCTTTCATTATGCTTTTGATCAAATTGGTAGTCTATTATTTGATGGATATAATGTTGATAGCAATCGTAGACGAGATGAATTCATCACTATGCTTGATGAAGGTTCACAACAATCTTCAAAAAGATACTTTACCTGTTATGAAATTATCAAAAAAGCAAAATCCTATCTTGAGGAGAATAAAAACTCTATTCAGTCTGAAATCGATAGGAAAATCCACAGGATTGCTTATCATAATACTGCCTGTCATTTGTTGCGGACACATTCAGCTCCTTTAGATGAACTACTAGAACATGCATGGTATCTTCAGGACAACTCAACAATGTTACTGGGATTACTAAGCAAGATAAAAGACCACTCTATTTCCAAGGGTCCTCAGGTTAAATTATTTTTAACTTTGCTTACAACATACAAAAACAATAACTCAACGCCTAATAGTCAAGATATTGCAAAATTAAGTCATAAAATACATCTCGATCAACGTCAAGCAAACCCTGAAACTCTCTCCAAATTACTGGAAGAAACGTTTACACCGATCCCAATACATGATGTTGATAACTCACCCATATCTAGCACGGCACTTAGAACACCAACCCCCTTAAGAGTACCTTCAAAGTCACCCTCTAACAATACCAGTGCTTCAACAACGCCGTTTGATAGTAGAAACAACAGCCCTTTTAGTCAATTTGGCAGAACTCCGAGCCCTTTTATGGTGACGACAATAGGTCGAGCCAGTGCTTTTATATCTAAAAATAGCGCCTTTGCTCCCCAACTTACTCAAAGTTCGGATAACCATTAACGTTGTTAATTATTTTCTACGAGATAAAAAAAAGCCCGCGGGGGCGGGCGTAAAAACAAAAACTTATACCCAATCTAACATATTGAGATAAAAATGCCAAGTACTTAATAGTAAGTTATGTTATCTTAATGCTTGCTTAGCACTAAACAAGTTGTTCTTCAACAAATTTCCAATTAACAATTTTCCAAAAGCTTTCTAGGTAATTAGGTCTGGAGTTACGAGTATCAATATAGTAGGCGTGCTCCCAGACATCACAGGTTAATAGTGCTTTATCATCCCCATGCTTCATGGGCAAATCTGCATTGGCTGTTGAAATTATTCTTAGTGTATTCTCTCTTGTTTGAACCAACCATGCCCAACCTGAACCAAAATGATTACACGCCGTGGTTGAAAACTGCTCTTTAAACTGATCAAAAGATCCAAAACTTTTTTCAATGAGTTGTCGCATCTTATCCGATGGCTGTTGGTGATGAACATCGCTCAAACAATGCCAATAAAAAGTGTGATTCCAAATCTGTGCAGCATTATTAAAAACCCCTCCATCAGATTGGAGAATAATCTCTTCTAAAGAAAGGTCTTCAAACGCGCTTCCTTGAATCAGGCCATTGAGTTTATTAACATAGGTTGCATGATGTTTTCCATAGTGATATTGCAAAGTTTCCTTTGAAATATAAGGTTCTAAAGCTGTTTCAGAATACGGTAGTGGGGTTAGAACAATAGCCATGATCTTTCCTGTTTATTTAAGACCACTGCATTTTAACCTTACAGATGACACTGTCAAGCCTGAATCATAGGATATTTACATATCCTGCTTGCAATACACCTTATTATTGTCTAACATTACGTGAGCTAATTATTTATTTTAATCATTGATCTAGGAGAATATTATGTCAATGCTAGTTGGTCAACAAGCCCCCAGAATTATTACTAATTGTGTACTGCCCAATGGTGAAATTTCTAATAACTATGATTTCTTTGCCAAAAGTAATCAACAATATCGTATGGTGTTCTTTTACCCTTTTGATTTTACCTTTGTCTGTCCTTCTGAGCTTATTGCTCTTAATAAACGCATGTCAGAATTCAAGTCATTAAACACCGCTGTACTTGCTGTATCGATTGACTCTGAGCATACACATTCTCGATGGAGAAACACTTCAATCAATGACGGTGGTATTGGAGATGTTGATTACATTTTAGCAGCTGACCCTTCCCATAGAATATGTCAAAGTTATGCAGTGCAATCTCCTGAAGGCATGGCCTACCGAGGAACTTACATCATTGATCCTGATGGTTGCATTCGAATTCAACAAGTCAATGATTTGCCTATTGGTCGAAACATTGATGAGTACCTTAGGTTGATTAAAGCCTTACAGTTTCATGCTCAACACGGTGAAGTTTGCCCTGCTGGCTGGAACCAAGGCCAACAAGGCATGAAACCAACTGCCACAGGGGTTGCTCAATACCTGACTGAGAATGCTGAATCTTTATAAAAACCCTAACCACTTAAGCTAAGGCCCGTTAACGCGGGCCTTTTATATTCTGATGAATGAAATTTAACCTAACAACCATTGACAGATATAAACCGCTGCTAAAATACCCACAAAATCTGCTAACAAACCAGCAGCGACAGCATGCCTAACTTTTTTAATATTAACCGCACCAAAATAAACAGCCACAACAAAAAAGGTGGTTTCAGTGCTTCCCATAATCGTACCCCCAATTCTAGACACCAGGGCATCTGGCCCGTAAGTGCTAATCATATCTACCAACATAGCATTGGATGCAGCCCCTGAAAAAGGTCGAACCAAGCTAATAGGTATGATCTCTGCAGGAACTCCAATAAATTGTAAAGAGGGGGATAATAAAGCTGCAATAGAATCAAACGCACCTGATGCCCTCAACATACCAATAGCCACCAACATACCAACAAGAAAAGGAATGATTTTAATCACCACATCAAAACCTTCTTTAGCGCCCTCTAAAAAAGATTCATAGACCTTTACTTTATGCGTAATACCATAAAAAGGAATCCCTACAATCATGGATAAAAATAAAGCATTGGATATACCTGATACTGTTATCCAACCGAAAGAGCTCATCAATAACTCTTTAACCCATAAACTACTTAGCATGTTGAGATCTCTTCATCTTTTTGTATTTTAAACACAGACCACCGTTCAAAAACCTTACAAGCAGTAATCGCGGCAATCGTTGATAAAGTCGTAGCAAAAAGGGACGTTAATATAATATTGGTAGGGTGGACTCCATTAGCTGCAGCTAAAAAGCCTATGGCAGATGCCGGAATTAATTGAACACTGGAAGTATTAATGGCTAACAGCATACACATGGCATTGCTTGCCTGCCCTTTGTAAATATTTAAGTCATCTAAAGCTTCCATAGCCTTTAACCCAAACGGAGTCGCTGCATTGGCTAAGCCTAACATATTAGCCGCAATATTCATTACAATTGCGCCCATGGCAGGATGATCTTCAGGAACGTCTGGAAACAAACGCTTAAGAATGGGCCGTAAGGTAAGAGCAATGCGTTCAATTAACCCAGAGTGCTCCGCAATTCTCATAATACCTAACCAAAATGACAGAATGCCGCCCAGCAATAAAGCCATTTCAAAAGCATGCTTCGCCTCCTCAGTAACAGAGGTAACAACCGCATCAATCTTGCCATTAATCATTCCAAAAACAATAGAAAGGAGAATCATTCCCAACCAAATATAATTCAACATAGTATCTATACCAAATAATCTATTACCAAAGAAGGTATCATACAATAACAAAATGAGAAAAACAAAAACAAGTTATTGAATTGATCAAAAAATAGGTTATGATTGGTTGAATGATCATTGTGTTATTAATCTTATGTTGTACATTTGTTGAGGGACTTGCCAACCCCATCGATGTCTATTTTAAAAATGCGAGCATACACAGCATGCACCAACGTACATTGCTTGCCTCTGGTTTATTTTTAGGACAACCGTATAAATTCGACCCCCTCAATGACAATGAGTCCTCACATAAACTTAAAATAGATCAATTTGACTGCCTGACTTATGTACAAACTGTCATGGCACTAATCCATGCGCGCAACCCCTCTATGTTACATAAAACAGCCCTACAAGCACGGTATTTAAAATCACCCTATCACTATGCTAATAGGATACATTTTGCAAGCATTGATTTAAACCCAACTTATGAAAAACTACACTGGATAAAACCATTAAATACCCACAAAGCCCCTTTTACCACTACCACCACAACCATCAGTTTCAAACAATTTTGGACCCATAAAATAGCTAAGCTCAAAAAAAGCAAACTTATTAATAACAAAGAAATCAAACAGTGGAAATCTTCTCTCAAGAACAGAAAGAATATTCAGAAATCAACACAGGCCTACCTGCCTATCCACAAGATAATTATCAACGGAAAACTAAACACCTCGTTATTTAAATCTCTAGAACCCATCATGCTAATAGAATTTGTCCATCAAGATTGGCGCCCTAAAAACTTAGGGACAGCCTTGCAAGTTTCACATTTGGGTTTTCTTATACGCAAAAAGAACCGTTGGTTTTTACGCCATGCATCATCAAATAAGTTTATTTTAGATATCGATTTAGAAACTTATTTAACCCATAAAAAATCAAAAACATTTAAAGGTATTGCTCTTTGGAATATACGTTAAGGTTGAGCCTTAACTCACCCTTATAGAGAACACACCCCTAAAACATGTGGGTGCTTTGAGCCTGTGATTGTTGATAAGTCATGTTTATTATTAAGGTTGTATTCCGAAGCTAACCAAGCAAAGCCTAATGCCTCTACCATCTGTGGGACAATACCCAACTCAGTTGTCAATTTAATGGGCAATCCAACATGATGCTGAATACGTTCCATCAGATAGGCGTTCTTAATACCCCCACCACAATAATAAACCTCGCCCAACTCGGTAGAGGCACGCGCCAGTAAAATTGCAACCATCTCAACGAGAGTAGCCATAATATCTAAACTATCCAGCCCTTGTATTCCCATCGATTGAAGCCAACCCAATGAAAAATAATCTCTTCCTGTACTTTTGGGGGGTAACGATGAAAAATAAGGGTCGGATAACATTTTATTTAACAAAGAAGGAATAAGTTGACCTTGTCTAGCAAAATCACCATTATGATCATAAGGTTTTTTTAAATAAGCACTCGAATAAGCATCAAGCAAAGCATTCGCAGGCCCGACATCATAGCCCTCTACGGGCCTTCCTGGAACCAAGCGACTAATGTTCGCAATGCCCCCAAGATTAATAATTCCTCTGGATGTATGCTCAGAGGCAAAAAATGCTTGATGAAACAGCGGCGCTAAAGGCGCTCCTTCACCCCCTAAAGCAATATCCTTACTTCTAAAGTCCCCAATAACGGGCATTCCACAGGTAGCTGAAATAGACGAAATAGTGCCCAATTGCCAGGTTCCAAACTGATCGGGGCGGTGATAAACTGTTTGCCCATGGAGACCCACAGCACAAATAGAAAGCTTGCGTCTTGATTTTGACATCAAAATAGCTTCTGAATAAAGATTCACCCATTGTTGATTCAATTTCATCATGTCATGCATGCTAAATGAAGGGTTACTCAATGCATTCATCACTGAAGATTTGACAGAAGGAGGAATAGGGTGCGAAAAGAAATCATAAATTTGTAGTGGGAAAAACTTGGCAACAACAACATCTATATTATCCAAGCTTGTGCCTGACATCACGCCCATGTAGATGGATGAAGTCAATGTCAACTCGCCATTAAGCTTTTGAGCGCAGCTAACCAATGCCTGTGTTCAGACCGAAAACGTTTTAAATCCGCCTTGGCCAAGACTCTTTTAGTAGGCAGCGATACCTTAAGAGGGTTCACAGGTTTGCCCTTAACCCTAAACTCATAATGCAAATGAGGCCCGGTAGCTAACCCTGTACTTCCTACAAAACCAATGACTTGGCTCATCTTAACTTTCTGACCTACTCGTAATTTTTTTGGGAAACGCGACAAATGTGCATACAAGGTTTGATATCGCGCATTATGTTGAATAATAACCGCATTTCCATAACCTCCTTTGACACCTGCAAAACGAACCCGTCCTTCACCCACTGATTTAACAGCTGTTCCCTTAGGTGCGGCCAAATCAACACCCGTATGCGGCCTAACTTTTTTAAGTACTGGGTGAAGTCGATGAAGGTTAAAGGGTGAGCTAATTTTTGTGTATTTCACCGGTGATCGTAAAAATGAACTACCAATGGATCGACCCTTAGAGTCATAATAAGCGACCCTACCATAACTATCTTTAAATCGACTGGCCTCTAATTTATGCCGCTTTCCATCTAGTTTTGCAAAAATAATTCGCTTTGAATGAGACACCCCGACAGCTTGATGTTCTTTCTCGTACAAAATCGTAATTTTATCGCCTGGTTGAACATCGTGTCTAAGATTAAGCTTTAAAGTCAATACCTTTTGTAATTCTGCAAGCAGTTTTTTATCTAACCCCGCACGAACACCCTCCCGATAAATAGATTTTTTAACTCTAAATTTGACAGCATGTCGACTCACAGGAAACGGCTCAGAATAACTTCGAGCAACAAAGCTATTATTAGACTTACTCAGCTCAAAAAAGTCATGGCCTCCTGTAAAAAATCGAACCCAATACACATTTTTGGATTTATCAACCCCGCAGTAAATCATTTGACCTGCTTTCAGTGATCTGAAGACTTTTGAATATTTTTTAAGTTTGAAAATAGATTTTAAATCTTGCCGACTCAGGTGATTTCTTTTAAACAATGATTGAAGAGTATCTCCCTTTTTTACCAGCATTTTCTTCTCTGATATAGTAGAAGCCAATGCTTCTGAAAAGGGAGAAAAACACCCTAACCAAAGTGAAAACAATAAAATTAAAGTACGTCCAATCATATGAAACATCGCATCATCCTACCGAGAGTGTAATCTAAAGCATGCAACCTAGTCAATCTTTCTCTCCCCTCTCGACAATAATAGGCCCTAAAGAGTCCCCAGTTGATTCATTCCCTCCGTCACAAAAAGGAAATGATTTGGACTGCCAACAGCGACAGATAGCCAGTCTATTGCCTTCTTTAAGGTCAACTATTTCCTTGATCGGGTGTTTTTTTGAATTAACAACCATACCTACCTTCAATATAAGTTTGTAGCTTAATGTAACCCATGGCATACTATTTATCAATGAAAATGCAACCACACAGCTCTCGAATTGGGCCCTCCACAGATTACAACAGCCCCTTAACTGTTAGTGAACTCAATGCCCTGGTAAAACAATGCCTAGAAAACTCTTTTTCCTACCTCTCCATTGAGGGGGAAATCTCGAACCTTTCTAGGCCGTCTTCTGGGCATCTTTATTTCACCTTAAAGGATGAAAGAGCACACGTTCGTTGTGTCTTTTTCAAACCCTATCAAGCTTCCTCTCCTCCCCTGCAAGAAGGGCAAAAGGTATTGATTAAAGGAAAAGTAGGCTTGTACCAACCTCGAGGAGACTATCAACTCACCGTATTCTCTTGTGAAGAAGCAGGCATTGGCGCTTTACTGCGCGCCTATGAGGCTCTAAAAAAACGATTATCGGATGAAGGTCTTTTTAATGTATCCCATAAAAAACCATTGCCCACTTACCCAAGAAAAATAGGAATCATCACCGCGCCTCAAGGTGCTGCCATCCAAGATGTGTTAACCACATTATCCAGACGGTACCCTTTAGCCGAAATTAATATCTACCCCACCCTTGTTCAAGGACAGGAAGCAAAAGATCTTATCATCACTGCGCTAAGACAAGCTGATCATGATGATAATGACACCTTAATCTTATGCCGTGGTGGCGGATCGATTGAAGACCTGTGGGTTTTCAATGAAGAACCCTTAATCCGAGCAATTTTTGCATGTCAAACACCCCTCATCACCGGCATAGGGCATGAAACTGATACGACATTATCTGATGAAGTAGCTGATCAAAGGGCCCCTACCCCAACGGCTGCAGCTGAACTTTGTACCCCACATTCTCAAGACCTTATTCAGCACATAGATAACACCCAAAGAAGGTTAACCTTTCTTATTCAGAAAATGATTACCTCACAACAATACTTATTCCAAGCCATCCAATCTAAATTAACACACCCAAGAGAACAACTAACAAAACATCGACACCTTCTGGAAAAAATACAAGCCAAATTAACCTATACTTTTAATGATCAGCTTTTACAACTCAAGCTTCACTTACAGTCCCAAATCTCCACACTGCATCACCACCACCCAAAGCAATTACTTCTTTCGCATCAAAATCAATATCAAAATATTAAGGGTGATTTTCAAAACGCCCTAAATTTTGCTATTCAATCCAAAGAAAACTCCTTCTTAATGCTAATCAATAAGCTGGATACATTAAGCCCCCTTTCAACGTTAAAGCGAGGGTATACCCTAGTCAAACAAAACAACAAGCCCATGACCCATTGCTCAGACATCGATGCCAGCAGCCCCATAGATATCCACTTTCACGATGGAAACATCACAGCATCCCCCATTAAGGTAGATAGCGACGATAAAAACTAAGCTCTTTGGAAAGAACCTTGACCACCTTATTAGGGTCCTTAAAACCATGACCCTCACCCTCTAATTCATGGTATTCACATGAGCTGTTATGACGACGTAAATGCTTGATGAAACGTCTTGTTTGCCCTACATCTACGACCGAGTCATCAGTCCCCTGACAAATAAAAACAGGTTGACTCAATTGTTTCACACACTCCTCAGGCATACTCACCCTAGAACTTATTAACCTATCGCAATAATGCTTTTCAAAGCGATGTGTGATCTCTAAAGATTGCCTAGACGTCACGGGGTAATAACATGACACCGCATCGATAACTGAAGGGTGATTAATGGCCATCAATAAAGCCGTCATCCCTCCTGCAGAACCCCCTTTAGCAATCACCGCAGAAACATTGAACTTGTTCCTTACTTGATACAATACCTCACAACAATGCTCTACATCTAACTCTCCCCATCGACCGTAAAGCTGATCGCGGTATAATCTACCAAAACCTGAACTTCCTTTATAATTAACCTCCAAAAAAGCAAAACCATTGGCCAACCAAAATTGTCTTTTCCAATCAAATTCAGGGGTAACCATTGCAGTGGGTCCTCCGTGAACTTTAAGAATTAAGGTTGCCGAAGAAATCTCTTGAGGCCACCACAACCACGAAACAACACCCTCATGCCTAATTTCATGAACATCCACTCCGGTTTGAATACTTTCACCCCCAGCAAGGCATTGAATCTCATCCTGATCTGATAGATAATACACCCCTGACTGACGACTTACTCCCTTGGCACAACACACCAACCCTTGGTCAGAAACGTCAAAGGTAGCCACTGTCATGGATGGATCAAAAATAGAAGTTTTTTCTTCATTAGGCTTTCCTTTAACAACCACATCCTGAGCATTCTGAATGGTCAAACAATACAAGTCATGTTGATAAAACCCATACAACGGCTGATCGAAAACCCATTGTGGCCTTGAAAAATCGTAGCCTCTTTCGCTTACAAGTTCCTGAAAAGGGTCTTGGTAAATTCCCCAATAGCCACTTTCATCATGGATACACCACCAATGACCTTGAGTGAATTTTGGGCCCACCACCGAAACCTTGGGTTGATGGAAAACCTTCCTGATATTAGTCAATGATAAAGACTTAACATCAGCCCCCATCAGCCTGCTTTCATCCCAAGACATATGAGGGTGATCCCACTCAACCCAGCGAAGCTCTGTTCCCTGATCATTAAATTGTGGCGAAGCATAAAAATCAGCCCCCTTTAACCACTCAATCAACCGACCTGTTTGCCCCTCAATAACAATGATAGACTGAACTTCCCCTCGCTCTAAAACACCCACCCAAAGATTTAACTTAACATGCCAACAACCATCACCGATAACTTCATCTTTAGCAAGAGAATACAAGAGATGCCAAGTCTTTTCCCGACACACATACAGCCCCCGAGTTGCAAGCAACCACACCCCATCAGGGTGCACCCCTAAGCATCGCCCCCCATAACCATTTAACTGTGATCTTGGTTGATCGGGTAAAGACACTTCTTGTAAGCTATGTTTTTGATAATTTAATAATTGATAACGATTTGCAATGCGGCATAAAACCCAGGCTGTTTGTTTTTGAAAACAGCACTCCAAATAATGAACTTCATCATTTAATCGCCTAGATAACTCATCTGGAGACATGGTCATGGTCTTATTCCTTTAACTTCATCAGTTAATTATAAGAACATCTAGACCGATTTGCCAGGCTAGACCTTATCCTGGCAATCCCTCAAGGCATACGGATAAAATATCTCATTAAATTAATTCATTGGATTAATTCTTATTCATGCTATAATGACGTTAAGGAAATGGTCACCAAGGAAACTAGCATGGGAACTAAGCTTGTATTAGGTTTTTTATTGATATTGTCACCTCAATCATGGGCAATGGATCTTTTTAGTGATCCTCATACATTTGAAAAACCTGCCATCAAAAAAAGCACAGCAGATAATCGCCGCATTCCTCAATGCCTCAACGAAAAGCAACAAAAAGCGCAAAATTTTTACTATTGCCCCGCACCCTCTGAATTATATCAAATCAAAGATAAATGGCTTTCTCCTGGTGATTGGTTTAGTTATGAACAATCCTTTGCTAAAAACATTGATCGATTTATAGGAGCCACTTGGAAAGGTGTTAACATTGGCAACGTCATTTGTCTATACAAAGCTAGAAATGCTACCTTTCCCGTTCAACTCACTAACAAACAAAGTGTATTTCAACCGATCAAAGCTAACTGGCCACTCTACCCAAATAAAGACGGTTCATTTCAGTGCCTTGCCATCAATAACAACCCATGTGATTGTGGGTTTAGCCAGCATCACTCCGATGAAACAACACCTGAAGAGGCTTTAACACTGTTTATGAAGATACCCAAAATGAACCCTCCTCCCTACACAAGCCCCTTTTATACTCCGTAATTAGAACTAATTTTTCTGGCCATACAACGGATTAGGGAGAATGAATAAATTTACCCCGAATTTCATGTGACCTGTGTTTTTTGGAAAGTCGTGTTGTCTATCTCCAAAATAAGCGACAACATCTTGGGGACCCACAACACGCATTCTCCCCGTCCCATCATTGACCTCTCTTCTTCTGATAGCCTTACTATCACCTTCACCTTTTCGCAAAAGAAAAATATCACTGTCGTGATATGCGCCTAATTTAATCATATTGTTCACTGTTGATTTGAGCAAATCTTCTTGTCTATTACTAATAAAAACAAGTTGACTGTTGGCTAAACGATGAACACGATCCATGAATTTTTTAGCCCCAGGAACCAACATTGCCTCTTCACGATAAACCCAAGACCTCCATCTTTCTTGTGTGAACATCTCATGATTTTTATGGAGAAAAATTGAAAAATCCACGGTACTCAGAACCGTCTCATCCAAATCAAGAACAATGGCAAATTTGCGTCCCTTGATAGTGTTTTTCAAATGTATCCAAGCTGATTCGTAGATAGATTCACATAAGTGCGTATATTCATAAGAATGATTGGATCACTTAATATGATTAGGCAACCCTGCCCGGCCAACTTGGAATAGGAAAATACAAAGAATAAGCGTTGTTTTAGTCCAGGCCTTATGCATCTTTGGATGATGCAAATGGGTTGGATGTCAGTGTGGCTTTATCTGCTGCTTCATCAGCTTCTTTCTCTCGCTGATCAACCAAACTATTATACTGCTTGCTTAATTTAACCACCGAAGCCATCCAAAACAAGCCCAACGCTAAAACAATTATCCAAAGGTAGGGAATAATGTCAATTTGGCTTCCCCCTGTAATGAAAAGCAGACTTGACTGAAGGAATCCTCCTCCAGATTTACCTAAGCGCCCACCAACACCATCTGCTGTAGCCTTTCCTGTTGAACGTAATTCTGGATCTAAAGGAATAAAAGCCATTTCCTTCGTGGGGTCAAAGAAAGAGTATTTTGAACTCTTGGAAAAAAGAATACCCAGACCACCGAACCAACAAATAAACATTAAAGGCGACATGGCCAATAATTCCATAGGCTCTCTGATATTAGAAAAATCTCCAAACAGCAAGTATGAGAAAAACAAAACAGCCGTGCCTAGCAGAACAAGTGGCGTAATGATCGCACACGTCAACCAACCAAAACGCTGAATAATGCCCTTACTTACAAAAATTAAAACGATGGAGGTAGTCCCCGTAATCATGGTGTAAATTGACATATAGTTGAGATATTCTTCTTGAGTTGGAAATAACATTCTTAATTTTGATTTCCAAGTAACCTCTAAACAGTTAATAATAATACCGTAAGAAAGCAGTAATATAGCAATATAACCAATATAACTTGAGTTCATAACTTGACGTATACTATCCATCAACCCTAACTTCAAACGTCTTTTTTCAGGGTTACTATCTCCTCCAGGCAAGAATTTAGGATCAATTAAAACCTTTCTATTTAACCAATAAAAAGCCAACATCATAACAATACCTGTGGTAATGACAATATCCATACCATCATCAATAATAACAGCTGCAGGCAAAAATGAAAGGTTATACATGACGATACCAATACAGACGACAGCAATATTACCACTTAAAATAAGAAGCGGGTAAAACCTCTTGGCATCTTTCGTTGTGATGATATCATTTGCAAATTGCCAAAAGAGAACTGATAGACAAAAGGTGCCCCAAAGTTCAGCAAAAATATAAAACAATGAATACGTCCAATAACCCCAAATAGGAAAGAGCCACTGCAAACGCTGGTATTCTAATTTTAAACTCGCAATGTAAGTGGGATCAGGGTGCAAAAAGTCCTGATAGGGGTACAAAACAAAATTAAATACTGCGAAAAAACAGATAAATATAGTAACGATGGTTAAATAGGTTCGCTCAAAGCTATAAGTTCTACGAAGTTTTACATACAACAACATAGCAAGAATTGTCATCGGCATCACACCATAGATCTTTAAAAAAGTAATGACCTCAGACCCAGATTCAGGGGCTGTGTTGATAAGAGAGTCCTTAATATTTCGAAGCAATGTAAAGTTAAAAAGTGTTCCAAATAACATAATGGCCATAGGAATAAATTTAGGCAACTCCCATCGATGAATAGGAAATAGCATACGACGCATTTTAGAAAAGGATTGGACATCACTCATAAAATTCAGCTTATTGGTTAAGAACTACAGTGAGTATACTTAAATCACTTCAGCAACTCAATGTATATTTATCATATTTACCCGCACTATTAGAGCGTAAAAAAGCAATTATAACGTCGCTCTATCCAACATGGATCTCTCTAAAGAACCCTTCTGAGACAAGCCCGCGCTTGGCGTATCTTCTGGAGTAAACAAAGACCTTTGATACCTTCCACGAGGAGGAGACAACGCCTGAGCTACCGAACAAGGAGAAGCTGTTAATGACTTCAAATTAGTACTTCTAACATAGTCTTTGGGGGGTTCAATATTCATGAGCTCTTGAACAAATAATGTCAAATTCTGATGAAACATAGACATCACTTTAGCGGCAAACATTAACCCAGTATATGTTGCTGTGTCCATTGGCTTAGGTTTATCTGGGGTTGTTAAATAAGGATCTAACGCTTGAGTTTGATTAAAGAGAGCAAGACTGTCATCTGCAATCACTTCTGATTTTGTAACCCCATCTAAAACCCTCGTGAGATTAAACATTGATTCCTGACACTTATATTTTTCTAACTTAACCTGGTAACGACTTGTTCTACATTCTGAAAAAGTTGATGCCATGTCAATCATTAGAGTAAGAGTGGTCCGCTGAATCGCTTGAATGTCAGCTAAGTCAACCTGATAACCTTTTTGAGAGTTATCCATACAGGACATCTTAGCTTCACGACAGAAGGAACTGTATTGTTCAATCAATTTAGTTTTCCACGGATCCAAAGTATTTTCACCTCCACCTTGACCTGCTTCACTCAAGACACGAAGCTCTCTCAAAATACCTTCAAGATTATTATCGAGCTCTTGACGATATTCGGCCTCTTTTTGATCAAGATAGCCAAGAATTTTCTGCGTAAATTTCATATTTTCTCTTTTAGGTTATTAATTGGGATATCATACAACTTATAATCTTAAAATCAACTACTTTCTAAATCTATATCAGCCAAATCACCTTCAATCTCCAACCAACTTCTTCTTTCAGCAACTTTTTTCTTGGCCATTAACTTATCAAAACATTCTTTGGCTAAAGCGTCATCTTCCAATGTTAATTGTACTAACCGTCGAGTAGATGCAGCCATCGCCGTTTCTCTCAGTTGATCTGGGTTCATTTCCCCCAAGCCTTTAAAGCGCTGAACATTGATCACTGCATTGGATCGTTTAGCGTGAATACGCTCAAGAATAGAGGCCTTTTCTAAATCATCCAATGCATAAAACACCTCTTTACCCACATCAATTCTGTAGAGAGGCGGTACGGCAGCATAAACATGCCCCTTCTCTACTAAAGAAGTGAAATGCCTTAAAAACAAAGCACATATCAATGTGCCTATATGCGCTCCATCAGAATCTGCATCCGCTAGAATACAAATTTTACCGTAACGCAAGCCGCTTAAATCATCACTGCCTGGGTCCATCCCTATAGCGACAGCTATATCATGGACCTCTGAAGAAGCCAACACCTGATCTGAACTAACTTCCCAAGTATTTAATATTTTACCTCTTAACGGTAATATCGCTTGTGTTTCTCGATCCCTAGCCTGTTTGGCCGACCCTCCTGCCGAATCACCCTCCACCAAAAACAATTCAGTTTCTTGCAACGCTTTTGATGAACAGTCCGTTAACTTTCCAGGCAAAGCGGGGCCTTGAACAACTCTCTTCCGCTCAATTTTTTGTTGCTGTTTTAACCTTCTCTGGGCTGCCTGAATCATTAATTCGACAAGTTTTTTTCCCAGACTAACGTTTTGATTCAACCAAAGACTGATGCGATCTTTAACAGCACCTGCGACCAACATGGTTGCTTGACGAGAGCTAAGCCTCTCTTTTGTTTGGCCTGAAAATTGGGGGTTAATCATTTTCAAAGAAACAACAAATTGAGCGCCTTCCCAGCAATCATCTGCTTTAAGTTTTAAATTTCTGGGTAATAAACTATGAATCTCACAAAATTCACGCACCCCTTCAAAAATACCCGTCCTAAAACCATTAACATGAGTACCGCCACCTACGGTAGGAATAAGGTTAACATAACTTTCAAAAACAGGCTTGGATAACGCCTCACACCAGTTAACGGCCCAATCCAATTGAGAGCCATCTCCTGAATACTCCCCACAAAAAGGCTCTTCCAAAATACATTCTGTTTCTAATAATAGGGATTTTAAATACCCTTGCAGACCTGAGTGATAACACCACTCATAATGCTCATCTTTAGAGTCTACGTTTAAAGTAATCTTAAGCCCCTGACACAACACTGCTTTAGCATGTAATTGCTGCTTGAGTTCTTGCATTGAAAATGCAGGGCTATCAAAATAAGACACGGTAGGCCAAAACCTAACCATCGTTCCTGTCTGTCTTTTAGGCACACTTGAGATAGCTTCAAGAGGCGTCACAGGTATCCCTTTTTCAAAACTCATGGACCATAATTGAGAAGCTTGACATATGTTAACATTGAGCTTATCTGACAGGGCGTTAACAACTGAAATCCCTACCCCATGTAACCCTCCAGAGAAGGAATATTCCTTGTTTGAAAACTTAGCCCCTGCATGCAACCTAGTTAAAATGAGCTCAACCCCCGATAAACCATGCTCTGAATGAATACCTGTAGGCATCCCTCGACCATTATCTCTGACCTGAATACTTCCGTCTTCAAAAAGTGTTACATTGATTTCATCTGCATGGCCAGCTAAAGCTTCATCCACACTATTATCAATAGCTTCCATAGCTAAATGATTAGGGTTACGAGTATCCGTATACATCCCCGGACGCTTTTTAACCGGATCTAAACCTTCTAATACTTCAATGGACTGAACTGTGTACGACATATTACATCAAAACTTTTACCAGGCCGGTATTATAATGAACAACAGCCAAGGATTCAAGAAAAAAAACAAACAAATTCTGAAACCTACAACACATTAACAACCTAGAAAAAACGTCTTGTGCAACCTTCTTCCACGCTATAGGGTGTAAAGATTTTTTTAAAGATAAGTGACGACTTACACAGGAGACTCTATTGCAATTAGTTTAGGCTCTTGAGCCCTTTTCTCCAACAGGATTTCCTTATGATGACCTTATCAACTATCCTTATTTGCACCAACGTGGTAAATTAAGCCATACTCACCGACACCAAGCTGAACATACTTTTTCATAATTCATCTCTAGCCACTGCAACACAATAAGGCCCGCTCCATTATTTATTTTTCCCTCTGAACAAGCCTTAAAAGCCTCTTCGGCTGAAACAACAAAGCATCGAATATCCTCATGCTCATCACTCACCCCATGATAGCTCTCAGCATAAATTGTAGAATCTACCTCACCGCAGAAGGCATATATCATCTCACTGTTACCGCCAGGACTTGCCCAATAGTTTACAATAGGCATCATTCGCTTCACCTCTAACCCACACTCCTCAAAAACTTCACGAACACCTGCTTGCCAAGGTTCCTCATCTGGCTTATCTAAGATTCCAGCAGGGACCTCAAACAACCAAGGACTGGTCGATTTTGCTGCAACCGGACCCGCCCTAAACTCTTCAATAAGAACAATTTTATTACAAACAGGATCAAAAGGCAGCACGACAACTGCGGGCTTACGCTCAACAACTTCCCTAGAAATAGACTGAGACCATGTGCCATCAAAACGCTTGTGCTGCAAACCATATTTTCCTAAACGCAAAAACCCATCATATAAGCACTCATAATCCGTTACCCGCACATCTTTATCATGAAATCTATGATTAAATCTATCTGACATCTTGCCCGTCTACCTTGAATAAACTCTTCTTAAGACTTATTGTATGTAAAAATACTTGAAATTATCAACTTATATTCGTAATCTTTAACCCTAATAGGAAGTGCTTATGAATCAAATAGCCCAAACCAACATGATCAAACAACAACTGAAGACCTGGAACATCTCCAAACCAGAGATTCTCAATGCCTTTACCAACCTATCAAGAACCTTATTTGTTCCTATAAAATATCAAAACTTTGCCTATGCTGATATAGCTCTCCCAATCACACCTACCCGATCATTGCTCCCCCCCAAAGAAGAAGCAAGAATGCTACAAGCCCTTCAATTAAAATCCAAAGTAACAGCATTAGAAATAGGCTCAGGTCATGGCTTTATAACAGCCATTTTATCCACCATGTTTAAACAAGTTATTACGGTAGACCCCGACACAGAAATCACCAAGACCATCAAAACAAACCTAGAAACACACTACCAAAACATTACATTTTTATCCGGAGATCCTTCAGATGGTTGGGAACATGGCGGTCCTTTCGACCTTATTTGGATTAATGGGTCCCTCCCCTTCATTACCGAAAACATGGTTAAAAACCTCACTCCAAATGCACAAATAATCGCAGTTATTGGCTCATCCAACCCGATGTCAGCAACATCCTATCAAAGATCAGGTTCCGAATGGGTTAGCGAAAAATTATTTGAAACCTACACCCCACCACTACCAGGTACAAAAAACAAAAATGCCTTTAACTTTGATGAATAGCTCTTTTAGCTACTTCATATCTTTCATCTGAGAAAGGGAGTTGACCTGCCTGATTACTCAAGTACGTAGCAGGGGCTCCATTACCTTCATTCAAAAATTCAGAAAAAACCGGATTATCACCCTCAGCAACATACAGCCTGCCACTACAAGCTTTCTCCACCCGATGATACATCACCCATAACAAATCAACCCCCCAAAAGAAACAATTATATAAGTAGGCTGAAACACTCTCTACATGTCTTAAGGCCTCTACAAAATCCTTCTCGTTACCGCATTCTTTTGCCACCATTCTAGGAGTTTTACCGGCTTGGTTTTGAGCTTCAATCGATACCCCGCCCTCTAGCAAGCACCCAGCAATTTGCTGTGAATCTCCAACCTGCGCCATATAATGAAGTAAGGTATTACCCTGATTATCTATTGCCCCAGGATCCCTCACCAACCACTTAACAACATGATCTAATTTAGAGGATATAGCCACTAAAAGAATAGCCGAGCCATTGTTTATTTCAAAACCAATGAGGTCTTTAATCCATTCTAAAAAATCTAATAAACTCTGCTCTGAGCCTAAAGAGAACAACGGACTATTCAACTTCAATAATAAAATATCTTGCCAACAAATACTGGCAGAATTCTTATAAAGATCCTGAATAAATTCAAAAATCTTCCCATTCCTCCAATTAGGCTCATGCATCATTACTCTATAATGATCTTCATACCCATGATCTAAAAGAGCATACAATAAGAACCCACCCTCAGCATCCAAATCATCAAGTTGATACCGCATACCTTGTACCAGAAAAAACAGGACACCCAATAAATTATTCTTTATCGCATAGACAACAGGGTGCATGTTTGTTTTTTCCTTAAAATAAAGCTCCAAAGCAACTCTAAATGAATCTCTATCGTAGTGAGAAAAAATCCAGTATAAAAATATTTCATTCAGGGGTTTATTTTCATTGATAAGCATTTCATCTCTTTCAAACACCTTAACCCAATCAACAAAATCCTCAAGTTGATACTTCACCTCTTTTACCAGAAAAGTCAGGACACCTAATAAATTATTCTTGATCGCATAGGCGACAGGGTGCATGTTTGTTTTTTCCTTAAAATAAAATTCCAAAGCAACCCCAATTGAAGCTCTATCACATTGAAAACAAACCCAATATAAAAATATTTCATCCCAAGACTTATGCCCATTGATAAGCAATTCATCTCTTTTAAACACCTTTTCCCAATCAACTTCATTCAAAAGAATATCAGGGTTATACTCGTTAATCATTTGCTGACAACCCCTCGAACCCCAAGATGAAAAAAGGTAATACAACCCCTTACCCCAAGATATTTTACGCACTTCACCCATCATCACAACACCTCTAGAAAAACATACACCCAAGAAAACACCCTCATCAATTCCTCACAAAATGAAATCATAAACTTGTGTAGCATCACTTAAACCAAACCCAAAAATTCTTGACGAGTTGCCAAATTGTCACGAAACCCCCCTAACATTGTAGAAGATGTCATGCAAGTCCCCTGCTTCTGAACCCCTCGCATCGACATACACATATGCTGCGCCTTGACAACTACGGCCACGCCATGGGTATCAATAACCAAATTAATGGCTTGAGCAATTTGCAAGCCCAATTGTTCTTGGATTTGTAAACGCCTTGCATACATATCAACAATTCTAGGAATTTTAGATAAACCAATCACCTTGTCCTTCGGTAAGTAACCCACACTAACCGACCCAAAAAAAGGTAAAATATGGTGTTCACATAACGAATAAAATTCAATATCTTTCACAACTACCATGCCATCATTAACACAAGGAAAAACAGCCTTTCCAACTATTTTTTCTAAATTTTGATGATACCCTGATGTTAAAAATGAAAAGGCCTTGGAGGCTCTTTTAGGCGTATCTAAAACGCCCTCTCTAGAAGGATCATCCCCTGATTGAGTTAGCAATGAATGAAAGCTTTCCTCTAATTTAGATAACTTAATATCTCCTGCAATATCGACACTCACCTTAAACTCCAATCATTAGCTTCAAAAACTATATCACAACCATTCGCGTAATTAAATTAAGCTCGTACATATACATAATTATGATTGTTTCCCAGCTTAAGCTATGTCAAAATACAGTGACTGGAGATATTTACATTGATGTATGCGTATCTAAAAAAAACAGCCGTAACCGCGGGTTTATTGTGCCTGTTCATGCCAGGTTTTGCCGCCTCACCCTGGTCAACGTATCAAAAATCCAGGCATCAGGACCCCACTTACCAACAAGCCGTTCATCAATACAACTATGTTAAGGGAACCTCCAAGGTTGCTCAATCTGCAATATACCCAGAAATATCAGCTTCTTACGGTTATTCCAAAACCCTCAATCGAACACCGCTTGCTTCAAGGTATGAAACCGAATCATCAAGCATCACCGCACAACAAGTGTTGTTTAACGCCCCTGCATATTTCTATTACCTACAAACCAAAGAACTACAAGAAGCCTCTACGGCCACACTAAGAGAAGCACAACAAGACCTTATCATCCGAACATTGTCCGGTTATTTAAATGTTTTAGAAGCTTTTGATATTTATCAAGCGAGCCAATCAGAAGTCAATGAACTCAAAGAAAGATTAACTGAAATAGCTTCTCGAGCTAAGATTGGTGCAGCCATAACAGCAGATGTTGAAAGAGCCAGAGCCGCTTACGACCTAGCTCGGTCTGCAAACAGCCACCACAAAACCAGCATCATCAGAGCACTTGATAACCTAGCGGTCATCAGCAATACCCGACCTCACGCCCTAAAAAAGCTTAACCCAATTCCTCAATGGATGCTTCCACAAACTGCCCTAAAAAGCTACCCCAAGAACAACCCATCTCTTATTGCAGCACGACTGAAGATAAAAGCTCAACACTACAATTACAAACAAGTTATTTCAGATCACCTCCCTTCCATCAAGGGTCAAGTTTCTTGGACAAAAAACCATTACAGTGGAGAAAAGCCTTTTGGACTCATTAATTCAAAAAAACGAGCTGCGGGATTATCTATCGACATCCCCTTGTTCTCAGGCGGTAGAATGACCGCCCAAGGTCAACAGGCATGGAGCCTATATCAACAAGCCAAAAACCAACACACACTCATTCAACGCCAAATTCGACGAGCCACTCAATCCTACCCAGCTATTTTATCTGCTAACTGGGAGAGCGTCAAAGCCTCACAACAAGCCGTCAAAAGCTCTCAAATGGATGTAGAAACCTTAAGGGCCAATTATCGAGTAGGCAATGTGAGGGTTTCAGAATTACTGGATGCTATCAAGCGCTTGAATACAAGCAAACAACTTCATGCCAAAAACCGTTATATTTATCTTAAAGAATATGTGAACTACCTTGCACTACAAGGCAAACTAACCCCCAAAAAACTCATTAAAATAAATCAATTATTCCTTAATAATATTAACTTACCGAAAGCCCTATAAAAACCAACATTGCATAGAAATGATTTAAATAGTTCAATCCAACTATATTATCGAGGACCTTTTCCCATTTTATTAGAAGATTGGTCGGGATCACTTGGTATCTTGTTGGAAGATAGTCGTCTAAGCTTGGTTTTAACTTTTTTAGAAAGCTTAGGGTCTGCACCCTTGTTGAGTTGATCAATCGCAAGTTCATAAACTTTTTCCAATTCATCCAATGACTTAATGTTTTTGATATCAGTTTTACTCTTATTCTCTTTGCCCTCATCGGTTACATCACTTAATTTTATAAATTTTCCCTTTTCCATGTATCTTAATTCTTGTACTTTAGGCCCCAAGCTCATTAATCGACCCAGGTCCGCTTTATCTATTGATGCTAGAAGAGCTTTTTTATCCTTAACGTTAAATTTCTTTAACATTTTCTTATAAAACGCATTCATAGAGACCCTATCAAGCTTGGTTACATCCACCCCTTTCGTCAATTTATAATGCTGAGACTCTAAATAAAATTTCACCAAAGTTCCACCGTGCTTAAAATCCTTCTGAAGTTGTTTATAAGCTTGACCTAATTCCTTTTTGCCTTCTTTCGGGGACAACCTTAAGTCAATGAGTTTCTTAGCTAAATCAACTTCTCCTTCCTGGATAATGATTTGAATTAGATTGGGGTCATAACTAAGTTCTTTAGCCATACCCTGATAGTTTTCATGACCCAACATCACTTCTAAAAAGTTTTTTCCCTCTTTTATCTCTGTTAGAGGATTCTTACCCTCTTCAGCATAAAATTTAATCAGTGTTTTTATAGTAGCCATCGTTTCTTTTTCCTGGCCAGCCTTTAAAGCAGCATGAAGGAACAAACTTTTTCCTGATTGATCAATTAATGCTTTTCTACACTCATTGAAACTATCTAATTCTTTTTGTCTAAAGGCTTTGGTGCTTGTGGCGATAAATATTTTTTTCAAATGTTTAGTTTGTTCTTCAATTTTCTCATTCAATAAGCTTATCGTATTGCCCTCTAAGGGACTCCATCCGTGCTCTAATAAATCATGAAAAAGCGTTGATCTTTGATTATCCACTGTTTCTTCAAGGGCATGCTTCAACAGATCTTGATACGTTCTACGAAATATTATGATTCCAGCATCACTCGCATACTCAAGGGGAGTTTTTTGATTGATATCTCGCCTAAAAAGCTCTGCAATATGTTGAGCATTATTTGGCATTAATTGTAAAACATCATGGTAGTCCATTGACGCTGCCAAATGAACTATAGATTGATCAAGTTCATTTTTTATGCCCATCAATTGATCTTTTTGCCGTGATTCTAATTGATTATACAAACTCACGCCATGATCTGTTGCTTCAGTAAACATTGCGTGTAAAAGAGCTGCCTTGCCTTCATGCAGAAAATATTGACTGCACTTTTGAAAATTATCAACAATAGCTTTTAATGTATTCTCATGGGTTATTAAGGTTGGATTATTCTCAATGTATTTAAAGAATAACCCAATATCATCATGGGTAAAAAGTGTCTTGAGAAAATTATCTCTAGTTAGGAGACTGTTTGATATATCTGCAAAAACATTGTCATTACCAAGCTGATTTGCTGTTGACACATAACCATTAACCAACCACTTTAAAAAGTCAGCATAATGTTTATCTGTCTCTTGAAATCCTTCAGCTAGATGTACCAACAAATTGTTTTGATTAGTAATACTAGCAATTTTCAATAATTTCAACCTAAGATCAGGATATTTCTCTAAAATCTTATCAATCATCACTTGGTCTTCAACCATGATAAGATTGCCTAATTGTTTCTCAAAATACCACCTTATGTGTTTAGCTTTATTATCATCATGAAACGTGGTCAACTGCTCCAAGATGGTTTTGCCATCTAACATTGATTCTAGTAATTTAAAATCTGTAACTGGTTTGTTTTTAACATCAACCCCTTTGCTCTCTGCAACTAAAAAAGCTTCATTCAAATAATCGATAACTTCTTTGGGGTCTATATTGTCTAACACTTTCATGAATTTTTCATCTTCAAAAACATTCATATCATTGATGGAAAAATGTTTTTTAATCAACTTATGGACAGAAAAGTAAAGCTTTTTTTCCGTTAATCTGTCACGAAATTCTCTCGAGTTCCATCGAGATATCAATATACTTGGGAAATTAAGGGCTAAACTCTCTAGTGATTGAAGGTCATCAAGATAGTCTGGTTGCTTTTCAATGATTTGCTGAATAAATTGGATATTAGTTTTATCTGATTGAATCATCTCTTTAAAAAGCTTGTTAGATAACTCAAAATCTTCACTGTTTATAAGTTTATTAAAAACATGTTCATTGTTATGGTTAATAGCCAACTTAAATGCCTGCTGCCTATCATGCCCACTAAAGACCTCATCATAAACCTCATGATGACGATACCTAATCACAGGTTCTAAATATTTGTTTCTATCGTTGATGATAGCCTTCTTGATGCTACTGACACGAAGGATGTCATGACAACCTTGCTTCATACCTCTCAAACAAGGGTTGGCCTCTCCGGATAAAAAACCATCTAGGTTAGGATGTTTTTCAGCTAACTGAGTAAAATGATTAACAGCATCTAACTCAATAGCTTTGACCATCATTGACTCTAATTTATTTTTATGCTTATCAGCAATTTTAGGCGACTCTTTAAACCCCGCTTCTTTAAGTATCCCCCTCAAGTAATTAACCTCCTCCTGTGAAGGGCCATCTTCAGTATCCGAATCAATATAGTCAAAAACCGATTGACCTGCTTTATCCATATAAGGTTGATGCTTATTAAGCCACTTAAAATCATCTACTATCTCTTTCCTGGTTATCTCTCTTTGAGAACTCGCATATTCAATGATAAAATCAAATAATCCGACACCACTCTCTTGAATATCATAGACCGAGTGGTCCTCTAATATCGCCTGATCTATAAGTTGATCTGCTTTTGGAAAATCTTGTTTACTGATTAACTCACAAATTTCTTGATAGAGGTTTTGAAGTTCTCCATTAACAGAGATAACCCTGGTTGCTTTATCCGATCGATCATACCAATTCAATTCATTTTTAACTGCTTGTTCAGCTTCCCTAAAGTCATCAAGAACAATGCTATCACTTTTTGATTCACGTAATTTCTTGAGTGCTGGGAAATCATCATTGCTCAGCATACCTTCTGGGTAAGCAGCAAGAAATCTTTCTATCACTTTTTTAGGTACAATACGTGGGTTCATCATCCTTTTTTTGGTTTGTGGAGAGATCATTGGTCTTCTCTTGGGATTGGGCTTGGGCTTGACTACTTGTCGCAATGCCTCTACAGCCTTTTTTGCGTTGTCATCAAGGGACGTTTCTTCGACTTGGCCCCAATCATCATGCATGCTAACCCTAGGTGTCTTAGGTTCTGGAACGGAAGTTTTCTGACTAGGTCGAGATGGGATTGAAGCAGGTTGAGGTGGTTTTTTCAACAATAATGCTGATAAGACCCCCTGTGCCTTTTCTCTACCCTCCTTTCCCAATGCAACAGCTTTCTTAGCTCTCAAAGCCCCTGTCTCTTCTTTTGTTTTTATACCAAATCTATTCCCAATTCCTTTTTTAATCATTGCCTGCAACTCCCCACCCCTTCCTTCTGGTTTTTTTGGAAGCTTTTTACTCTCTTGAGCTGCTACTGTCTTTTTCATTTCGTTTAATTCTTTTAATATATCATGAGTCAATAGAGGTGTTTCTTTTATCTCATTGAATCTATCCTTCTGTTTTTCTTCTAATAATGAAGACTTTTTAGATAGACTTTTAATCAAACGGACCGAGCTTTTAAGGACGCTTAAATGTTCTTCCAAATTTTCTTGGGGGCTATTTTTAACATATTCAATAAGAGCCTCAAAATGTTTTGTAAAATTCTTATATGACGACCAATTTTTAACCTGGTTTACCTTTTCAATTTTTTCTTCCAATTCACTTTTATTAGTGTTCACACTCTCCTCATTACCATATTCTTCTGCCCAATCACTATTGTCATCAGATTCATTTCCACTTGGAGGTGGTTGTTTCGCCTTCTTCATAAATTTACCAGCACTGTCTCCAAAAAGACCTTCTTTTTTTCCAGGCATAAAACTCTCCTATTCATACCCTTAATATATAGAACAAAAATGAGAAAATATGTCGATAAATTTAATTAAAAACACCTATTCCTGGGTTTTTTATGAGCTAATTTTAACTTTCTCTATGCAAATTGATGAAATATCAACTATAAATAAAGCATATATGGAGTTGTTATGCGTCACAATAAACCATCAATAGAGAACGATAAAGAAACTATCAATAGACTACTAGGAAAATATTCTAGGAATAAGAAAAAAATCATATTGCTAACAAGAAAAGTTAAACAAACAAATAAAGACACCGAAAAATTTCAGAAAGATATCAACCACTGGAACGATTTCATTCATGAAAATATTATCCCCAGAGTCAAAAAAATGCCTTGGCAAAATCATCAACAAGCCCTGCTTAAACAACAACAATCAAAAGACGAAGCCATTAAACTGAAAGCTACAGTCTTTTTAAAAAATTATGAAAATTTAGAACAAGCAGAAAAGCAGTATGAACAAGCCTCCTTGAGGCTAGGCAACCAGCAACAGCAATTGACAGTCTTACAACAAATCCAAGATGAACTACAAGCTAACACTGTCAAAAGTTTAGCAACCCTAGAAAGCCTTGTTCCCTTGGAGTTTGACCACTTTGAAAACTGGGCTAACCCTGCTTTAGGTGATCAAGATAGACAACTCATTCAACAAGCAACCCAACCATTTCTACCCTCAAGAGTTTCATTTGAAAGCTATAAAATTAGAGACACTGCGTTAAAAATTTCATCAGAACCTGCAACAAGATTATCTGAAAAGATTATTGATTGGGGAGAATATGAACCCATCATGGATGAAAATAATAATGTTGTTTATTTGCAAAAAGACAATGAGCGCTATTGGGTATCCAATACTAACCCATTTGAATATCAACACGCCCCCATGGATCAAGAAATCCCTATGAATAGTATTCCTATTTTAATTCAAAAAAAGGATCATGCTATCCTATGCATTCCCATTGACCCTGAAGATAGTACGTTCACAATACAACAGAAAGGCCTGAAGGTGAAGACACCAAAAGGAATAACTAATAAATATTCTATCGACGATTCAAAACCATCTAAAAAAGGGGCCCTTTGCTACGCTGCAAACAGAACTATTTTCACACAGCAAAGTAAAGGTCAATTAGACAAGAGACCTTGTGAAGATTTTAAACGAAACCAAGTAACCATAGAAGGCGTTTCCTTTCATACAAAAGTTTTGGATATCATGGATGACCTAACTGCTTTAGTTAACAACCTATCCACCCAAGAAAACCGAGAAAAATTAAATTCCCTTGGAGATAAAATAAATTCATACGGTATTTTGAACGATGTTGCTATGATCGCCATCGACCATAAGAACTACAATGCACTAGCTTTCTTAATATCACAAGGCCTGAATATCGAAGAAAAAATTATTATTGGCGAAAACAATCTCAGTATTATTGAACACTTAGCTGAAAAGGCCCCTCAAAAAGCGATAGCAATAGCAACTTTTCTTGAGTTTAGGAATCAATCCCAAAAAGGTAAGCTCGATCAAATGATTAAAAATAGTATTCAAGGAGGAACCTTAGGCTCTAAAATAAAAGCCCTAAGAGGGTTACCTGAAATAGGAGAATTTAAAGATCTTACCCATAATATTAAAGAGGCTGTTAAAGGAAAAAGTAAATTACACACGTTATCAGAAGAGTTAGATTTCAAAATTGAAGATATAGGTACATACAATGAAAAGATAGAGCAACTAAGTGAAAAAATTTCAGAGTTAGATCAGACTGATAAAGACTCATACTTAGCCTTGATGACAAAAGTAAAAATACTAGAGCTCATCTCAAAGGGACTTTTTGAAAGATACAAAACAAAACACAAAGACGTTAAACAAGATCTTCAGCGATTAAAAAGTTTACCCCCAACAGATAATTTTGAATCTATTGTTCATAGTCTCGAAGAAAGCCTTCAAAAAGAAATTCCACAACTTAAATCTTCACAAGAAGCTATGAATAATCCTTATGAAGAATCGCTGGCTCTATTTTGTAAAAAAAACAACCTTAATAAAAACTTTGTTTCTCTCTTGCAACAAGAATGTAACCAAGCTCAAAGTTTCCTAGCCCCTATATCTACTTATCTTTACTCAAAAGGTCTTTTTCCACAAACGATTACTAATGTCAATATCTCTGCCCATCCCAACCAAAAAGACACCCTCAGACTGACCTCGACTTATCATCAACTACCTATGGAAATGGTACCTGAAAACATGGAATTTGAATTACTTATCAGCAAAAATGGAACAAAGATCATCAAAAAATTCGAGATGGCGGGTGATTATATAGAAATGCTTTTTGAAGAAGTTACAGCATTAAATTCAGCGTACCAACAAAACAACAATCCCATCAATAGCGAAACACTCACTCAAGCTTTAAGGCAAAAAGGTTTATTAGAAAAAGATGAAACAATTGAACTTGAAACCATGGTTGAAGAATTAGACATGGATAAAAATGGTGTGATTACTCCGGTTAATAGAACCCTTAGAACACATATCCCTGAGTTATATACTTCAACTGAACCCAAGTTAAGTTCATTAACACAAACAGCACAAAATATAGTACGTAAAAAGCTACTTCGCCGTCCCTCCTCACGAAGACCTTCAATAACACAAACAGCTCCTCTAAAAAGACGGAATTAACAAGCGCTCTATGATTTCAGGTACCCATCATCTTATCTAAAAAACTCTTGACCATCACAAATACATGATATAATATGAATTTATCAAAAAAAATCAAGGAAACTTTACCAATGAAAAGAATCGCCCCGAGGAATCCTCTTTATGAAATCATCGACAGCCCCACTACAAAAAAAGTTAAAGTTATTGGAATAGATAACCCCATTTATAAGGACATTATCATTAATGAAAAAGCTCTCTCGGTAGTTAGTGCTCACATATCTATACTCAACGACAACCCAATTAGATCTGATAATAAAGAATATCATATTACACTGGTACTGTTTAGTGAAAGTGAAAATAAACACTATAAATTAAGAGGTTATTATAATAAAAATGATATTAAAAATAGCACACTGACCTTCAAAACCTATCACCCAAATAAAGATATCCCCAACGAGGAACTCTCTCTTCAAAGCCAAGAATCACCTATTCTTAAACAATGGTTGCATAGTATTGCTCACCAACGACTCCTTCCTCTTAGAGAACAAATCCACACCTGTTTAAATAAAAGTTATATAGAACATAACCAACTCAATCAACACTACTTAAGGTTGAGGGGCCAGCTTAAAGAAACAAAAGAAATCTCTCAAAAACTTTACCAAGAGCTAGACCAATGCATCCAAGACATGAAACATGAAGAAAAAATAATACTAAGGTTTAACCCTCAGTGGACTAATGCATTAGCTGACACTCTAGCCTTTGACTTTGCAATCATCAATCAAGAGTACTTAAACTCACAAAAACCTAAGAAAACATCGAATAAATCAGATAATTTGTTAGCCAAAAAATCTCAGCCACAAGCTAAACCCAAAGATCATTCAGAAGAATCTATCTATACCAAGAAGGCATTACCCAAAAGCCCACATGAAAATAAAGAAATGGCAGCTATTATAGAAATGAATAAAATCATAAAAAATATAACTCAATATTTTCAACGCACAGCATTTGAGCTTTACAAAGTAGAACGTTCCTTAAGCTCCCTATATATTAGTAAGAATTTGTACTTCAACCCGACCACCCCCCTTAGTGAAGAGATTCTCTCCAAAATAAGGCAGCATACTCTAATCATTCGTGACTATAGTCAATCTTTAAAACCAAAAAAGAAACCAAAAAACAAAAAATGGAACAAGAAAAAAGCAAACAGCACCACTTGTTACGATATACTTTTAAAAAGTTTGAATTCAAAACCTTCTGCTGAAGATTCTGCCGACACTCATGACAATATCGAGACTAAATTCCAACATTGCTTTGACACCCTTAACCCCCTCATGAAAACAAGCTTTGAAAAGATGTTATCCATGTTTAATCGTGTCAAGGACATTAATATTTCTCGTGATTGTATGATGAAGAATGATCTATATACAAACGCATATAGCCGCGCAGAACTCCTTGATTCACTAACATCCTTAGAAGAAGAGTTTTTTATAGAGAATTTTAAAAATGTTTTAGAAGATAAAAATAACATCTTAATTGAAGTTTTAATTCAATATTCTAGTCATCATGCTAAGAAATTTCTCTTATATGCCATCGATAACAATTTGCCTCATTTAATTGAACTTGCTGCCAATCATATTATCAATCAAATAGAGACACCTATTGATGAAAAGGGTCTTTCTGCACTTGGCTATGCTCTAAAAAATGATAAACCCGAATGCTTTAAAGCATTACTAAAAATAGGCGCAAATATTTTTAGCCCCTACAAGCACGAACTCCCTATTGCCTACTATGCACTATCAGAAATTATTCCTTCCCACTGTAGTAAAAGTCTTATTACCTATGCTGGCAAAGATTCTTTTATAACCCTTTTCACACAACTTATTAATCAGTTAGAAGTAAAACTTAAAAGTGAGGAGTTACCGAAGAAAATACGGCAACAGCTGCATCAAGATATTGAATTCTTCAAAGTCTATGCTGGGACAAAGTATAACGCTAACCCAATAATTTTCTTTAATTCAACCCTGGCTAAAACAGTAAACTACCATAAAGCAGCTTTATTTAATTTACAAAGCCTAAAAACAACGGAAGCAGAAGCAATCATACTCCAACTAGAAGAACAGCAACTAAATAACGACCTTTTATTTGAGCTACGCATAGAATTCCTTAAATTTGTTCGTGAAATTTATCAGGATCAACCACTCTTCAAAAAATTTAACATGTCGATACCCGCCGAATACCGAAATGTATCAATGTCAGAAATGAGCTCCATTGTTAAGGAAGAAATGCATAATTATTCGAATGCACACACCTTTCCTTTTGATGAAAAAGCAAGCTCCACGGCAGAAGCCCCAGCCCCCTCCCAGGTACCAGATCATTCTACCATACAAATGATAGACAATCAGATAGACAATCAGATAGTTTCCACGCTATGCTCATGGAAACTTCTTTATCATACTACAGAGATTCAACGTTTAGTATCATCACAGGAGCCTATAAGAAAACGCCAACCTTTTAGTTTTTTTCACCAGATTGAGATTTCAGGTGAAAAATTTTCCTCATCGAGGACATCAATGACTATATATAAAAATATTTCAGATAGTAAAAACTTTCAGGTCATTATGTTTGTAGCTAGGGAAATCGACACTCATGGGTTTGGCGCTTTTGATATTTGCCCTGATAATATTAGCCTACCTAATTCACATGATTCAGAAAGAAAAAACGAGCGAATCAGCCACCTTTATACTCTAATGGGAATTGCTTGGTCAGGGGTTTCTTCTCTTGTCAATAACCTTACACAAACAGGACTAAAACATTGATGTAAAAACCCGGGTGTATCACGATGCACTGAAAAAATCTTTCTTGTGGTCCAATAAAATATAGTATAAAATGACTTGAACTTAATAAACAGGAAAATATATGCAAAAGAAATTAGTGATGCTTACATTATTGTTATGTGCAAACAGCCACTCTATGACCATCAAGAACGATACTAGCCAAAATGTACAATTCACACTATATGGCTGTAGCTATGACTCCGACTACTGCGATTTCAACGCTGAGAAGAATCTCTCTGCCTCTAGCCAAGGTAGCTTAACATCATCGGGCAGTGATTTCTACGCAATTGTGGCTGAGGTTAAGACAAGCAGATTTGTAGAGTACCCTATCCATTTAAAGCCTGCTTGCTCGGCAACGGTTTCTAAAGTCGGAGGGGACTTCAGGATGAACGTCAGCAATTGTAACTAACATCTCAAGCAGAATGACGCCTTTATAAACGCTACAAAGATGCTACAGCTTAAATAATTTTTATCAAAGAGCTCCAAACGTCTTCTGGGTGAATAGCATTCATACAAGTTGACCAATAATTATCTCGAAACTTGCACTTTCTTTGCCTGCATGGGACACAGGGCTCTTTTGATTGCACCCAATGCTTTGAACCTGAATGCTTTGGGTCTGTTGGGCCAAATAAACCTATGACCTTGGTATCTAAAGCTTGAGCTAAATGTAATATACCTGTATCAGAAGCAATCACAACCTCAGATAAGGCCAACACCTCTTTGAGTTCGTCAAGCGAATAGGATGATAAGGTTAACTGAGAAGAGGGAAAAGAATTAAATGATAATAATTCATTTTTTTCTTGTTGAGAGCCCCATGGCATAACAACATGATAACCCTGGTCAATCGCCTTTCTAACCAATTGGTACCAATGACTCAAGGGCCATCGTTTATTATGCCAGCTACTGCCCATAAAGAAAACCAGCTGCTTACGTTTAACTGCTTGTGACTCAATACCGAAACGATAGGTTTTTTCCAAAGAATAATCCAAAGCGGCTGCTAATAGTTGCCGATTTTTTTCGATAATATGTTCAGCATCCACTTCGTGCTGATGATGATAACTAAGCCTTGCTAAAGACTCTCGTAGCATAGACGTAGCAAACCCGTGTTTAACTCCCTTGAGCCCCCAAAGACAAAAAGATGATTTCATCAACCCTTGAACATCAATAACCACATCATATTGTTTTTCCCTTAGCTTTTGATGCGCTTTGAACATTGCACGCCAATTCCGTTTCCCCCCTTGCTTTCTCATGGGAAGTTCTAAAACATTATCCACACCTGGATGCCAAGAAGGAATAGCTGCATAACTAGCATCGACTAACCAATCAATACGAGCCTCTGGCACATGAGTTTTTAAATCTGTAATCGCAGGAAAGGTATGAATTAAATCACCAAAAGATGATAATTTAACAATTAGAATATTCACGTTGATAAAGATCCTCAATAGTTTCAAACACCCTTTCAGGAAGAATGTTTGTCATGCAGTGATGATGTTTCAGGGGGCATGTTTTTTTCATACAAGGTTGGCATTCTAAATCAGCATACATGATGGCATGATGGTCTGATTGAGGCGAAGCCCAGTGTGGATGAGTCGAGCCATAGATTGCGACAACGGGTTTATTTAATGCCGATGCTACATGCATCAAGCCAGAGTCATTGGCAACCACAACGTCACTTGTCCCAAGCAAATCTATCGCTTCTGGCAAGGTTGTTTTGCCAACAAGATTCTGAATAAAAGGCAGATATGCAAGCATGGGTTGAACAAATTCAACATCAACCTTTCCTCCCATTAACCAAACCTCCCAACCGGAAGAAAAAGCAGTTTTTGCTAATTGTATGATATAATTCGATCGCCAACGCTTCGATTTACCATTAGCGGCCCCAGGACAAATAACCAATCGCTTGCCCTTTTTCAATGATAATAAGTTGTACTTTTCTAATGTTTTTTTCTGTTCGCTTAAATCTATTCTTAGACGAGGAACCAAATCGAAACCCTCGAGCTTCTCATCCTTTTCAATAGCCAAAGAAGCATATTGTTGAATATAAGGGGTTTTTATTTTACGAGTTGAAGCGTTTGATCTAATATCATTTAAAAGACCGTAACGAAATTCCCCTAAATAACCAACTCTTCTGGGGATGTTTGCCATCCAAGGTAAAAGTGCTGATTTATAGCTCCCAGGTAAAACAATGGCCACCTCTTTGTCAAGGGGTTTGATTTTATTAGCAAGCTGCCTGCGCTTAGCCCAACCCCATTCACCAGAAACAATATCTAAAACTTTAATGGAACCTTCAATTCCTGCCCGGTGAAATATTGGCTCTAGATAGCTTGGAAGCACACAATCAACCTGACCATAACGCTGCTCAAGTATTCTTAGCATTGGAATACTCATAACAAAGTCACCTAACCATTTAGGTCCAATAAATAAAGCCCCTGCCACATTATCTCCTATTCATCATTCATTTAACCGAGAACTTAACCCACATCAACCCGCTCCTTTTTTTCATAGCGACTAAGACGTGCATCTTTTTTATTCCACAAATTTAATAAGAGCTCTCTTAATCCCTTGCGATCCATGTTAGCATTAATGTCAACCACATCAAGCCATATATCCCCCATATGTTTCGGTTCATATAATAAACGTAATATAGAACACGGTTGAATACGGTAAGCAATCGTAACATCAATCACCTTAACGTTATAGTCTAAAGCTTGAATATATTGTAAAAAAGAACCTATCTTTGGCTCTTGAACATGACGAAAAGACCCATTTGACCGACCTTTATTCAACCGAGTACCTTCTGGAAAACAGCACCAAGCCAAAGGGTTGTTTTTGTCTCTATTGATAGCCTCAATAATAGCTGCTTTCTCTACACCACGAAGACGCTTATCTGCTTTCAATTCAGAAATTCTTGCTCGCCTAGTAAAGGGATAGCCCATTAAATAAGAATACCAACCAAACCCCGGGAACCACTTTAAAGAGTCTTTAAGAATAAACCTAAAATCACCATAGCATTGATGCATCAATATCATCAATAACCACACATCCATACCCGATTGATGATTACAAATAACAACAACGGGTCCAGCTGGCATGTTTGAAGAAAGGTGTTGATGGATTCTTACTCCACGGATTCCACAAACACATAGTGATAACACCCACATACATAGATCAAAGAATTTTTTATGGAGAATGCGAGCTTTTGCTTGGTTAATCCATTGAGAACCTAAAAGACACAGGCAAAGAACGGGTATTAAGATAAAATTAAGGAATAACAAGCCTAACAATCGACTCATAAGCATGAAAAAATTAACTATCATTCATCATCCTTTTTTCTTTTAGTGACCAACAGTCTGCCAACCATAAACGCAGATCCTTGGTAGTCATCGATGACAATAATTGATGTGATTCTGCCCACACTTCTAGACTATAACCTTTGCCAAACAAAACATCGAAATAAGAAGGTGGTTTTGGATGATATTTTAAAGTAATATCCCAACAGACTACTGGCTTATCAAACATAGTTAGTAATGTTTT
>MPMF02313110.1_pt1 | contig 38169 bp, 27 predicted proteins | sample 1617271 | NCBI WGS metagenome assembly MPMF02 (sample SAMN05944812, study PRJNA350692) | marine metagenome | biome: marine; feature: ODZ; material: water; isolation source: 120 m water sample prefiltered with 30 um filter, filtered on to 0.2 um... | place: Pacific Ocean | collected 2012-04-09... | reverse complement strand
TTCCTCCGCGGCAGGCTCTTCCTCCGCGGCAGGCTCTTCCTCCGCGGCAGGCTCTTCCTCCGCGGCAGGCTCTTCCTCCGCGGCAGGTTCCTCCTCCGCAGCGGGCTCTTCCTCCGCGGCAGGTTCCTCCTCCGGCTCCTTGACTACAGCCTGTTCGGCTGGTTTTCCGCTGATGGATTGCGCCTGGTCGAGAATCTTCTGGGCTTCCTCTTCTGTAGATTCCAGCGACTGGGCAATGTAGTCCACCGGCATCTGCAGCACCATGTCCGAAGACACGCCCCCGGCACGGTAAAGCTTGTCGGCGGTCTGCGGATCCACTCCCAGTTCCTCCGCCAGTCCCATGGCGGCATCGGTCACCCGCGCCTCAAACTGCTCGTGCTGGCTCTCGTCCTTGCGGACCTGGACGTCCCAGTTCACCAGCTTGGAAGTGAGTCGCGCATTCTGTCCCCGGCGACCAATCGCCTTGCTCAAATCTTCCTCATCCACGGTCACATTGATCACCTTGTTCTCCTGGTCCAGGGTGATGGACCGGATCAGCGCCGGTTTGAGAGCGTCGGTCACGAAGGGTTCCGGTTCGTCACTCCAGCGGATGATGTCCACCTTCTCGTTGTTGAGTTCGCGCACGATATTCTTCACCCGCGCTCCACGCAGGCCGACGCAGGCACCGACCGGATCCACCTTCTCATCATTGCTGAAAACTGCCACCTTGGTCCGGTAGCCGGCCTCCCGCGCGATCCCGCGGATTTCCACCGTTTGATCCGAAATCTCGCTCACCTCCGCCTCAAAGAGCCGTCGCACGAAATTCGGGTGACTGCGGGAGAGAATAATTTCCGGACCCCGGAACTCGTTGTCCACGGAGACCACATACGCCCGGATACGATCTCCGATGTTGTAGTCCTCGGTCGACACTCGCTCCCGCGACGGCATGCGGGCTTCGAACTTTCCGAGGTCGACCATGACATCGTTCTTTTCAAAGCGCCTTACCGCTCCACTCACGATGTCGCCGGCGCGATCCTTGAACTCGTCATAGATCATCTCCTTCTCGGCCTGGCGCAACCGCTGCATCATGGTCTGCTTGGCAGTCTGCACCGCAATACGCCCGAAATTCTTGGGCGTCACGTTGAACTCGAGGGGATCATTCAGCTGGACCTCCGGATTCTTCCGGCTGGCAAGGGAGATCGGAACCTCGTTGAACTTGTCCTGGTGGTCATCATCGGCCACCACCCGGAGGGTCGCAAAAATCCGGGTCTCCCCCTGCTTGGTATCCACCTCCGCCCGGAGTTCTTCAATATCCTCCGCGCCCGGAACCATGCGCCGGTATGCCGACAAGAAGGCATTCTCAAGAGCCTCGACCACCTTCTCGCGCTCGATGCTCTTTTCCTTTTCGTAGAATTCTATGAGGGCGACGAGGTCGTTCGTCATGATCTTCTGATCGTTCTGGTCTGGGGACGCAAAAGAGCGGGTCGTGGGAACCCACTCTTCGAAAGCGTCCAGAGTTGTTCTGTTGCGGTCGCTATAGGCCTGCTCCCCCCATGAATCAAGACAAAAGACGGGCCCGGCCATTCGCTCCATCCGGCCCATGCGAACCCTTGGACTCGCTGGGTTCACCCTCCCCGGCACCTTGCCTGCCGGTCCTTACTTGATCAATTTCCGCCAGCGCAAACCGCGTAGTTCGGCCGTCGTCTGCCACGTCGCCAGCCCCAACGGGGCACACTTCTCGATGTCCCCGAATCGCAGGCCCAACTTCCGGCCCTTGGTATTCACATCCACCAACTCCTTCCCGTCGATCCACGCCTTCAGACTGTCCTTCCGGATCTCCAGCCGGATCTTATACCACTGTTTGTCCTTGAAGGCCTGATAACTGGCGGTCTCGTTCTCAGAAGCGTCCATGCCGTCGATACTGGAGAATCCAACCACCCCTCCACCCCAACCGCCGCAGATGAAGGTCACACAGGTCTTGGCATCCCGCACCGGGAGCGTCAGGCCACAGAAAAAATCCACCCCGGATGTCCGCCGGGCCGCCACTTCAATCTCGTAAGGGGCCTGCGGGAGATCCGCTCCGCTGAACACCACCCCGGTCAGTTCCGCCCCCTCCCCGATGGCAAGGGTCCCACCCTTCCACGTCGTATCTCCTTCACCGCCAAAGTTCAGCGCCTTCCAGGATCCCATCCCTTCCTTCGCTGGTGCCAGTGAAATCCACTTTGCTTCCTTGTCACCACCCTCCTTGCCTTCACCGGGTTTATCCGCTCCTGCCATCATCATTCCGGCCAGTAACACCAGGATTATCCAAACTCGCGCCTTCATCGTCTCTCAACTATTCACCCTGTGCGCGAACCGGGCAAGCCAAGAGAGTGCCCCCGCCCTCGCAACGCTTCTTCGTGATAAACACCCACCAAGCTGCCCCCTGAACATTGAATCCTGACGCAGGTCCATCCTCCTGAACACTGCTTGAGCACCCTGATCCACCCCTCCGAACCCGGGGGCAGTTCTACGTCCGCCTCCTCAGAAGCCAACCCACGGGACGCTCTGCATCTCACGAATGAGAAAAAGTACGGAGACTGGGACTCGAACCCAGGACCAATTGGTTAAAAGCCAACTGCTCTACCAACTGAGCTATCTCCGCTTTTGGTTGCTCGTTTGGGGGGCGGCGGGAGATAACGGTCCCGTAGGCGTCCTGACAAGGGAATTCTTGCTCACGAAGACGAGAATCCGGGGATTGGAGTGGAACCGGAGCGGCTTTGCCGAGGTCGCTACCCCAACAACGCCATCACCAGCCCGCTCCGGATCTTGGGCTGAAACCAGGTCGACTTCGGGGGCATGATGCGGTTCTGGCGGCAAACCTCGATGAACTGGTCGATGGTGACCGGGGCAAGGGTCACGGCGAGGTCGTGGCGGCCAGCATCGACCTCGGACCTGAGGTAGGCGGCATCCCGGTTGCCCCCCACGAAGGTGAGTTCCCTGGCACGGGGATCCTTGATCCCGAGCACGTCGGCAAAGAGATGCCTCTGCAGGATGTCGGAATCGATGGACTGGGCTGCGTTGGAAGCATCGAAGGCCGACTCCCGCGGCACCAGCTTGAGCCACGCGCCCTCAAGGTAGAGGCCAATCTCATGGATTTTCTTCGGTTGATACCCGGAGAGTTCGAGGCTCTCGATCTCAAAGGTCTTCTGCAGGGCCTCTTCCAGGTGCACCCGTGTGATTCCCGGAGCGGTCACGAGACGGTTGTAGGGCGCCAGGCCCATTGTGTGAGCCGGGAAGAACACCGTGAGAAACTCTCCGGTTCCCCGCATGGCGGCGGCTGCGCTCCGGTGGTTGCCGTCCGCCACGTAGGCGTGCGGTTCGACCGCCAGGACCTCGCGCAGACAGGCGATCTCGTCCACCGCGGTGACGAGCCAGATGCGATGCGCGCTGCCATCATCGTGATCGATGGCTTCAAAGTCACAGGGTCGACCGTCCGCGTAATCCAGCAGGGTGTTGAGCAGCTTATTCTCCACGTCGTCCACCGAAAGGTTGACCGTTCCGATGATGGCCCCGGTGGCCTCGATCAGATCAGCGCGGCCCCGGGCCTTCTCCTCACGGATTCCCTCGTTGCGGATGATCACGCCACCGGGGGTGGCTTCGGTGCGAATGTCATCGGTGGGCACCATCCCGCCGAGTCCGATCTGGCGCACCCCGGGGCGGGCAGGATCGACAATCTCATACAGGAAGAGGGCCTCCTCCACCACCTCCGTGGACGCGCTCTCGACCAGTCCGGCCATCTCCCGGGTGCCCATTGCGAGGGCCCTGGATGAACCGTCCGGCAGCATCTCTTCCGCCCGCGGAACATTGCAGTGGGGCATGGTCACGCGCAATACACTCTCCGGCTGCACCTGAAGGAGCTCCCATATTTCACGGTCACTCTGGAATTCGTCGTAATTCGGGCTGCAAAGACGCTGGGCGGCTCCCGAGTCCACGGGAACCAGGGCACGGCGGATCGGGTTGACAGTGACCATCGGCTCAGTAAGGGCCGCGACCCTGCGGAGCACACCGGAGAGGGTCAATTCTTTCTTCCCGGCAGATCCGATGACCAGGAGTCAACAGGAGCAGACCCTGCCGCCGGGGAGTATGTAGCACTCGCTCCCTCTCCGGTCCTCTCTGATGGAGGCAGGTGCGAATCCCCGTCCGCAGTTTCTTCCCCCCTGAGAATCTCACCGGGCCACCCTGCCTTGATGAAGAGCACTGTGATCCGCTCCTCCTTCCGGAAACACCCGGCCCACTCCGATCTCCTTAGCCACCAGCCATTGCTCTTGTGATGATCGCATTACGGCACTCTGCCCCATATGGGGTAAACAGATCAGGCGAGAGCTGCCGGAAAATGCCAACAAATCCCTATTTTCTCGTGTCAAAACCGAGAGATAGGGCCCCACCCGCAGAAGTAACTTTCCGAAATTCCTGATATAAATCCCTACTCGTCGACGTTTAAGAGCTAGAACAATTTTTCAGAGTGAACGGCCACTGGGAGACTTTTATGGGTTTTTGTCTCCTGCGGCCGTTCACCTTTTTCTGGAAGGAGATTCCTTCGCCTTGTATTTCTTTCCACGTTCATGAAGCTCCTCCTCCTAGCCCTTGGCGCCAGCCTGACTCTCTCCACTGAAGCCCAGACCGACGACGAGTCGGGGAAACCCGCTCCCGCCACGCAGTCAGACAACACCAGGCCGCTCCCCCGGGCCAAGGAGGAGATCCCGGAAAAGACCTCTCCTGCCCTCGACGGAACCAGCAAGCTCGAAGCCAGTCTCGCAAAGCGCCGCGCCCGCATCGCGGAAGCACGCAAGAAGGCCCGCGCCAGGTCCCTCGCAAAACGGAACGAAAAAAAGCCATCGGCTGCAAAGCTCGTTCTTCCTGCCGAGAGTGCCCCCGGGGAAAAACTGCCCGGCACATGGATCCTGCAGAGCGAAAGCCTCGGCAAGTCGCTCACCGAGCAGTTTCAGAAGGCCGCAGGTGAAGGCGCCACCTTCAAACTTGGCAAACTGAGCGGTGATTACATCGCCGAGATCGATCCAGGGGCCAGCAAGATTACGATTCACTGGAAGGAGTGGAAAATGGAGAGCGTGACCAGGAGGGCGGGTCTGGATCTCGCGGTCAATCTGGAGGTGACTGTCAAGGGCACCCAGGAGTACAAAATCGTGCAACTCACCAGTGGAAAGAAGCCGGAGAGCCGGAAACTGCTGGTGGAACTGGTCAAGGATGACACCACCTCGGAGAGTTTCTTCCAGGGCTCCAGGATGCGGTCCAGGGTGGATCTGCCCAAACTACGTAGTGGACACTGGGCCATTCATGAAGGGCTCCTCTATCTCCAGGGCTCTCTGCAGAAAGAGGCCTGGAAGTTCGACCGGAAATCGGCTGAGTAGCTTTCCCCGTCACTCTCTCCGTCTCCATCCGGAAGGACGGTGGAATCCGTTCGTGTCAACAGCTTCCGAACCTTGGGAAGATCGGAGGGCAGATGCTCGAATGACTTTTCCCCATTCCCGATGCCCTACAGCAACTGCGTCTGCGCCAGGAGGCGGTAAGTCCCCCCTGCCGCAATCAGTTCGTCGTGACTACCGGATTCCACGATCTTGCCATCCTGCAGGACATAAATTCGATCAGCGTGCTGCACGGTGCCAAGACGGTGCGCAATGATCAGGCTGGTCCGGCCCTTCATCAGTTCATCAAGGGCTTCCTGCACGAGGCGCTCGCTCTCCGAGTCAAGGGAGCTGGTGGCTTCGTCCAGCAGGAGGATCTTCGGATCGGCAAGAATGGCACGGGCAATCGCAATGCGCTGGCGCTGACCGCCGCTCAACTTCACCCCGCGCGGCCCGACCGTGGTCTCGTAGCCTTCGGGAAACTCGCGGATGAACTCATGGGCATGGGCCTTGCGGGCGGCCTCTTCGATTTCCTCCCGGGTGGCCTCCAGGTTCCCATATCCGATATTCTCCCCAACCGATCCACCAAAGAGCAGAACGTCCTGCGGGACGAGAGCTATCGCTCCGCGCAAGGTCGCAAGGGGAAGCTCGCTACCAGGATCACCATCGATGAGGAGAGCCCCGTCCTGTGGATCGTAGAAGCGCAGGAGCAGTGAGAAGAGGGTGGATTTACCCGCTCCACTCTGTCCCACGAAAGCGACGCGCTCACCGCTCTCGGCCCGGAAGGAAACCCCGTCGAGAACTGTTCTCTCGGGACGCGAGGGATAGGCAAAGCTCAGGTTCTGTGCCTCCACCGCACCCAGAATTTCAAAAGGCGATTCCTCGCCACCCGTTGCCTCAGGCTCTTCGCCCAGGATTTCACGCAGTCGCTCGGTGGCGCCGTTGGCTTTCTGGATCTGGCTCACGATCTCGGGAAAGGCGCCCAGGGACGCCCCCACGAAAACGCTGAAGAGAATGAAAGCCGTGAACTCGAAGGGGGTGATCTCACCAAGGGCCAGCATGCGGGCCCCGAACCAGGCCACCACCGAGATGCTGCCGAAGAGGACGAAAATGATGAAGGAGATGAAGAGCGCGCGCACCTTCGCGCCCCGGATGATCACCGTGAGATAGTCGTCGAGAACCGATCGATAGCGATCCTCTTCATGGGCCTCGTTGCCGTATGCCTTCAACTCCGCAATACCCTGTGTGCTCTCTTCCAGAACCACCCCACTGGCCGCCAGACTGTCCTGGGCACCGCGTGAATAGGCGCGCACGCGCCGCCCGAAGATTGCCACTGCCGGGATAATCACCGGGATCATGGCCAGCATGAAGAGGGCAAGCTTCCAACTCATGATGAAGATGAAGATCAGGCCTCCCAGCAGGATAACTGACTGCCTTGCAAGCTGGGGGACGGTGGTGAGAAGGGTTTCCCGCAACACCGCGAGATCGGCCGAGACGCAATTACTCAACTCGCCCGCGCGATGCCTCTGAAAGAACTCCACCGGCAGGTGCACAAGTCGCGCAAAGACATCGCAGCGGATGTCGTTAAGGGCGCTCTCGCCCACCTTGATAAAACCACGGACCCGCCAGTAAACAATGATGGCCTGCGCTGCCAGAATGACAAGGAGCGTGAGAACCGTCCTGTTGATGCTGTCAGCAACTCCCTCTTTGTCGATCGTGCCAGTCGACTTCAATGCCTCCACAAGGGATCCGATCGGGCTGCCGATGAGCTTGCTGAGATAATAGGGAAAAGCAAGGGAGAGCCCCGCCGTGACAAAAAGTGCGACGACGGAAGGAAGGAAGATCGCCCGATAGCGATTGAGGTATCCGTAGAAGGAGAGTGCGGACACGCGCTTGCGACGACGTTCCTTCTCTGAGGTTCCCTCCGGCGGCATGCGCGGATGGGACACCATGGCAAGCGGAGTAGCAAGTCTCCGGGCCGACTCAATCTTCCCCGATGCTCAAGATCAGTTGCCACTTCTGGCCACCGGAATCAGGGACATCAGGTTCATGTGGAAAGGCCCGGACAGGCGTTCCTCCCGCCCCTCGCCATCCCCTAGGGCCCCAGCATCACGCGCAACCGGTAGAACATGTGCGAACCGGTCGGCTGATCGATTTCGTACTCGATGGTTTCCACGCCCTCGCTCAATGAACGAACAAGCCCTACCCGGGTCAGACCGGTCACCGCAGTGTAATTCGCACTCTCCAGATCGTTCGTGCCCTGGATCTCCCAGCTCAGTCCGCGCGCCGCCGCATCGAGGCGAATCCGCACCGTGAAGCGGATCTTGCCCGGTTGCCCTTCGATCGAGAAAGGACGCAGCGGTTCATCCACTGCGGAAGGATCGAGAGCCGCCAGGTACTCCACCCCATTGGGCCAGTTGTCCGACTCCGAATCGACATCCGGGGCCGTCCCATCCGTCACACCAAATCCGGTCAACCAGTCATCGAAGCGCTGGAGAGGCGTCTTGAGGGCATCGTCGAACCCCGGCTGGATAATGGCCTGGATGGCGGCTGCACTAGCGCTGATGCGACTCATGTATGTCCGGCTCTCATCCAGATCGTTGGCGGCTGTGACCAGGGTCCATTCGTCACAGGCGCCATTGTCTTCACCCAGATAAAACCCCGCCCCGTCAAACATGGCCGCAAAGAATTCGGACTCGTCTCCACAGATCGAGTTGGTGTCGTAATGGGAATCCGCGGCGTAGAGAATCCCGGCCAACCTCCACCTGCCAGCCCGCCTGATGAAGGCCGCTCCGCCAGAATCACCAAAAGCCGCCTGACATTCATCGCTACCTGCCACATCGTCGAAGTCGGTCACCATCATGGGCCCCTTCACTCCCGCATCGCTAAACCCGTCAATCGTGTTCGTTCCCCAGCGCACCCGGTTGTCACCAGGACCCCAGCGCCATCCCCGCGTCTGACTCAATCTGGTCACTTCCGCCCCTCGTGGCTTCCCCCGGCCCATCATGACAACCTGTCTTCCGGCCTCGTTGGAACTGGTGTAAAGCGGCGCGTAGGCCGGGAATTCACCATAGACTTCGAAGATACGCAGATCCGTCCCGGGCACGTCCCTGGAACCATTCCCATTGTTGAAGTCGGGGTTAATGTAATAGACCCGGTCTCCGGTCTCCCCGGAGAACCAGGATTTCTGGACAAAGGTGGTCGACCCCTTCCCGATGTGGATCGCGGTAATGAAGTGCCGGGGCGAGATCATCGTTCCGAGAAACTCCTTATACTCTCCTTGGAAACGCCATCCGGAACCGGCCAGCGATCCGGTCGGTGCTGTCTCCCGATTGTGCTGCGGATCACCCGTGTCAAAAAAGATGATGGCCTGCAGGGCCGGAGTGCTCAGCAGAAGAACAATCCCGAGGAGGAGGGGAACCGGAAAATCTCTGGAAAACATCGTGATCAGAACTGAAAAACCACCCTTGGCAGGCTAATGGTCCGGCACCCCTCAGACCCCTTTACCATAGCGCCAATTTCCTTTTTCGCCATGTGCAATCCTGGAAGATTCACCGGGGATATTCCCCGCCGGACAACCCCACTCTAACTGGCAACCCGTTCCACTCCCGCCCGCGCGGCTGCGCGGGCCTCCAGATCCGCTTCCAGCAGGGCCTCCAGGGAGGGAGAGTTCACCGCCACGTGGTCGGTCATGACTTCTTCCACCAGACCCCAGATACGGGGGAAGGAAATCGCGCCGTTGAGAAAGGCCTCCACCGCCACCTCGTTGGCGGCATTCATCACGGCCGGCAGGGTCCCACAGCACTTCCCCGCCTCCCGGGCAAGACGCAGGGCAGGGAAGACATCCTCCCGCGGTTCCTCGAAATCAAGCCGCGCCAGGGTCGCAAAATCGAGGGGTTCGAGTGAGTGCTGCACGCGTTTCGGCCAGGTCACGGCATACTGGATCGGAAAACACATGTCGGTGGTGCTCACCTGCGCCAGCACGCTGCCATCCACGAATTCAACCATGGAGTGCACGATACTCTGCGGATGAACCACCACCTCAACCCGATCCATTTCAACACCGAAGAGCCAACGTGCCTCGATCATCTCCAACCCCTTGTTGAAGAGCGTGGCGGAGTCAATAGTGATCTTGGGACCCATCTTCCAGGTGGGATGGTTGAGGGCCTGTTCCGGGGTCACATCCGCGAGGCTCTCTGCGCTCGCCGTCCGGAAAGGCCCTCCCGAGGCCGTCAGGAGCAGCCGCCGCACCGCCTCCGCTCCACCCGTATTACCCTCCAGGCACTGAAAAATCGCGTTGTGTTCGCTGTCAACCGGCAGGACCCGGACCCCGGACCGCTCGGCGGCCGCCATCACGATCTCACCAGCCATGACCAGGATCTCCTTGCTTGCCACCGCGAGGTCCTTGCCCGATTCGATGGCATCAAGGGCGGGCTGCAAACCTTCCGTGCCCACGATCGAGACCAGCACCATGTCCGCCTCGGGCAGGCGGGCCAGTTCCCGCAGTCCTTCCGTTCCGGCATGAACCACACTGCCCGCCGGGGCGGAATCGGCCACCGTCTCGCGCAGGCTCTCGTCCGCAATGGCGAGATGCTTCACCCCGAATTCCCGGGCCTGTTCAACCAGTGCCCCGGCCTGTCGGCCAGCCGCCAGTCCCACCACTTCCATGTGCTCCGGAAGCTTCCGGGCCACCTTGAGCGCACTCGTTCCAATCGATCCCGTAGAACCGAGAATGACCACCTTCCTGGGCCGCGTCATCTGTCTTTCCGAGGAGCCGGGCATGAACTGCGGTTATCTGTTAAAGCCCTCCCAGAAGGAGGTAGAAATAGGCAACCGGCAGAGCAAAGCACAGGCTGTCTATGAGATCGAGGATCCCGCCGATTCCCGGCAGGAGCTGTCCGGAGTCCTTCACCTGGAGACTACGCTTCAGGATGGACTCGGCGAGATCACCCGCCATGGCCGCGAGAGCCAGGAGCAATCCGAGGACGGCCACATGATGGACCTCGAGCCAGTCGAGACGTGGTCCGCTTAAAGCATGAATGGCGAAGGCCCCTCCCTGCGCAAAAAAGAGGGAGCCTATATAGCCTTCCCACGATTTGGCCGGACTGATGTGCGGGATGGCCTTGTGCCTGCCGATCAGGGTTCCCACAAGGTAGGCACCCATGTCGGTGAACTTGGCCACCAGGACCACGAGGAGGACAAGCCAGAACCCGGATTCGACGGAGGACGGCAGGAGCACAAGACGGATGATGAAGCCGCCAAAGAGAATGGGGATGTAGACAAAGCCGAGAAGTGCGAGAGCAATCGCCCGCACCGAGTCGTCGCCCTCAATGGGAAAACGCAGACGCAGGACGAAGGATCCGATAGTGATCGCGATTACTCCTGCCATCTCCGGCAGAAAGTCGGCTCCCCTCAGCGAATCAGGATCATTGAGGGCCTGGGTCACCAGCATCCCCAGAAAACCCGCGCCCACGATCAAAGCCCACCGCCGACATTCCTTCCCCGGTGCCTCCCTGGTCAGGACAAGATACTCGAAGCTCCCGAGGAGAGTGAAGGCTGCCACCAGTGCCACGAGGGCCCACAGTGCACCGCTCAGGAAGATCGCCACCACAACACCCCAGAGGAGGATCGTGCTGGTGAACCGCGCCTTGAAGGATGCTACGCGGGAGGAACCCTTGCTGGGCGCGGACGCCATCGTGGAAGCCATACAACCGCGTTGATCCAACGCACGCAATGCCAAATCCCCTCTTCGCCTCTGCTCCACCTGAAAAAAAATCCGCAACCATGGACTGACACCCCTGTTTTATCCCCCAGCACGGCCAAAACCCCGTGAACTAACAGACGATATGAAGAAGACACTCCAAGCATTCTCCCTGGTCCTGGGCCTCCTCGCCACAGGATCGATCAACTCCCTTGCTGAAGAAGACAAGGGTGAGAAGAAGCCCCCCCGCGCCGAGCGTGGTGAGCGTGGTGAAGGCCAACGCCAGAGACCGTCCCGAGGCGGCGCCCGCCAGATCCCGAAGGAAATCCTCGAGAAATTCGACAAGAATGGCGACGGCAAGCTCGACGAAGACGAGCGCAAGGCAGCCATGGCAGCCCGCAAAGCCGAGTTCATCAAGAAATATGACAAGGACGGTGACGGCGAGCTGAGCGAAGAAGAGCGCAAGGAAGCCATGAAGGGTCGTCGCGGCCGCGGTCGTCGTCCCGAAGGTGGTCGTCCCGAAGGTGGTCGTCCCGAAGGTCGCCCCGAAGGTCGTCCCGAAGGTCGTCCCGAAGGTCGCCCCGAAGGTCGCCGTCCCGGTGGCAAGAAGCCCGGCGGCAAGAAGCCTGACGCCTGAAGCCAGACCACATCTGACAACTCCATAAATTTAAAGGCCGGGAGGATCTTCCTCCCGGCCTTTTTTTGAGTTGTGGCATGAGTGGTATGAGACCCGCCTGAGCCCTCTCCCCATTCCTCGCACCAACTGCCTTGTGCCGTGGATAATCCTCTACCGATCCTTGCCTCGGCACAAACACCTCTCTCCGACCTCTGCCCGCGCAGGACTAGCGCGCCCGCGCCTTCTGGCTGAGCAACTGGGAGACGGTCACAAATCGAAATCCCTTGGAAAGCAATCCATCCAAGGTGGCAGGCATGGCGTCCACGGTGGGGGCGTGCAGGTCGTGGGCCAGCACGATTGACCCGTTGGTGGTACGAGTAAGGATCCGATTTTTGACCACGCTCACCCCCGGTCGCTGCCAGTCACGGGGATCAACCGCCCACATGATGGTTGGGTAGCCAAACCGCTCCATGATCAGTTGGCGCTGCCGTTGGTAGATTGCGCCATAGGGCGGGCGCATGGTCCGCGGCTGCACTCCGGTCGCATTCACGATGGAGCTCCGCGTTCTCGACATCTCGGCCAGAACCTGTGCATCACTGAGGGTCTTCAGATTGCGATGCGTATAGGTGTGGTTGCCGATTTCGTGACCCTCCGCCACAATCCGCCGGGTGAGATGCGGATAGATATCCACGTTTTTCCCGATCACATAAAAAGTCGCCTTGATGTTGCGCCGCCGCAGGATGTCGAGCAGACGCGGCGTGTTGCTGGCGTGCGGACCGTCGTCAAAGGTCATCGCGATATAGGGCTGGTGTCCCAGACCGCGGGAGTGCGTGATCCCGATTGACTTGGGGAAGCGAGAGGAGAGGCTCACGCTCGGATTGCGGGCCGACGGCCAGGCGTGATAGGGCGAACGGTAGCCGTTATTGGCCAGAGTGGAGGGCTTCTTCCCCTTGGAGTCGATTGAAGTGCAGCTACTGGTAAAGGCCATCAGTACAGCCGCTGAGACAAGGATGAGAGGGCGGAGGAACATAGGCACGTGCTCGAAAGGGATGAACAAAACGGCAGCCATACTTACCGTTTTTAGCGCTTGGTGTCACGCCTTAGTTCCCTTCGCCCTCCCCTTCCCTGTCCACAAAACGCGTCAAAATAGGATGTAGAGCCTCAACGGCCTGCGGCGGCCAGAAGTCCCGGGCAGTAACAATCGCGGTATCCAGCACTCGATGTTCCGGCCAGTCCGCCTGGCCTGGAATGCGTTCGATCGCCCGCCCCACGATTCGCTGGGCTGCCGTTGCGTTGGCCTGCAGGTGACTGATCACGGCCTCCACGTTGACTTCCTCATCCTTCCAGCAATCGTAGTCCGTGACCATGCACAAGGTGGCCAGCGCGATCTCCGCTTCCCGGGCCAGTTTCGCTTCGGGCAGGTTGGTCATCCCGATCACATCGAAGCCCAGTTTACGATTCACCTCACTCTCTGCCCGGGTGGAGAAGGCCGGCCCGTCCATGTTGACATAGGTCCCGCCAAAATGAACTTCCAGATCCGGCTCCTCAAGGGCGGCTTCCTGCAGGATGCGCCGCAACGGAGCGCTCACCGGCTCTCCAAAGGAAATATGGGCCGCGATTCCCTGTCCGAAGAAAGTATGATGCTCCCGCCGACTGGTGCGGTCGAAATACTGATCGGGAATGACGAGGGCACGCGGGGCATACTGCTCCTTCAGACTGCCCACGGCGGTGATACAGATGATCCAGCGCACTCCCAGCGAGCGGAGAGCCCAGATATTGGCACGGTGATTGATTTCGTGAGGAAGGATGCAGTGTCCCCGGCCATGCCTTGGCAGAAACCAAACCTCCCGCCCGGACAGGGTGCCCCCGATGAGGGCATCTGAGGGAGATCCGAAGGGAGTCTCCACCACTCGCTCCTCACTCTGTTGAAATCCCTCCATCTCGTAGAGCCCGCTCCCTCCGATCACACCGATAGCCGTTTCCTGCCCCTCTTTGTCCTCCTGCTGCATGGCAATTCCCTACCATTGGAAAGGGGATACAGGCCAGCTGTCCCCTTCAAAAATTTCTTCAAAAGAAACAGCTGTTGCTTCACCTCCGTAAATACTGGAATAGGAGCATGTCGATTCCGCCCGGTCCCGAGCACTCCTTCCTCCGGCAGATTGACCGACCCGATCCGAACAGCCTTCATGTCAGCCTCCCCGAAGTTCTCACCCTCGGCTCCATCCAGAACGTCCGCCACCCGGCCCCTCCGGTGGATTAGGACGCCCTTCCCCATCCTTTTTCTCCTCCTCGTGTCCGGACAGCTGAGTGCCCAGAATCCCGCTCCCCGGGGACTTCCCACCTCCCCACGTGCCCATGCCGCTGCCAAACGCGTGCAAGAGGACCTGACCCGTGATCTCGCGGAGACCGGAATGCGTTACGGCAATCCGGTATTCATCCGCATCCTGAAGGAAGAGGGCGAACTCGAACTCTTCGTCCAGGAAGTGGGCGAGGAGACCTTCAGGCTCTTCCGCACCTATGACATCGTGGCCATGTCCGGTCGGCTTGGTCCCAAGGAACGAGAGGGCGACCTGCAGGCTCCCGAGGGATTCTACTATGTCCCTCCCCACCGCATGAATCCCCACAGCCGGTTTCATCTCTCCTTCAACCTCGGGTATCCCAATACCTATGACCGGGCCCACGGTCGCGACGGCAGCCATCTCATGGTGCATGGCAACCGCGTCTCAATCGGATGCTTCGCGATGACCGACCGGAAGATCGAAGAAATCTACACTCTCTGTCATGCCGCCCTGGCCAATGGTCAGAAGTTCTTTCGTGTGCACGCCTTCCCCTTCCGCATGACTGCCGGGCGCATGGAGCAGGCCCGGTCCAGCAAGTGGCACCCCTTCTGGAAGAACCTCAGGCAGGGCTACGATTTCTTCGAGAAAAACAGGTTTCCCCCCAATGTGCGGGTGACCGGGCAACGCTACCTCTTCGATTAGCAACCTAGCCCGTCTCCGGCATGAAGGTCGGCATGGTGACCCCCCGGAAGTCCCGGGCCTCCCCGCGCACCTGGGCCACGTGCATCTCGCAGTTGCGCGCGCCCCACTGATACAGCGAAGCCACCAGGCCCTCCGCGCGGGCCGGCACCAGGAAGACCGGCTGGCGGTCGGGCATGGCAGCCAACTGCGCATGGATCAGGGCGAGGGCATCGGCGTCAGAATGCATGACTCCTGGCCCGAGCATGTTGCTCCCCGGATGATCGATTGAGCAGAGAAAGCCGTCGAGCTTCCCTTCTGCGCCCTCGATTACAAGGACGCGCCACACCTTCTGCTCGTTCCTGATGAAATACTCGTAGTCCTTGCTGCGCCGGATTCCGCTGATCTCCTCCTCCAGATCCACCATCGCGGGGACATCGTCCATGACAGCCTCCCGTACGCGCTCTGCGCCGGCCGGCGTCTCGGGGCGGGGCTTGTCCACCGGCAGGCAGATATCCTGGTACAACTCCCGCGGGGAAAACCCCGCCCGCGTGTAGAGGGAATAGGAGTCGAGGTTCATGCAACTGGAAACCAGGCGCACCGGCAGGTTCCCGGCCCGGTGAATGATCTCGGCCAGCAACGCCCGCGCCACACCCCGGCCTGCGAAATCCGGATGGGCATTCATGATTCCAAGGGACACGTGCGTCTCCCGGGGATGATAGAAACAGGATCCCATCAAGCGTCCACCCTCCTCCTCCGCCACCAGGCAACACCCCGGATCGAGGGCCTCGTAGACTTCGGGGAAGACCAGGCAGCCGGAGGCATCATCCCGCTGGAAAATCGAACGGTTGAGGTTGGCTTCATACCAGGCGTTGGTTGAAACGTGGATCAACTCCGCCACTGCCATCCACTCGTCGCTGTGCAATTCCCGGATCCTCATTGGACCCGTCATAGCGCACCCAGGCGGGATGCTCCAAACCTCAAATTCCGGCGGGACCGGCAATTGAAGCCGCTACAGTCCAGATCAATGCTCCACGCGACCACCCTGCCATGCTCTCCAGCTCAGTCGAACAAGGTGTTCCGGACAAATGAGCATTAATTGATGGTCCCTGCGCCGTTAGCCGATACGGGATTCACTGTTAGACTACACACAGATGAAACTGCAGGCCACAACCCTTGTCCGAACTGCCGTCCCCAGCCTTCAACGCATTGCGACCGCGGAAGACCCCTTCGCCTCCGAGAAGGACCACAAGGCAAGTCCGACCAGGGCAGGAAAGGAGACCCGATCCCAGCTTGTCACCTCATTCGGTGACACCCCATGCTGTGACAACCGGGGCGAACAGACTCACGGATTCGTTACCAATGAAGGACCGGGAGGAGATCCCTTGGAGAAGAATCTGCCGAGAGCCTCATTGGGCACTTCACCAAATGACAAAGATCTGGTAGGCCACGCGTAACGGGCCATGGCGAAGCCCTACCGATAGCTTCACCCTATGATAGAGATCAAACCTTGGAGAAGAAGCTGCCGAGAACCTCATTGAACGCTTCACCAAATGATAAAGATCTGATAGGCCACGCGTAACGGGCCATGGCAAACCCTAGCACCCCCCGGCACCCCCACTCCCCGGCACCCCCACTCCCCGGCACGCCCACTCCCCGGTAGCCCCACTGACCGCTTCACCCATTGATAGAGATTTGATGTTCGACGTTCGGCATATTCTCCTGATCTCCCTCCTGGGGTGCGCTACACAGATTGCATGCGCGGGCGAGGTGGTTACCGTGAGGGCCCCCGAACCGGCTGTGGACCGCTGGAATTATCTCTACAATGGCACTCCCGGATTTCGTGCGAAGGGGTCTCTCTTTACCGGACTACCTGAAGACGCCGGTGGAGGAATGGACCGAATGGGGCAGATCCTTATCGGCTTCGATACCGAAGCGCTCGGTGTCCAGCCCGGAAGGGCTCCCGAAAGCTATAACGTTACCGGCGTCAAGCTCACTGCCCGGGTTGCGAACGACCCATTCCTGGCAGATCCCACATTCGTCTACGATCCTACCGCAGATCCTTTTGACGCTCTCCTTGAAACCGGCCTCGACCCCGACCCGGGGCATCCCGTGGAGTTACACGGTGCGGGGTTTCGTAATGGGATCGATTCAAGTTCATACCTCGAAGGCTCTCCTCCTCCCGCACTCGGCCAACCACCAATCACAGGTTCACCCTATGAAGGTCCGGATGGCCCCACCGCCTACCCGTTGGGATTCGACGAGGCCGCTCAACCGCGGGATGTCATGAACAATCCCACGGAGGGCTTCAACGCGAATCCCTGGGCGGTCGGAAAAACCAATTCGATAAGCCCAGGAGACGTGGTGCCGACCGACACGGTCTTCACCTTTGACCTCGATCTCAACCAGCCAGGCGTTCGGAGATACGTTCAGGAAGGACTCTCGCAGGGACAGCTCTACTTCACTCTGACCTCGTTACAGCCTGCGAGCTTTGACGGAGTCGAAAGCGGCAATGGCAGCTTCGCCATTTTCTATCTGAAGGAAAGTATCGAACATCAACTCTTCGGAGACAGCGCCCCCGCTCTTGAACTCTCCCGCGGACCGGCACCAAGCGGACCAATCGGGACTGAGTTTGCCTTCGATTTTGCGAGAGACGAACTGACTATTCAATGGGAAGCGGTCGCGGGCGAGGTGTTCGAGATTCTGACCAGTGTGGATCTCACTGACTGGACAGTCCTGGCAGAGAGCCCTGCCACAATTGCCGGATCGATGGAATACGTGGTTCCCCGGAGGGGGGATGAGAAGAGGTTCTTCGCCGTGAGAAGGAAATCGTCATGAAATTTGGAACGCGTTTACATCCTTCCGGGTTTACCATAACGGAGATCCTGGTCTCCATCGTAATCCTTGTGAGTCTGTTGACCCTGGGTGGAGCCGTGACCTTTTCAGCCATCGAGAAGGCGCGAATGACAAAGGAGGTGAGTGCGGCCAAGGAACTCATCACGGGATGGCAGGCCTACGCATCGGAAAACGGGGGAGCAGTGATGCCGGGCTTCAGGGAGAATCCTCAATTGACGAACCTGAAGGGTGAGCCCCTGTCCTTCCCGATCAATGCCCGCTATCCTTGGAAGCTGGCCCATTATGTCGGCAGGATGGAAGACGGCATCGTATTCAACGGGAATGAAAAGTTGCTGACCGGGGATCAGGCTGATTATCGGGTCAGTGTCTCTCCCAATCTGGGAGTCAACGCCGTGTTTGTCGGCGGGCATTACGGCACCGGCAGTCCTCTGCCGCCCAGTGAACGGATCATCGAGCGCCTCGGAAAGTTCGTGGTGACTCACATTTCCGAACCGCATGACCCCGGCAAGCTGATCGTATTTGCCTCGGCGCGATCAGCTTACGGAGCCGGCTATTTTGAAGTCCGACCTCCGGCGGTACTTGATCCGGTCTGGAGCGGAGAAGCATTCATGGAAGATGGCCGTGCTGCCGACCATGGATTCGTCGATCTTCGCTGGAACGGGAAGGCGGTCGCGGCAATGGCTGGAGGAAATGTTGAACTCCTGGACGAGGAAGCCCTGCGGGACATGCGCCGCTGGTCGAATCAAGCAGCTCTTGAAAACGAATCTGATTTTACTATCAAACACTAATTTTCCGAACAGAATCATCAATCCAATCCACTACATATCCATGAAAATGAGATCCAGTGTCCTAGCCCTCGCAGGACTACTCACCCTCCCAGCCTCTGCGGTGACCACCGTGGTGGAAGACTTCGATACCAATAACGCAAACTGGCGCGATACAACCGGCTCTCTGGATGTCAACTGGTCCGAAAGCGGAGGAGCTCCCGGAGCAAGCCCAGGCCATGCCACCGTACCGTTCTCGTTTACCCAGGCCGGCGATTTCGGAGCCGTGATTCTCAGAGGACAGGCTTCCTTCGGATCGAGTGGAGGAGCCTTCACAGGCAACTGGATTGGCGATGGGGCACAATCATTCTCCACAATGGTACGCCACGACGCCCCCGTCCCGCTGACTTTCAATATCCGTTTCGCCTCCCCCTTTAATTTCCCCGGTGCAACCGCCGTCCGGTTCCAGCCCGTATTTCCCAACCAGTGGACGGAGGTCACAATCGACATTGCGGCTGCGGCCATCAACGCGGCGGCTCAGCCGATTGGCCCACCAATCGATGCGGGCCCCGGCGTGATGTTCGTGACGACCGAGGAGCAACCTTTCGCCGCGACATTCTCGAATGTCGGAAACATTCAGATAGGGGTGGAGGTTCCCGAGGGTTTCGGGGCCAACCCCGCACTCTTCAACTTTGACTTCGATCAGATTACGCTGACCGTACCCGAACCTGCCTCTTCAACTCTGGCGTTGCTCGGCAGCTTTCTTCTGCTGGGAATCCGCCGACGCTCTTCCTGAGGGATCAAAGCAAGCACCAGGGAGAAACCGGAACGTTGGACAATCTGAGCGTTCCGGTTTTTTTGTCGTGTGGCTCCGTCACAGGAACGACGGGCGAAACATGGCAAGAGGATCTTCCGCCCCCTGATGTTCTCATTTTCCTTGCTTCATAGGCATCTATTCGGATTCAGAGGTGTCCCGCAGAATACCGCGTCCTCTCCTGTCGGCTTTTGTGAAATCGTCCTTCATTCCCCCGTCAGCCGTGGCGCCCTCACCAACCCCGTCTCCTCGGAACCCTGGGAGCAGGAGCGGTCCGAAAACTCGGGCCAGCCAGCCAGGAGTAGGGCACACCGCCCACGGCCCGCGAGCATCAGGCCAAGGGTCGGGTGGAACGGATGAAGGCACGCTGCAGAATCGCCCAGGCCAGGGCGATGCGCCTGAAGAGGATCAGCGATATTGCGCAGAACAACTACAAACACTTTTCTCCTTCCTCCCTTCCGCCGCTCTGTTAGTTTCTCAAGATGGTCTCGACACTTCGATTGACGGTGGCCGGATTGGCTGCCGGCCTTGCCACCCTCTGCGCGGCTGCTGAGCCCCCCTTCGAGCTGAAGGAAGGCGATCGCGTCGTCTTCCTTGGCGATCGGCTTATCGAGGGGACCCGGGATTACGGCTATCTCGAAGCTGCACTTACCACCCGCTGGCCGGGACGAAAGATCACGTTCCAGAACCTTGGGTGGTCGGGCGACACGGTCCGTGGAAGCGCGAGGGCCGGCTTTGGCGCCTACGAAGACAATCGCAAGGGCCCGTGGCCGCCCAAACACCGCGAGCGCTACGGCATCCCGATGCTTCGCCGGCAACTGGAGGACGCCCGGCCGACCGTTCTCTTTGTCGCCTATGGCGCCAACGCCGCCTACTCGGACAAAGAGGTCGAACGATTTCCAGCTGACTTGAACCGTTTGCTCGACGAACTGGACAAGACCGCGGCACGGATCGTGCTTGTTTCGCCAACTCGACACCAGCAGCCTCGCCCGGCGCTTCCTGACCCCGCCGAGCGAAACCAGCGCCTCCAGGAAATCACCGGCATCCTCCGCAAGGCGGCGCAGGATCGCCACCATCGGTTCGTCGATCTGTTTGCGGGGCTGAATACTCACCGTGGACGCACAGATGGTCCGCCGTCCACCGAGAACGGCATCCATCTCACCCACGAAGGCTATCGACAAATGGCGCGAGCTGTCGTCGAGCAGCTGGAACTGGCCCGCACGGATTGGAAATTGCATGTCACGGCCGACGGAAAAATCGTCGAGGCGATCGGCACCCGGTGCAAGGAGACGGCCCTGACCAAGACCGGGCTCAAGTTCGAAACCAGCGACACCCTGTCCCCCATGGACGGGGATGAGCGGGATCGCAGCCGCGTGCTGAGAATCAGCGACTTGAAACAGGGGCGCTACTCGCTCTCGATCGACGGCCGACGGATCCTGACGGCGGCAGCGGATGAGTGGGCGAAAGGCGTCGCGATCTCGCACGGACCGGATTTCGATCAGATCGAACGTCTACGGGAAACTATCGTCACCAAGAACCGACTCCTCTTCCACCACTTCCGCCCACAGAATGACATGTACATCCGCATCCTGCGTCTCTATGGGCGCGAGGAGCACACCTCTGCAGTGGAAGAATGGGGCCGCCTGGTCGAGGAAAAGGAATCAGAGATTGCCCGGCTCAGCGCCCTCCGGCTGCGACGGTATGAAGTCAACCGCGAGGCGATTGATTCCGGACATTACATGCCCAGCTCGGTACCCAAACCGGGTATCGAGGAGGAACTGAAATCTTTCAAGGTGGCCGAGGGGTTTCAGGTCAACCTGTTCGCCTCCAACCCGATGATCCGAAAGCCCTTGAATCTGAATTGGGATGCCCAGGGACGGGCGTGGGTGTCGAGCAGCACGACGTATCCTCAAATGGAGCCGGGTGATGAGCCTCGCGACCAGATCATCGTCCTGGAAGATACGGACCACGACGGTCGCGCGGATCGATCCACGGTCTTTGCCGACAGCCTGCGCGTCCCGCACTCGGTTGTTCCGGGCAACGGCGGGGTCTACGTCGCCCAATCGACCGCTGTCCTGCATTTGCAGGACAGCGATGGCGATGGCAGGGCCGACCAGCGCCGTGCAGTGCTCCCCGGTTTTGGCAACACCGACTCGAGTCATACCATCCACACGCTCCGCTGGGGGCCTGGTGGCCACTTGTACTTCAACCAGTCGGTCTATATCGATAGCCATGTCGAAACCCCGTGGGGCGTTCGCCGGCTCACGAGCGGCGGCATCTGGCGCTTTCGCCCCGAGACCGGGCGCCTGGAAGTCTACAGTCACGGGCTGTGCAACTCCTGGGGACATGCCTTTGACCGTTGGGGCCAGTCCTTTGCCACCGATGGCTGTGCCGGCGGGGGCATTTTTTACGAGTTTCCCGGCGCCGCCTACAGGATGTCGCACAATATCGACCGCACGATTCCAGAGCCCAATCCGGGGCACCCCAAGGCGTGCGGTTTGGAAATGGCCTCCGGCCGGCATCTGCCCGAATCGTGGCGCGGCACGTTCATCACCACCGATTTTCGGGCGAACCGGGTCATCCGCTACAAACTGTCTGAAAAGGGCAGTGGCTATCTCGGCAAGCTCCTGCCCGATCTCCTCACTTCGAGCCACACGACCTTCCGTCCGATCGATGTCAAGATGGGCCCGGACGGCGCGATCTACGTCGTCGACTTCTACGAGCCGATCATCGGACACGGCGGGGTCGACTTCCACCATCCGTGGCGCGACCACGCGCACGGTCGCATCTGGAGGATCAGCGCCAGGGATCGGCCGCTCGTCACGCCACCAGAACTAGCCGGTGCCTCAGTGGAAGCACTGCTCGAAGCGTTGAAGCTTCCGGAAGACTGGACGCGCGACCAGGCCCGACGGCTCCTGCGCGAAAGCGGTGCCGCTGCGGTAGTACCCGCGCTTCGAGAATGGTTGGCGTCACTCGATTCGAACGACCCGGACTACGAGCATCAGCGACTCGAGGCGCTGTGGGTTTTCCAGGGCGTACGACACGTCGATGCTGAACTGCTCCACCAGTTGCTGATCTCGAAGGATCATCGGGTCCGCGCGGCGGCGGTTCGCGTCCTGTCCTACTGGTCCGAGCACATACCTGACGCCATGAAGCTCCTTGCGGGGGCCGTGACCGACGAGCATCCCCGGGTCCGGCTGGAGGGGGTCTGCGCACTCCGGCAAATCCCCTCTTCCGAATCGGCAAAGGTGGCAATGCAGGTTCTCGACAAGCCGAAGGACGAATACATCGATTTCATCACCTGGTCGACGGCGCGACAGCTCGAGGAACTTTGGCTGCCCCATTTGAAATCAGGCAACCCGATTTTCGACGAGCCCGGGCATCTCGCTTTCGCCCTGGCCGCCGTCAACAAGCCGGAAGCACTCAAACCGCTGGTGGATCTCTACCGGCAGGGGAAAATCGCTGAAGGCAACCGACAGCAGGCCTTGCGGGTCATTGCCGCCTTGGGTGCCCAACCGGAGCTGCAGATGATCCTCGATCTGGCCACGGCCAAGGTGCCCACGAATCCTTCCGAGGCAGCCGTTCTGCTATCCACCTTGGAGAAGAATGCGCATCGAGAGGAAACCCGACCCGAGAAACTACAGGGCCTGGTGATCCTGCTGGACGCCGATGACGAACCGGTTCGACTCGCCACCGCCGCTCTGCTGGGACGCTGGAAGGTTGCGGCAGCCCGCAAACGGCTTGTGGCGCTGACGACCGAGCGCGAAACCTCGACCGCGCTGCGACAGACGGCAGCACGGGCGCTTGCGCGGCTCGGTGGACCGGAGATCGAGAAGCAACTCGAAACCCTCGCCGGCGGAGACCAGCCGATCGAGGTCCGCACCGCCGCAGTCGCTGCCTGGGCCCACCTTGATGCTGCCCGCGCTGCCCCGTCCGCAGTTGAATTACTCCAGGCCATGCCGGACGATGGTGATGCCACACCGCTCTTCGAGGCCTTCATTGGACGCGAAGAAGGCGCCGTCTCCCTGGTGAAGGCCCTGGCAGAAAAACAACTCTCGTCGCAGATCGCCGCCACGGGAATCCATCTCGCGAGATTTTCGGGCCGGGAGATGCCGGAGCTAATCGAGGTCCTGACTTCCGCCGGGGCGCTCAAGCCGCTGCCACCGGAGCTTACCCCGGAGGCCAGCAGGAAACTCCTCGCCGACCTCGAACGACTTGGCAGCGCTGAGCGCGGCGAGGCGGTCTACCGTCGCGCGGAACTGAACTGCATGACATGTCATGCCATCAGCGGTGCAGGGGGCCTGCTCGGCCCGGATCTGGCCAGCATTGGCAGTACGGCCACGCCAAACGAACTCGTGCAGTCATTGCTGGAGCCGAGCGCAAAGATCAAACAGAACTATGAAACGGCCAGTGTCCGGACCACCGACGGCGTGATCTTCAGCGGGGTGGTGCGCCGTCAGTCCGACAGGGAAATCGTGCTTTTCGATGGCAGCGCGAAGACTCACGTTATCCCCACGAGTCAGATCGATGAGGTGCATGTAAGCGACATCTCACTGATGCCCAAGGGCCTGACCGCTTTGTTGCGCCGGGACGAACTGGTAGATCTCCTCCGCTTTCTGTCGGAGTTGGGGAAAGGGGCGTATCGCGCCACGACCGAACCGGTGGTCCGGACGTGGAGGGTCCTGAAACCCTCTGATCCGCTGGAGCAGCGTCTGCAGTCGTCTCCAGATGCGCTCTTGGAAAAGGAGGTGGAACAAAGCAACTGGCTGCCAGCCTATGGCACGGTGGCCGGATATCTTCCTCTGACCGATCTGCCGCGGTTTGCCAATAATCGGCTCAGTGCCGGACGATTTCACCTTGATGTGACCACGGCCGGTCGCGTCGGTTTGCAGTTCGAGGACCCTGCCGGTCTTCGTCTCTGGGTGGATGGCATGCCCCTTGCCGCCGGTCGTAATGTCACGATGACGCTTCCCGAGGGACAACACAGCGTCACGGTGGTGATCGACCGGGCGAAGCGCACGACTCCCCTTCGGGCAACTCTTGTTGACGTCCCCAATTCTCCTGGCCGGGCACATCTCACCAGCGGACAGGGAATGGAGCAAAAGACGCCATGAGTCCCATGAATGCGAGTTGGCCCCTGCGCCCGCGCGATGCTTTCCCATGGGCCAGCGATCCGCCGGTGCTGCCCGGGCAACGCATTGCTCTGCTCCGGACCAAGCGCGGCAAGCAGAAGAAGCAGGGAACGGTCGCAGAGGCACCCTGAAGGCTGATCCTGCGAGGCACGTGTCAGGAATAATGTCGCAAGTCAAACGGTGGGCAGGTTTGCAGGTGGTTGCCCAAATAGTTGATTGGGAGGCTCCGTCGACATCGTTACGATATGCCAAGGCTCCTTCTGGTCGATAAGAACCAATCGTGAGGATCGGAAAATGCAAAGCCCATGAAACACGGAGGCCCCGGATCATGAATAGAAGAACGGCAATCCTGTTCCTTTCGGCGATGTATCCGATTGCGATTCCGCTGATCCAGGCCGCTTCCCCAACCGGGATTGCGTCCGGGCGCCTGGCTGCGCTGCCCCGGATCGCCTTTGTCGCCCAGGAACGCCACGGCAATCCCGATGGAGTGGTTCGTTACCATTCGCGTCAGATCGTCAGGAAGTGGGGCTGCAGTATTCAGGTGATTGATCCGGCGATTCCGGCCGCACCTGCCTCTGTGATCTTCGCGAATCCGAAGGGTGCCATTCTGGACATGAATCTTTCCTATGATGCCAGGACTCTTTTCTTCACGATGCGGGAAGGATACGATGATAACTGGCACCTTTACCAGGTAGGGATTGACGGCGGCGGACTGAAGCAGATCACGCAGGGGAACTACCACGACTTCAGTCCGGCCGAACTGCCGGATGGACGTCTTGTCTTTGCATCGTCCAGGATCAAGAGTTTCAACATTTGCGCACAGGAACTTTCGACGGCTCTTTTTACCGCTCGTCGGGATGGCTCGGATATCCGGCAGATCACGATGAACACCCTGAACGACATGTCTCCCCATGTGCTGCCCAACGGTCAGATCATCTATACCCGCTGGGAGTATATCGACCGTGATGTCAAATGGCGTCAGTCACTCTGGACCGTCAATCCGGACGGCACCAGTGTGCAGCTCTACTTCGGCAATACGGTGAGGGATCCGGCAGTCATGTGGCAGGCACGTCCGATTCCGGGCCGCAACACCGTCATCGCCACATTCGCTCCTCACCATGGCTGGCCCCTGGGCGCTATCGGCACTGTTACCAATCGCTTTGGAGTGGAGACGGAGCGAGGCAAAGGCTACAAGTGGATCAGCCGGGAATATCCCAGGATTGGTGACAACGCGGGACTGACGGAATGGGCCTACCGCGATCCTTTCCCGCTCACCAGCAACGAATTCCTGGTGAGCTACGGTGGCGGGTTGAAAAGCCGCGATCATCGCTTCAAGATCTACCTGCTCAATGACGCCGATGAAAAAAAACTGGTGTGGGAGGACAAAACGATGTCCTGCATCTACCCGGTGCCACTGAGGCCTCGCAAGCGTCCCCCGGTGCGGGTGAAGCCCAGATGGCAGGATTCTGCGTCGAAGGGGACCTTTCTCCTGCAGGACGTCTACACGGGGATGGGCGACACCGTGAAACGCGGCGAAATCGTACAACTGCGCATCATGGAACAAGTCCCCAAGTTTCCCATCAACGAGAGCAGTGGCCGCGTCTATGAGATGACCCCCGTAATGGGACGCCGGAGCTATTACACGAAACGCTGTCTCGGAACCGTCCCGGTGGAAGAAGACGGCTCCGCGCATTTCAAGGTTCCTGCGTTCAGGGAGCTCTACTTCCAGGCTCTCGACGCCGACGGGCTGGCGGTGCAATCGATGGGATCAGCAGTCAATCTGGCTCCCGGTGAAAAGCAGTCATGCATCGGATGTCACGAAGATCGGCAGATGACACCGCTCGCGAAGACGCCCCTCGCGGCGTCCAGACCCCCGGTCGAACCAATCCCCTACGCATGGGGAAACAATGGCAACATCGATTTCGTCAAGATCGTCCAGCCGGTACTGGACCGGCACTGTGCGTCCTGTCACCAGGGCAGAAAGCCGGAAGGCGGGCTCGATCTGAGCGGCGACAAGACCCGTTTCTTCAACATGGCCTATGACGGCATCTATAACCACGATTTGAACTACACGGTCCGACTGACGGGAAACGACGGGCAGGTCATCCCGCCCAAGAGTTCCTTTTCCTATGTCAGCCGGCTCAGGACCTACATCGAAGGCAAGGATCCGAAGCACTCGGACATCAAACTCTCAAAGGAAGAACGCGAACGGTTTTATGTCTGGATCGATTCCAATTCGAACTACTACGGAACGCATCAACGCACCCGGCCCGGCACTCCCGGAGGGCGCGATCTCTGGTCCGATCCATGGTTCAAGAAGAACTTCCTGCCTGTCTTCAACCGGCATTGCGCCTCCTGCCATCGCCTCGGTGGAGGGGGATATCCGAAGGACTCGCATTGGATTAATCTGACCAATCCCGATCACAGCCTCGTTCTGACTGCCCATCTGGCGGAGCAAGCCGGCGGCTATGGACTGAACCGGGAGAAGGACGGAATACACCCGCCCGCCTTTGTCGATACCAGCGATACGATTTACACCTCCCTGCTCGAAGCCATCCGGGAAGGCCGGCAACAAATGCTGGCGAATCCGCGCATGGACATGGCCGGCGCCAATCCCAGGCGCGGACGCAACGATTGGGGGACCTTCGGCGGCACCGGCGATCCGGAGGAGAAGGCGTCCGGCAATTACTGGGATACCAACCTCAACAGGTGAATCTGCTGTGTCTGCCCCAATCCGTGATCACCCGTTCCCTGGGCGCCTTGAAGTAAGTTTCCTTACTTTGTGCACCTTGAGTTTTGCCCTCCCGGTTTTCGCCGACCTGAAGGGCCTTGAAGGGTTGCGGGCCGTGCCGCTCATGGCGAGCGAGTCCATGCCCAACCCGATCATGGGAGTGGGGGTCGGTCACGATGGCACGGTTTACGTCACCGAAACCATTCGTCAGCAGCGCGAGGAAATCAGCTTGATTCAATCGCCCTTCCTGCACCCGCATTGCATGGCCCTGGACACCACCGAGGCGAAGCGCAAATGGATCCTGGAGAATTACTCCGCCAACATCATCGGTCGCCAGGGCGTTCGTGATTTCAACGGAGACGGTAAGGTCGACGTGCTGGATCTCTCGGTCCGGAGTGAGAAAATCCATACCTTGCAGGACCGTGACGGGGATGGCGTCTACGACAAGGCCACCTTGTTCGCCGGAGGCTTCAATGACGTGCTGACCGGATGCGCTCACAGCGTCGCCCCGATTGATGGTCATGTCTACGCCACCATCATACCGGACCTCTGGAAATTGACCGACGTGGATGGTGACGGGGTGGCGGACCGGAGAGAGAGCCTGGCCCACGGATTCGCCCCGCATATCGGCTACGGCAACCACGATCTCCACAGCATCCTGCAAGGATACGACGGCAAGCTCTATTGGAGCATGGGTGATCGCGGTGCCAACGTCTTGTCGAAGGAGGGCAAGCGCGTGAGCAACCCCCATTCGGGCTGCATTCTGCGCTGCAACCCGGACGGCAGTGAATTTGAGGTCTTCGCCCACGGGTTGCGGAATTGCCAGTATTTCGATTTCGACAACTACGGAAATCTCTTCGCCGTGGATCACGACGCTGATTTTCAGGGAGAACGGGAGCGCTTGGTTTATCTTCCCGAGGGTTCGGACTCCGGTTGGCGGATGTATTACCAGTATCGAAACACCACCCTCGTCCGGGCGGCCCGGGAGGATCTCTACAACCCGTGGCTGGCGGAGAAGATGTGGATTCCGTTTCACTCAGGTCAGCCCTCTCACATCCTGCCGACCATTGAAAACAGCTGGAATGCGCCGGCGGCGTTCTCCTTTCAGCCGGGAACCGCCCTGGGAGGCGCCTACGGAGATCATTTCCTTTTGGGCGGTGCAGGTAACGTTCGAGCTTTCAAGATGGTTGCCCACGGGGCCGGGTTCAAGCGGGAGGGCGATCACGTCCCCATCCAGGGCCTTGGCTGGCAGGTGTTGACCTCCACCTTCAGCCCCGATGGCCGACTGTTCTTCACCCTTTGGAAACCACGAGGCAACCGGAGCCAGCTCTGGGCCTTGCAGGCAGAGAAGGAAACGGCCGCGATGGTGGAAGTGAAGTCGTTGCTGGCGAAAGGATTTTCCGCTTACAAGGTCGATCAATTGCTCCCCTTCCTCGGTCACGCCGATCGCCGCATTCGTCTTCAGGCTCAGTTTGCCCTGGTCGCCCGCAAGGGAACCAAGGCCCTGAGGGCAAAGGCAACCGATGCAAGGACCGAACTTCTTCCGCGCCTGCATGCCTTATGGGGATTGGGGCAACTGAAGAGCAGGGACCGCGATTTGCTCAAGTTGCTCTGCCAGGACAAGAATGCCGAGATGCGGGCCCAGGCGGCCCGATGGGCCGGTGACCTGGGCTTTGATCCGGATAACCTTGTTCCCGTGTTGCTGGGGGATCCTTCCCCCCGCGTGCGCTTGATGGCGGCCATTGCCTGCGGCAAGCTCAAGAGCAGAAACGCCCTGGAATCCCTCATCGAACTGATCGTCGAGGCCGACAACAAGAAACCAGTTCTTCGGCATGCCGGCGTATATGGCCTGGCCAGCGCCGCCACCCCACGGGAACTGAAGGATTTGTCCGAACATCCCTCCGAGGCCCTGCGCATCGCGGCCGTCGTGGCCCTCCGTCGACAGAGGGCGTTCGAGGAGTTGACCGCATTCCTCGACGACCCCTCTTCCCAGGTCATGAGCGATGCGGTGCGAGCGATCTACGACGAGGCTTCTCCACAAACTTTCGCCCGCCACCCGGATGTCCTAGCCACCTTGGCGATGGCTCTCCATCCCTCCCATTCCGTAGCGGTCAACGTGAGGGCCATTGCCGCCAACCGGCGCCTGGGCACCGTCGAATCCGCCAGACGCCTGGCCGCTTTTCTTATTACGCCCAAACTCGACCCCGCCTTACGCGTCGAGGCTCTCTATTCCTTGGAGTCATGGCCCGAATCCTCAACCTTGGATCCCATGGATGGTCGCCATTTTCCCGTTGCCATGGGAAATCCGGATGCCCTTGGCGAAGTGGTTGGCCCCGAGGTCTGGTCCTTGGCAAATGACCCTGGCGACAAGGTCTCCCACCGTGTCATCGCCTTGCTTCGAAAGATCGAGCCCACCCCGGCTCAACTCGATCGGGTTGCCGATCACGTCATGGATGAAAAGCAACGCAGTTCAGTCCGCATCGAATGGTTGCGTTGGTTGCGCAAACAGAAAATGGACCTCTTCTCCTCGGTGGGCATCGCGGCCCTGGCGGCCAGCTCCCCGGAACTACGCATTGCCGCCTCCCAGGAATTGATCGGAGCCAGGCGAGGCCGGGCAGAGGTTGCGGAATATGTCATGACCGCCCTCAAGGAATCCCGCGACGTCCCCGAACTGCAACAGGCGATCAAAATGGTCCAGCGCCTGCCCACGCGGGATGCAATTGTCACTCGCCTTGCCGATGAACTCTTCGCCGGCAGCATCGCTCCGCCGGTCCAGCTTGAAGTATTTGAGGTCGCTCAGGCCCTTTCGAAGCAGGACAAACCGTTGCAGGCAAAGCTGGGAAAACACCGGGCCAGGACCGCTGAAAAAGGTGTCATGGCCACTTACGGGATGGCGCTGGTGGGCGGAAACGCGGAAAAGGGGCGTCGTATTTTTCACGGTCACGCCCAGGCCCAATGCGTAAAATGTCATGCCCTCAAGCAGACGGACAAACAGGTGGGCCCCAGTCTCGAGGGTATCGCCCAGCGCCATCCTCGTGAATACCTTCTGCGTTCGATCGTGGATCCGCAGGCTGATCTCGTTCCGGGTTACGGAATCATCACCCTGCAACTCAAGGATGGCCGAACGGTGGCGGGGAACCTGATCAGTCGGGACGACCAGGCCATCACCGTTAAACTACCGGATGGCTTGATACAGACCATCGCCCGGTCCGGGGTGAAATCGGAATCGAAACCCATTGGCACGATGCCCGACGTCCGCTCTTTTCTCGATCCGAGACAGGTGCGCGATCTGGTTGCCTATCTCGCAACCATGAAGTGAACACCCCAGGGAAATCTTGTTGCCGGTCGCTTGTTGCTGCCCTGGCTTGCATCTCCACCAACCCCGCCTCCGCGACCGCCATCCCGGACAATCCCGAAAAGGGAATTCCTGGCAGTCCACAATGGTGCTACAGCTGCCACACGGACGTGGTCCACCACTTGTTCGATTCCGTCGAGAACGAGTGAGAGAGCACTCATCCTGCCAAGCCGTTTCTCCCGGAATCAGAAGAGACAATTGAAGGAGACAGAATCATGAATACCGAAGGACAAAGCAACGAGAGCAAGAACCTGATCGAGAACCTGGAACGAGCCGGCATGTCGCGACGGGGCTTTCTGCACGGAGTGAGTGGCACGGGTGCTCTTCTCGGCATGGTCGGCCACGCGGGAGCTCAAGAGGCACCGAAAGATGCGACAGGAAAAATCATTCCCGGTTTTGAAAAGAATCAGGGTGATCCGAATGCGGCGAAAGACTGGCAGCCGTTTTCCGACCGGAAGATCAGGGTCGGCATTGCCGGATATGGCCTGTGCGCTTTTGGAGCGCAGTTCGGCTTCCAGAACCATCCGAATGTCGAGGTGATTGCGGTCACTGACCTCGATCCAGCGCGTTGCGCCGGACTGGCGAAAGCCTGCGGATGCAGGAAAACCTATCCCTCCTGCGAAGAAATGATCAAGGATGACAACATCGAGGCGATCTTCATTGCCACCGATGCTCCGAGTCACGCACGTCTGGCGGTGGCGGCTCTGGAGCATGGAAAACACGTCGCCTCTGCCGTGCCGGCGGTCTACGGCTCGTTGGAAGATGCCGACCGCCTCTTCGAGGCCGTGAAGAAGAGCGGTTTGAAATACATGATGTTCGAAACCTCCTGTTTCCATGCGGACTTGTATGCGAATCACAAACGATACCTGGCAGGAGACCTGGGAAAGATCATCTACTCCGAGGGTGAGTATTACCATTACTTCGAAACCCCCATCGGGGGCTACAATCCGAAGACGGGGAAGGTCGACACCAACGGATGGCGCAAGGGCTCGCCACCGCAATGGTATCCCACGCACTCAAACGCCTTCTACATCGGAGTGACGGGGGGGAGCTTCACGGAAGTCTCCTGCATGGGGATGCCCAGCGTGGTGCCTCATCTCCAGGCGGCGAACAACGACTACAGGAACCCGTTTGGCTCGGAGATCGCGCTCTTTCGCACCAGTGAGGGCGGGATGTCGCGCATGGCGGTCTGTTGGGATCTTCCCGGCGCCGGCGGCGAAAAGGGCCGGGTCTATGGTCAGAAGAAGGGCGGAGGCAAGGTTCATACGCAAAGACCACCACTCCCTCCCGGCGTGGGCGCCGGAGGACACGGCGGTTCCCATGGCCTCCTCTCCAGCGAATTCGTCGACGCCATCCTTCGCGACCGCAAACCCTGGGTGGACGTGGCGCAGGCGCTGAACATGACCGTGGCCGGGATCGTCGCCCACCAATCGGCCCTGAAGGACGGGGAGTTGCTGAAAATTCCGCAATATGCCCTGTGATTCAGTCGGGGTGCTTGTTGTATCCCTGGAGAAAGATCTGCCGGATTACATGAGAACGACGGCCGGTCCCCGTGCGAGCGACCGCCATCAATCCCGGCCGGCAAAAGGAAATTCCTGGCAGTAACAAATTGCTATTAAAAGCAAGAGAAATTGGTACTGATGCAGTAACCCATGAATCTCAAGCTACAGCAAAGGGTGGCCCTATGGTTCTGAGGGATGTCCTGTTAGCCCAGGATACGCATAGTTTGAAAAAATTATTCGCTTAGATAATGAGTGCAATAACAAGAAGAGATTTTGTTAATGGAACGCTGATGGCAACCGGAGCTTATATGCTTCCTTTTGGGTGTGCCTCTGACGCTGTTTTGGCTGCTTTGGAGCCATCCTACTATCCGCCAGCGCTCACCGGACTTAGAGGAAGTCAACCCGGATCAAACACTCACGCACACAGTCGGGCCCGGGAAAAGAAATCAGATTGGGGACCAACCACCAACTTGAAAGAAGAATACGATCTCATTGTCGTTGGGGGAGGGATCAGTGGGTTGTCCGCCGCATATTTCTTTCAGAGAGAACATGGAAAAGACACAAAGGTGCTGATCCTCGACAATCATGATGACTTTGGAGGTCATGCCAGGCGGAATGAGCACATGATCAACGGCGATCTCCGATTGACGAATGGGGGCTCACAGACATTTGTAAGTCCACATGCACGAAGTGAACTCGTGCTCACTCTGCTGAAGGAAATAGGCATCGATCTGGACCAATTCAAGACAGCCTATGATGTAAATTTCTATAAGAGGAATAAGCTTGGTGCAGTCACCTATTTCAACAAACAAATGTTTGGAGAGGACAGGGTGGTAAAGCATCCATATGGCAACTATCCATGGTGGGTAGAAGGGCTTCCACGTCCGGAAATTTCACATGAAGAGGCTGCCCAGCAAGCACCCGTCAGCGAAAAGGGTAAAGAACAGCTGCTCCGGGTTTTGAATGGCGGTCTCCATGTCCTCGACGTGCCCAGGAAGAATTTGGAGAACTACATGTATTCCAATTCCTATTTCGATTATCTCAAAACCAATTTGAAGGTTGATGATCCGGGAGTACTGGAAATGGCCAGAACCTCATGTTCCGACTGGGCCGGCGGAGGAGCGGATGTATTGTCGATTGGGGAAGCTGTAGATTGTGGAGCCTTGGGATTTGATCCCGTGTCCACATGGAAAGATCTTATAGGCGAGAGGGCTTTCCAAAAAATGGCAAGGGAACACGGAAACACCTTCGCAGAAGAAGACCCGTACATTCATCATTTTCCCGATGGCAATGCAACTATTGCACGTATGCTGGTGAAAAAGATGATTCCAAATGTGGCTACTGGTGACAATGCCAAAGAGATTGTGACGTCCAAATTCAATTATGCTGAATTGGACAAATCCAGCAATGTTGTTCGAATCAGATTAAACAGCACAGTTGTTAATGTAACGCATGGCAGCGATCCCGATAGTTCGAGTGATGTCTTCGTAAAATACATGAATGACAATACCTCCTGCCAGGTAAAAGCCAAAGGCGTGGTGATGGCCTGTTACAACAGCATGATCCCTCATATCGTATCTGATCTCCCAAAAGAGCAGGACGCGGCATTAAGACGCAGTGTGAAGATACCCTTGCAATACACTACTGTGGGACTGAAGAACTGGAGAGCCATAAAGGAAATAGAAATGGGTATGGCGATGTCACCAGGCAACATGCATCAGGTGATGATGATGGACTTTCCCGTGAGCATGGGCGGTTATGAATTCACAAAAAAACCAACCGATCCTTGTGCCATTCAGATGATAGCTTGTCCTTTTGGAGCTATCGCAGGCACACCACCAGTTGAACAATTCCGTGAAGCGCGACACAAGATGCTTAGTCTTCAACTGGAGGATTACGAAAATGAAGTTAGAGCCCATCTCAGTGGAATGTTGCCGAAGGGATTATTTGAATTTGATAGGGACGTTGAGAGTATTACGGTGAATCGCTGGGCCCATGGTTATGTGTATAGTGGTTCCAGACTTTTTGACTCGGACTTGCGCGGAATGGCAAGAACAGGCAGGCAACCCTTTGGCAGAATTACCATAGCGAATATCGACTCAGCCCCAAGTTCGTATGCACACGCTGCTATTAAGCAGGCCTGGAGAGCTGTGAACGAATTGGGCTGACCGATTCTGTTGATTAATGAATGAATAAAGACAAAATCACATCAATGGATATAGCTGATGCTTCTCAAATGAACATCCATTGGAAAATTCGACACCTACCTCTTCAACTCCCTCGATCAGATCCGGGACATCGTTCATACCTGGATGATCGCCTGCAACGAGGAACGCCCTCTCAAATCACTCGGAAACCTGCCTCCGGCAGTGTTTCGCCAACAACAAACACGAACAATAACAACAACCCCTCAGCCCAAATCCTCTGCTTTTGAAATGTCCCGTTGACGGGGAAGCTTACACATCGACCTTGTGGATTACCAGTGGGGCCACCGTTATCTCGATCTTGTTGATGCCCTCCCGCAGGAGGTCGCTGACTTCGAACTCGAACGAAGAAGCCATCCGAACTCCTGCCGCATTTCCTTATGAGGAGTGAGGCATCCGCTAAAGCGGACGGTCTTTCCGGAAGCGATAGTCCGGCCAGAGGGGACAGTTCAGGTCGACCCAGGCCTTGAGCACGCGTAATTCCTCCGGCTTGAGGATAACTCTCTCGTGCTGTTTATCGCCCAGAACCTTGAAGAGGCGGCTCTGGGACGTGCCAAACGAGAGAGGTTCGGCCTTGAAATGTCGCGAACCGTAGTGCCAGTCGAAATAGTGCACCCATCCCCCCGCGATCAGGGAGCGGTAGGAAGCGGGTACGCGGTGAGTGTCGCGGGTGCCTCGCAGATCGAATTTCGACTTGGTGTCATGGCAGTGAACGCAATTTGCGTCCAGAACGGGCTGGACGATCCGTTCGTAATCGAAGGGCACCGCGCCCCACGGCGGCGGGGTAAGTGTCTGCACGGTCTGGGTCAGGGCCTGGCTAGTATGCCTCAACGGTGTGGCGTGGCGGGCATCGTGGCAACCGACGCAACTGCGCTGTTCACCCGCCTGAAGCTGGACCACGCTGCGCATGCGTTGCACCTCGTTGAAGTCCTCGTCAAGCAGGTGGAAATAGAGCACTTTGCCAGCCGGCGCGGTGAAGCTCACTGAGCCGTCTGCCGCGATGGGAACCGTGCCAAGAAGTGCCTTGGCCACGTAGCTGGGCCAGCCGTTGCGTTCGGTAACCGTGGCCGATCCGTCCTCCGCCCGGGCGGCGCTGCCGACCCGGAAGGCATGCGGCTGCAGCGCGTTGGCCGTCCGGGTGGAGTAATTTTGGCGCGGGCCATGCACCAGGTGAATCGGGGTGGCATAGAAATCCTGAAAGCTTGGATGCGAGCTGCGATACTCGCCGTAGTCCAGTTTTTCCAGAGGGGCCGGCAATTCTTGGGAAACCTGCAGATACTTCGCCTGGCCGCGGGCGACGGTCGAGCCGAGGCCTTCGTAGACGTCCTGGACCATGAACTGGCCGAGCCCCTGTTGCGCGAGGACCGGGTCGCGTGTCTCTGGCAAGACCGGCGGACGCGTGCGGGCGTGCAGCGGCGAGGGCCGCTTGCTACTGATCGACGGGTCGAAATAAAGCAGTTCCCGATTTCCGAATCGGTCAATGACATACAAGCCCCAGTGCGACTGTCGGCCGGGATTGTGACTGACTAGGAAATGATCGCGCGAGATTGGCTCCGGATCGCGGAAGGTTTCGTGGTGAGACCGGTCCATCTGGTAACACGGCCGGGTATCGGGTGTGATGCTTGTGATGGCCGCCGTGTCGAACAAACCCTTGTTAGGATTGACCAGTGCGATAGGCCCCTGGTGGTCGCCGTGGGAGATGAGCGTGCAGACGATTTCCCGGCTGCCTGGCACCTCGCGCGCATGGCCGTAGCAGTAAGGTGTATTGTTGCCGAAGACCAGCTTGGGGTGGGTGCCATCGGGACGGATGGACCAGAGCGTGTGGCCGAAATCGGCCCCCTTGTCCAAGTACTCTGAGCGGGTCCAGAGAATCCGCCCGTCACGCATCATGGCCGGATCCCATTCGCTCAGATTCGCGTGAGAAAGCCGGCGCAGATCTGTTCCATCGGGTTGCATGCGGTGCAACACATAGGCCTGCGGCTCCCAGCAGAGGAACCGCGCAACGCAGCGGGTGGACATGAACCCCAGTGCGCCGTCAGGCAGCGAGACCGGATCGAAGTCGTGGAAAGGGCCCTCGGTCAACTGGCGCAGGCCGCTGCTGTCAGCGCGCACGGACATCAGATGCCAGTAAGACTGCCAGCCGTTTACCTCGGGCTTATCCGGCCGGTAGGCGAAGTAGATGGTCTGTGCATCGAAATCCGCCACCGGGTCGCGCACGATACCTGCGCCGCCGTCAAAGAGAGTCTCCACTTCCGCTCGCGCGGGATTCAATCGTCCATCGCCGTCGTGTGGGATTCGGAGCACGCAGATTCCTCCACCGGATGCAAACAGCGAATCCATATGCTCGCTGTAGTTGTGCGAAGGATGAAGTGGGTGGCGCTTTGCAAAAAGCACACGCTCGAGCGGCGCGAGTCCGGGATCGCGGAAAAAGAGTCGGCGCTTGGCCTTCCGCGCCGCCAGGAAGAGCGCGTCCGAACCCGCTCTCGCCGGATCCTCCGCCTGCCGGCGGAACTCGGTGAGTTCGGCCTGTTCCCGGTTGACGTCGAGTCCCAGCGTCGTCAGCCGTGCGAGCATCTCCTCAAACTGGACAAGCGTGCGCTCCAGCGGCGCCAGCCGTGACAGACGTCCCCAGTAGGGCGGCCCATCGGGCACGGCGGAACGATCGTTCACGAAAGGGGAAAGGTAGTCCTTCGCATCCATCCGGCTCCATGTGTCCCGTTCCCGCAGGAACGCGTAGGTGACGGCGCCAGCCCAGGTTGGCTCCGGCAACTCCATCATCGGGAATCTCAGATTGGGCTCGGGCAGGCGCAGTTCACTGACCGTGCGCTTTAACGCCCCGGCCTTTTGCCAGGTTTGCCCATCGGGCGAGAGGCACACCTCTGCCTCCAGAATCTGCCGGTCTGTAAACCGGCTGTTCCGATCGCGCGACAGGACCACCCGAGCGACCCGGGCGGGTTTAGGCAACTCGATCTGCGCCCACTCTTCGCCCGTCGTGGCTGCAATCCAACTGTGGTCGTTGCCGTAGAGACCGTCGTTGAGATGCGCCACGGCATGAATGGCGTAACCGGGAAGGAGTGAGGAGGCACGGGGGACTGCGCCACGGCTGGCCAGGGCGAGGTTGGCGGGCGAGTCCGGCCCGTAAACCTCGAGTTCGTCGATGCACGGCTCGTTGCCATGCGATCGGCGGATGACCAACCGCACGAAGCGCGCCTCTTGCACCGCAAACTCGATGGAGGTGGCCAGGGTGTTGGTCTGTCGGTCCAACGTGCTTTTCGCCGCGTGTGCGGCAAACGCCTCTTCGGTGATTTCGCGGCGGCCTTGGTCAGTCCGGTTGGTCGGCTCCGTGGCGGAAGCGGATTGAAAGGGAAACAGCAGCGCCAGCGCCGGGATCCACGAGGCCGCACAGCGAAATGGAACAATGTCTTTCATTGGAATTTTCTGGGTTGGGGTTTTATAGATTGCTGGGGGGATTATCCGGTCGAATATCGTCCGGTTCATTGATGATTCCGCGACCAATCAGCAAAGACTGCACGCGGACCCTTGTCCGGCGAAAGCCGCACACTCGTACCATCGGGAAAAATCGCCGTTTTCTCTTCGTTACCCGGTGCTCGGGAAAGATCCCGGCCAACGATCTCCTCTTTCCATTCCCTCGTTGGCTTATAGCTGATTTGCGAAAAGAACACAGACATCCCGGCCAATTTCTCTTCCGACCAATTGTCCGTCCGCTCACCCATGAACGTCAGAGCCACGGCATGGGCAATCGCAGCGGGATCCGTGCTTTGAACCGCTCGGCCGGAGTCAGGCTTTTTTGATTCACGAACGGATTGGCACCAGAATCCCCCCCTTCCACAGCTGCCAAGGTGGCCGCATAAACAAACGTTAACATCAGGGAGAGAAACGATTTCACTATCGGCATTCCTATGCCTGAAGTGTACTTGGAATATCGCTCCTCCACACAGAATTCGACCGTTATTTGTCCAGCACCCCCCATTGATGCCGCGTCTATAGGACCTCACGGGATCCGGGCTATGACTTGAGTCAACCCTTTCATGTTTTTACAGAGATAATTCCCCGACTGGGGCGCCTTTTTCAGGATCGGACCAACTGCGAAATCATTCCGAATTCGAGTTGATTCGGGTGGTCAACCGTGCGGGAG
>MPMF02203059.1_pt1 | contig 38345 bp, 50 predicted proteins | sample 1617271 | NCBI WGS metagenome assembly MPMF02 (sample SAMN05944812, study PRJNA350692) | marine metagenome | biome: marine; feature: ODZ; material: water; isolation source: 120 m water sample prefiltered with 30 um filter, filtered on to 0.2 um... | place: Pacific Ocean | collected 2012-04-09... | reverse complement strand
ACCGTCGAACTCATCCAGCCCGTTGCTGTCGAGGAGGGCCTCCGCTTCGCTATCCGCGAGGGCGGCCGCACCGTCGGCGCTGGAGTCGTCACCAAGATCATCAAGTAACCAACCCAAACGGGAGGAGACCGAGGCATGGCCCGGCAACAGATTCGTATCAAGCTAAAGGCGTTTGATCACCGGCTGATTGACCAGTCGGCGCAGCAGATCGTCGATGCTGCTGAACGAACCGGCGCAACGGTCTCCGGGCCGGTTCCTCTTCCAACCGCAATCGAGCGCTTCTGCGTTATCAAGGGCCCGCACGTTCACAAGGACGCGCGGGAGCACTTTGAGATCAGAACGCACAAGCGCCTCATCGACATTATTGAACCGACCTCCAAGACCGTGGACACGCTGATGAGGCTCCAGTTGCCCAGCGGTGTGGACATCGAAATCAAGTTGTAGACGTCATGGCGATTGAAGGACTACTGGGACGCAAGCTTGGCACACTCCAGCTCTTCGACGCTGAGGGGCGCCTTCGTGGTGCCACTGCCGTCGAGGTGGGGCCGTGCTATGTGACCCAGGTGAAGACGCAGGACAGGGATGGCTACAGCGCGATTCAGGTGGGATTCGGAGAAGCGAAGCGCGTTATCAGCCCCGCGGCCGGCCATCTCAGGGCCGCTGGAGACCTGAAGCTCCGCCATTTTGCCGAGTTCGGCGCGGACGAGGGGGACGAGTTCTCGCCTGGCCAAGAGCTGAAGGTGGACCTCTTTGAGGTCGGCGGCCGCGTGCACGTTACTTCCACGTCAAAGGGAAGAGGATTCCAAGGCGGCGTCCGCCGGCACGGCTTCCACGGCGGACCAAAGACCCATGGGCAGAGCGACCGGCATCGGGCTCCAGGTTCAATCGGCGCCGGCACGACACCTGGCCGTGTCCTCAAAGGGACGAAGATGGCCGGGCATATGGGGAACAAACGATCAACGGTGCGAAACCTCGAGGTTCTTGGGCGAAACGATGACCGCAACGTCCTCTTTGTCGGGGGCTCGGTCCCCGGTCCGATCGGGTCCCTGGTGCGGGTCAGGTCCGCGCAGAGGGGTGCAAAGTGAAGCTGCAGGTGGTCGATACGGAAGGAAAGCAAGTTCGCGAGCTGGACGCCGCGGACGAGGTCTTCGGGATTGAGCCGAACGGCCCTGTTGTACATCAGGCCTATGTCGCTCAGATGGCCAACCAGCGAGCTGGCACCGCGAGCACGAAGCGACGGGGCCAAGTAGCGGGTTCCACAGCGAAGACGAGGCGGCAAAAGGGCACCGGACGGGCGCGCCAGGGCTCTATTCGTGCTTCGCACCGTGTTGGCGGCGGCATTGCCAAGGGGCCGAGGCCTCGAAGCCATAACAAGGGACTTCCCCGGCGGATGGGGCGTCTCGCTCTCCGTTCGGCACTCAGCGGCCACGCAGCTGAAGGGAGCCTGAAGGTGGTTGATGGACTGGTTCCTTCGGAGCCCAAGACAAAAGAAGTCCAGCTGGTTCTCGATAACCTCGGCGCCGAGCGAAGGGTTCTCCTCGTCACCGGCTCATATGAGCCCGGTCTGCAGCGGGCAGCCAGCAACGTGGCGGAAGCCAAGGCGATGCCCGCTGCCGTTCTCAGCGTCGTTGATCTGGTCAACGCTCATCACGTGCTAATGACCGAAGATGCGGTTCGCGCTGCCGAGTCGCTCTGGGGGGGGGCAAACGTCGCTCCCGCTCGGGGCAAACGGGAAGCGAGGGCTGACTGATGCCCAAGGAAATACATCCCTATGCCGTGATCGTCCGCCCGCTGGTCACCGAAAAGAGTACTTCTCTCGTGGGCCAGGGCAAGTACGTCTTCGAAGTGGACCTCAGGGCTAACAAGAGCCAGATCCGGGAGGCGGTGGAAATCGCCTTCAGCGTCAAAGTCGCAGAAGTCAACACGATGGTAGTGAAGGGGAAAGCGAAGCGCTTCGGTCGGCGGCAGGAGAAACACCGGCCGAACTGGAAAAAGGCTGTTGTCACGCTGATTCCCGGCGATTCCATCGAGCTGTTCGAGGGGGTGTAGGCGATGCCAATCAAGTCTTACAAGCCCACGTCTCCGGGCCGCCGGGGAGCGAGCGGGTACACGTTCCAAGAAATCACCAAGACTCGTCCTGAGAAGTCGTTAACGCGATCCTTGGGAGCGAGGAGCGCCGGGCGGAACAATCGTGGCCGAATTACTGTTCGTCACCGCGGCGGCGGTCACCGGCGTCTCTATCGTGTGATCGACTGGCGGCGGGAGAAGTTCGGGGTCCCGGCCAAGGTGGCTTCGATTGAATACGACCCAAATCGCACGGCCCGGATCGCCCTGCTCCACTACGCCGACGGCGAGAAGCGATACATTCTCTCGCCGAACGGCCTGAGCGTCGGGGCGACCCTGTCAAGCGGTACGAGCGCGGAAATCCGAGTCGGGAACAGCCTTCCGCTGGCCGACATGCCGACCGGCACGCAGATCCACAACATTGAGCTAACGCCCGGTAGGGGCGGGCAGATCGTGCGCAGTGCGGGAGCTTCAGCCCAGCTCATGGCGAAGGAGGGCGAATACGCCCTACTCCGGCTCCCGAGCGGCGAAATGCGACGCGTTCGAATCGAGTGTATGGCGACGATCGGCCAGGTCGGGAACATCGAGCACTCGCTTGTCAAGCTTGGTAAGGCGGGTCGAACTCGCCACCGCGGCCGTCGGCCACAGGTCCGCGGCTCGGTCATGAACCCTCGCGACCATCCCCATGGTGGTGGTGAGGGGCGTGCGCCGATCGGCCTGCCCAGCCCGAAAACCCCCTGGGGTAAGCCGACCCTCGGGTACCGGACTCGCAACAATAAGCGCACCGACAAGTACATCGTTCGGCGCCGGACTAAGTAGGAGGGGGAGCGATGTCGCGCTCAACTAAGAAGGGACCGTTCGTTCATCCATCTCTTGAGAAGAAGGTGGCGGAGATGCGCGTATCTCAGAACCGGACTGTTATCAAGACATGGTCGCGGGCGTCGACGATTCTTCCGGATATGATCGGCCTCACAATCGCGGTCCACGATGGCCGCCGCCACATCCCGGTGTTCGTCACTGAGAACATGGTGGGCCACAAGCTGGGCGAGTTCGCCCCGACGCGGACATTCCGCGGGCACGTTGGCCGCAGCGACCGACAGACTCAGGTGCGGTACTGACATGCAGGTAAGGGCCGTTGCGCGGAACGTCCCCGGGTCCGCAAGAAAGTTGAGGCTGATAACGGAGCGTCTCCCGGGCCTGAGTGTGGACCAGGCGCTGGCGCTGCTTCGCTATGCACCATCGCCGCACGCCAGGACTGTGTCCAAGGTTGTGCTGTCCGCCGCTGCGAACGCAGAAAACAATTTCAACCTCGACGTAGACGAGCTGGTCATCGAACGGGCCTACACGAACGAGGCGCGAACGATGAAGCGCTACCGGCCGCGATCCAGAGGCAGGGCGAGCCCGCTTCTGAAACGGTCTAGTCATGTAATAGTCATTTTAGACGAGCGAGAGGCCAGCTGATGGGTCAGAAAGTTCACCCCCACGGATTCCGACTAGGGATCGTTTACGACTGGGAGTCGAAGTGGTTCGCAGAGAGTGAGTACACGGACCGTGTGCACCAGGACATCAAGCTTCGGGAGACGATTCTCAGCGACCTTCGCGATGCCAGCATCAGCCGAATAGAGATTGACCGGTCGGCGAATCTCGTCACCACGACGATTTGGACAGCCAAGCCTGGGATCGTCATCGGACGCGGCGGTCAGAAGGTCGAAGAGCTCCGGACGAGACTTGAAAGCCTCTCGGGAGGCCGAGTACGGGTCAACATTCAGGAAATCCGGACTCCTGAACTTGATGCTTATCTTCTTGCTCGAGCGGTTGCCGACCAGCTGGAGAGACGAGTCGCGTTCCGCCGGGCTGTGAAGCAGGCGGTCCAGCGCACTATGCAGCGCGGCGCCCAGGGCGTCCGAATTTCGGTTGCCGGCAGACTTGGCGGTTCGGAAATGTCACGCCGCGAGACGGAAACGGCGGGTCGCGTACCACGCCACACGTTGCGCGCTGACATCGACTACGGTTTGGCGGAGGCTCACACCACGTTCGGGCGAATTGGCGTCAAAGCCTGGATCTATAAAGGCGAAGTGAAAGCGCCGGAGGCATCCGAAACGCATGAGGAACCCCCGGCACCGGAGCCGGTCGCACCTGCGCTGCCGGAGCCAGCGGGCCCGGCGCACGTGGCGATTTCACGAGAACAGCAGGAGGCTGTCGAGCGCGCAGCTGGCGACGATTCAGCCGACGCCGCTGACCTCGCTTCGTCGGCTGACGAGTTGACTGTCGAAGACGCTGCTTCTCCAGCGGAGACAGCGACTGAAGAGGCCGCCCCGACCGAAGCTCAAGCGGCTTCAGAAGACCAGCCTGCAACACCGACCGACGTCACGCCCCTCGGAGGAGAAGCCTGATGCTTCAGCCTCGAAGAGTTGCTCATAGGAAGCACCACCGGGGTCGCCGCAAGGGTGTCGCAAGCGGTGGCACGACCGTGGCGTTCGGCGAGTACGGCCTGCAGGCGGAGACGTCGGCCTGGGTGGATTCGCGGCAGATCGAGAGCGCTCGCCGCGCTATCACGCATGAGATGCGCCGCGGTGGCCAGTACTGGATTCGAATATTCCCAGACAAGCCGGTCACCGCGAAGCCCGCAGAGACTCGCATGGGCTCAGGCAAGGGCGCACCGGAGCGCTGGGTTGCTGTCGTGAAGCCGAACCGCATGCTCTTCGAGATTGCTGGGGTCGCAGAATCGGTCGCCAAGGAAGCGTTGCGGCTTGCCGCCCATAAACTTCCATGCCGGACGCGAATCGTCCGCCGTGATGAGCTGGTGATCTGAGATGGTGAATCAAAAGGCTTTCGATATTCGAAGCTGGGACGACGAGCGTCTCGACAACGAGATCAACGAGGCTTATCGAGCCCTGTTCACGCTCCGCTTTCAGCATGCCAGCCGCCAGCTTGAAAACTATCGCGAGTTGAGAAACATTCGTCGGAGAATCGCTCGACTTCGAACCATCAGAAGAGAGCGGCAGATCGCCGTGGTTCAGGGAGAGTGACATGTCGAAACGCGTGATCCGGGGGACGGTCGTGAGCGACAAAATGGACAAGACGGTTGTCGTGTCCGTTGAGCGCCGCACAACGCACCCGCTGTATCGAAAGGTCGTCCGGGTAACCAAGCGTTACAAGGCTCATGACGACAGCAACACCTGCCGCATGGGCGACGTGGTAGACATCATCGAATCAGCACCGGTCTCGAGGGACAAGCGCTGGCGGGTCATCGACGTCCTTTCCCGTGGCGACGTGGCCGAGATTGCTCCAGACGAGATCGGTCGCGAGATCGAGGAAGAAATGGTCTCGCTCAGCCAGGGACTGGAAGAGCAGGAGGCCCCCGCCAAGGGCGGAGATTCCGAGGGTGAGGCGGTCACAGAGCAGGAACCGGAGGCGGAGGAGTGATCCAGCAGGAGAGCAAGGTCAAGGCCGCCGACAATTCCGGCGCTCGCTCGCTCCTCTGCATTCGCGTGCTCGGAGGCAGCCGGAAGCGCTATGCCGGCCCTGGCGACGTGATCGTCGCCACGGTCAAGGTTGCCCAGCCGAACTCAAACGTCAAGAAGGGCGAGGTCGTTCGCGCGGTCATAGTGCGCGTGGCCAAAGAGTACGGGAGGCCGGATGGCTCCTACATCAAATTCGATGAGAACGCCGCCGTGCTGCTTGATGCCGACGGTGAAAACCCACGAGGAACGCGCATCTTTGGCCCGGTCGCCCGCGAGCTGCGGGATCGCAATTTCATGAAGATCATCTCCCTCGCGCCGGAGGTGCTGTAGTGCCCGCAAAGCTGAAAAAGGGTGATCGCGTTGTGGTGCTGACCGGGAAGGACCGGGGAAAGCGGGGTATGGTCCGCACGGTCATCAACAAGACGAACCGGGTCGTAGTCGAGGGCGTAAACATGGTCACGAAGCACCAGCGTGCCCGGAGCGCGACGCAGCAGTCTCAGCTAATCCAGCGAGAGGCCGCAATTGACGTGAGCAACGTGATGCTCATTGACCCCAACACGGACGAGCCCACAAAGGTCACCTTCCGACAGCGAGAGGATGGTAGCTGGGTTCGCGTTGGCAAGAGGAACGGGGAGGATATCGAGTAAATGCCTCCAAGAACGAGAGACCGCTATATCAGCGAGGCTGTGCCGGCTCTTAAGGAGCAGTTCGGTTACTCGAACCCAATGGAAGTCCCTGAGCTCAGGAAGATCGTGGTGAACATCGGCCTCGGGGAAGCCCTTGACGATGTGAATGCGCTAGACCGCGCAGCTGACGACATCATGAAGATCACCGGGCAAAAACCGGTGATCACGCGGGCCAAAAGGTCGATCGCCAACTTCCGGCTCCGCACCGGCAACCCCATCGGCGTGATGGTGACGCTTCGCGGTGCCCGAATGTACGAGTTCTTCGACCGGATGGTCAGCGCGGCGCTGCCGCGAATCCGGGACTTTCGGGGCGTCAGCCCAAACTCTTTCGATGGCCGGGGCAACTTCAGCCTTGGCGTGCGAGAGCAGTTGATCTTCCCGGAGGTCGACTACGACCGTGTCGACAAAGTGCGAGGCCTCCAGGTGACCGTGGTCACCAGTGCTCGTACAGACGAAGAAGGACGACGGCTGCTCGAGCTCCTGGGCACGCCATTCCGCACAAACTAGCGAGGGGGACAATGGCTTCAAAAGGGATCATTCTGCGCGACCAGCGCCGCAGAGAACTACATCGGAAGTACGAGCCACGGCGGGCACAACTCAAGGCCGAGTTGAAGAAGGCCTGGGGAGACCCAGAGAGCGTAGCCAGGGTCTATGCCGAACTCCGAAAGCTTCCTCTAAACAGCAGCGTAACCCGATTGCACAACCGCGACCGGGTGGACGGACGGCCCAGGGCGTACATGCGCAAGTTCGGGATGTCTCGCATCACGTTTCGCGAAATGGTTCACCAGGGATTCCTGCCCGGCGTCAAAAAGGCGAGCTGGTAGAGAGGTTCTCAAGAGGTAAGGCGAATGCAGATTACTGATCCAATTGCCGACATGCTGACTCGGATTCGGAACGCTGTGCAGTCGCAGCACGAGACCGTCATGATGCCGACATCGAAGATGAAAGTGGCCATTGCCCGTGTCCTCAAAGACGAAGGATTCATCCGTGGTTTCGAGGTTGTCTCTGAAGAGGGATGTCCACAGTCAAATCTGAAGGTTGACCTCAGCTATGGAGGCCAGCGACAGCCCGTTCTGATCGGTTTGCAGCGTGTCAGCAAGCCCGGCCTTCGTGTCTACGTCCAAAAACGAGAGATTCCGCGCGTCTATGGCGGCCTGGGGATAGCGATCTTGTCCACTCCCAAGGGTGTCATGACCGGTCAGGAGGCCCGTCGCCAGCTCGTTGGCGGCGAGGTCCTCTGCTACGTCTGGTAGGAGAGGAAGATGTCTAGAGTCGGTCAAAAGCCCATACCCGTTCCTTCGAGCGTGGAGGTCAACATCGATCAGGGAAACCAGATCACGGTGAAGGGGCCCAAGGGGGAGCTAAGCCGGAAGTTCCCGGGCGAGATGTCGTTCGACCGTGGCGACGGCGAAATCGTAGTGGTGCGGTCCAGTGATGAAGGGAGGGTTCGCGCGCTTCATGGCCTCTCCCGTTCGCTGCTCTCGAACATGGTGGTTGGAGTCACCGACGGGTTTACTAAGACTCTAGAGGTGCAGGGGGTTGGATACCGGGCTCAGATGCAGGGGACCAGTCTTCAGCTTGCGCTCGGCTTCTCTCACCCGGTGGTGGTGTCGCCTCCCGACGGAATTTCCTTCTCAGTTGAGGGCCCGAGGATCATGGTTGAGGGAATCGACCGCGAGCAGGTAGGACAGGTTGCTGCAAACATAAGGAAGATTCGCCCCCCCGAGCCGTACAAGGGTAAAGGGATCAGGTACCTGGGCGAGCACGTCCGCCGCAAGGCCGGCAAGGCCGGTCGGGTTGGAATGGGGGTCTGATGGCTAATGCAACGAGGGGTAAGGCTCGCAAACGGCGACACGCTCGAGTGCGCCGGACTGTATCAGGGACATTGGATCGGCCTCGACTCAACGTGTTCCGCACGCTCTCGCATATCTATGCGCAAGTGATCGACGATGTGGATGGCAAGACTGTTACGGCCGCGTCCGATGTAGAGAAGGAGATTTCGTCTGAGACCGAAGGCAAGAACAAGACCGAGTCGGCGAAGGTTGTTGGCCGGGTGATTGCCGAGCGGGCCAAAGCGATTGGCATTTCCTCCGTGGTGTTCGACCGCGGGGGCTATCAATATCACGGACGGGTCAAGGCACTGGCCGAGTCCGCTCGTGAAGCAGGATTGGGATTCTGATATGAGCCAAAATGACCGTTCCGGACAGGACGAGCTCACCGAAAAAGTTGTGTCGATCAACCGCGTAGCAAAGGTTGTCAAAGGCGGCCGTCGGTTCAGCTTCAGCGCGCTGGTGGTCGTTGGTGACGGCCAGGGCAGCGTTGGCGTAGGTCTCGGCCGAGCCAACGAAGTGCCGGAGGCGATCCGCAAGGGAAGCACGGTTGCACGCCGGGAGATGATTCGGGTCCCCCTCCGCCAGGGCACGCTTCCCCATATGACGAACACCCGGTTCAATGCTGCGAAGGTGCTCATGCGTCCCGCTTCCCAGGGAACGGGCGTGATTGCCGGCGGCGTGGTCCGAGCAATCATGGAAGCGGCTGGCGTGACCGACGTTCTCGCGAAGTCGCTGGGAAGCCGCAACCCGATCAACGTGGCGCGGGCTACGATGCTCGGGCTCATTTCGCTCAGGGAGCCTGAGGGTGCCCGCGAGCGGCGTCTCGCCATCTCGCAAGGGCAAAGCTGATGGCAACGGTGAAGATCACTTACCGCAAAAGTGGTACCGGCTACAAACAGACACAGAAGGACACGCTCCGCTGCCTGGGATTCCGCAGGCTAGGCCAGACGGTCGAGCACAACGACTCCCCGTCCATTCGGGGAATGATCGCCAAGGTCTCGCACCTCGTCGACGTCCAGGAAGATTCTAAATGAGAATGCGAGCGAGCGAACTCTCTCCGTCGCCCGGTTCGAGGCGTAACGCTCGACGGGTCGGTCGTGGAGACGGGAGTGGCCACGGAACATACTCTGGCAAGGGACTCAAGGGCCAGAAGTCACGATCCGGGAAGAATCTGCCTTACGACGCCTTCGAGGGCGGGCAGTTTCCGATGTCGCGGAAGTTCCACACACTGCGCGGCTTCAACAACAAGTGGCGCACCTCGTACCAACCGGTGAATGTTGGTTCCCTGAATCGATTTGACGATGGAACCGAGGTGACGCCCGAACTGCTTTATTCAGCCGGGATCCTTCGCCATCTCCGCAAGCCCGTAAAGGTGCTCGGGAGCGGCGAGCTGACCCGTAAACTCCGCGTCAATGTCCAGCGTGTCAGCGCGTCGGCACGAGCTAAGATTGAGGCGGCCGGCGGTACCGCGGTCGAGACCACAAGGGAAGCGCCCGCCGAATGACCACCCAGGCGGCTGCGCGCCCGCGTCTTCTCCAGGCGATGGTGGATGCTTTCCGACAGGAAGACGTTCGCCGGAAGCTGCTGTTTACGATCGCGATGTTGGTGGTGTTCCGATTCGTGGCTCATGTACCGGTCCCGAACATCGACAGGGATAATCTCGCTGCAGCATTCGAGGACAACACTCTTCTTGACTTCTTGAGCATCTTTTCCGGCGGTGCGCTGCAAAACCTGAGCGTGGCTGCACTCGGCGTTTACCCGTACATCACATCGACGATCGTTATCCAGGTTCTCACCCCTCTGGTGCCCGCTCTTCGGTCAGCCCAGGAGGAAGGCGAGGCCGGGAGAAGAAGGATTCAGCTGATCTCTCATTGGCTCGCTGTTCCGATGGCATTTGTCCAGGGCTATGGCCAGATCCTCTTCATTAACAATTCCGGAGGCGGCACGGTCGTTCGAGATTTCGGGATCACTGAGCACCCAATTGGGACTCTCGCGACTCTTTGCACGTTGACGGCTGGGACGATGTTCTTGGTCTGGCTGGGCGAGCTTATTACCGAGAACGGTATTGGCAACGGCGTTTCGCTCATCATCTTCGGAGGAATCGTGGCTAATTTGCCTGGCCTGATCCCAGGTGCTTCGACGGTTTCGATCATCGCCATACTCACGATGGTTGGTCTTGCGCTCGCTCTCACCGCCTTGGTCGTTTTCTTCCAGGAGGCGCAGCGACGCGTCCCGGTGCAGTACGCGAGATCGGCTTTCAGAGGCGGCAGAATGTACCGCCAACAGGGTCAGAGCCACATCCCCTTACGCGTGAACATGGCGGGGATGATCCCTCTTATCTTCGCCTTCTCGATCATGATTATGCCGGCTGTGATCTTCTCATACTTCTCCGACGTGGGAGGCCCGCTGGAGGCCGTGGCGGACTTCTTCGTGAACCAGTTCCAACAGGGTCGGGGGGGCGCTGGAGGCACTCCTGTTTATTGGGTCGCGTTGTTTGGAATGGTCGTCGTGTTCACGTTTTTCTACACGATGGTCCAGTACCAGCAGCAGGACATTCCCAAGACGCTCCAGCGACAGGGGGCGTTCATCACCGGCATCCGCCCCGGCCGGCCGACTGAGGAATATCTGATGCGCGTGGTGACGCGGATCACGTGGGGTGGCGCCCTCTTCCTCGGATTTGTCGCGGTCACACCCTACTTCGTCGGCCTTCTGACGGACGTGCGGGCTCTGACAATCTCGGCCACCGGCCTGCTCATCGTTGTGGCGGTGGTGCTGGACACGATGAAGCAACTTGAGGCCCAGCTCATGATGCGCAATTATGAGGGGTTCATCCGCTAGTGTTCATTGTCCTCTTGGGACCACCCGGCGCTGGAAAAGGCACGCAGGCCCAGCGCGTCGCGGCTTCGACAGAGCTGCTTCATATCTCGACCGGCGACATGTTCCGGGAGAACGTACGCAACAACACCGAACTTGGCCGGTTGGCGAAGATGCACATGGACAAAGGCGAGCTGGTCCCCGATGAAGTCACGGTCCAGATGCTTCTCGAGCGAATCGGCCGGCTGGATGCAGTCAAGGGCGTCATGTTCGATGGCTTTCCCCGGAATGTGGTCCAGGCTGCGGCCCTCGACGAAGCCCTCCGTTCCCGAGGAGATTCAATCGACCGCGCCCTGCTAATCAGCGTTCGTGACGAAGAGCTGATCGCCCGCCTTGGAGGGCGTTGGATCTGCCGCTCCTGCGGCCATCTTTATCACGAACGAAATGATCCGCCGAAGAAAGCCGGCGTCTGCGGCGAATGTGGTGGCGAGCTCTACCAGCGCGAGGATGATAGGCCTGAGGTCGTGCGGACTCGGTTGGATCGACAGAAGCCGTCGGCCGAGCTGATCAACCACTACAGGTCGGCCACTGTTCTTCGTGAGATTGACGGCGAGCAGTCGTTGGACGAAGTCACACGGCTGCTTCTAGAGGCTCTCGACTAGTTGTGGCGATCAAGCTCAAGTCCGAAGAGGAGCTCAGAAAGATGCGAGTCGTGGGCCAACTTGTTGGCCAGACGCTGGAGAAGGTCCGCGCCATGGTTAGGCCGGGACTCAATCTTCTTGACGTCGAGAAGCTCGTGGCCGACGAGTTTCGCGAGCGCGGTGCCAAGGAGACATTCCGCGGCTATTCGCCCGCGCCCAAGTACCCGCCCTACCCGTCGAACGTGTGCATCAGCATTAACGACGAGCTTGTGCACGGCGTTCCCACCGACCGCGAACTCGTCGAGGGGGACATCGTGACATTCGATCTCGGGGCGACGCTCGACGGCTACGTTGGTGACTCGGCCATAACGGTCGCTGTCGGCGAAGTAAACGATACGGCCAAGCGATTGATGAAGGCCACAGAGGATGCTCTCTGGGCCGGTATCAAGGCCTGCCGGACCGGCAAGCACCTCAACGATGTTTGTGGAGCCATCGAGGATGCGATCGTCCCCAGCGGGTTTGCCATCGTTCGCGGGTACGGTGGCCATGGAATCGGCCGAGAGATGCACGAAGAGCCCCATGTGGTGAATCACCGCATGCGATTTCGAGGGGTGCCCCTAAAACATGGCCTAGTACTGGCCCTCGAGCCGATGCTTACGGTGGGGGGACACGAGACATACGAGACGGCAGACGGGTGGACCGTAAAGACGAGGGACGGTAGCTTGTGCTGTCATTTCGAGCATACGGTGGCACTTCGAGACGGGCGAGAGCCTGAGGTGCTGACGCTGCCTTGGGACTAGCGAGGTTACATGGCGAAGAAGGACGCGATCGAAGTCGAAGGTGTGGTGACAGAGCCACTTCCAAATGCGATGTTCAAAGTTGAACTTGCAAACGGACATGAGGTACTGGCCCACGTGAGCGGCAAGATTCGCATGCACTTCATCAAGATTGTCCCGGGCGACCGGGTTCTTGTGGAGCTTTCGCCTTACGATCTGACACGCGGGAGGATCACCTATCGGTTCCGCTAGGGGCCAGGGGGAGAGGTATGAAGGTTTCGGCTTCGGTCAAACCACGATGCGACAAATGCAAAGTTATTCGGCGTCGCGGCCGCGTGAGGGTCATCTGCGAAAATCCAAAGCACAAGCAACGGCAGGGCTAGGGCGATGGTGAGAATTTCCGGAGTCGACATCCCCAACGATAAGCGCATTGTCATAGCGCTTACCGATATCTACGGCGTCGGCCCGAAGCGAGCGGGCGACATTCTCGACGGAACCGGTATCAGCTTTGACACGCGACCGCGTGACCTGACCGACGCTGAGGTAATCCGGATTCGCGATTTCATCGACAAGAACTTCGTCGTTGAAGGAGATCTCCGGCGAGAAGTGAGGCAGAATGTTGCCCGCCTGGTCGAGATCAACTGCTACCGGGGCCAGCGGCATCGCCGCAATCTTCCGGTACACGGGCAGCGCACGAGGACAAACGGACGGCAGAAGCGTGGTGGCCGTAAGACCGTCGCCGGCAGGCGACGAGCTGGAAAGTAAGAGTAGTACTGGATGACCGAACCAACTCGGCGACGTGGGCGGCGACGCGAGCGCAAATCGATTCCCCGCGGAAGGGCATACATCAAGAGTTCGTTCAACAACACCTTGGTGACCCTTACCGATCCCAACGGTAACGTTGTCGCGTGGGCGAGCTCTGGTAATTCGGGGTTCAAAGGGTCGCGGAAGAGTACCCCGTTCGCAGCCCAGCTTGCGGGCGAGAATGCAGCCCGTCGCGCGATGGAACACGGTATGCAGGTCGTTGAGGTCTACGTGCGCGGCGCTGGCGCTGGCAGAGAAGCGGCTGTCCGCGCGCTCCAGGCGACTGGGCTGACCGTGACCGCAATCCGGGATGCCACACCCATTCCACATAACGGCTGCCGCGCGCCAAAGCGTCGGCGGGTTTAGGCAGGAAAGGACTCGATGGCACGATACACCGGTCCCGTCTGCCGACTTTGCCGCCGGCATGGAGACAAGTTGTTTCTCAAAGGCGAGCGTTGCTTCACGCCTAGGTGCAGCTTCGATCGTCGACCTAATCCGCCCGGTCCGCGGCCGTCACGCCGACGGAAGATCAGTGACCGCGGCCTCCAACTGCGGGAGAAACAGCGAGCACGTGCAACCTACGGTGTGCTCGAGAAGCAGTTCCGGCGGTACTACAAAGAGGCGGTTCGACGCCCCGGTGTCTCGGGCGAAAATCTTGTCCGTCTTCTCGAAACGCGGATCGATAACGTCGTCTACCGGCTCGGCTTCGCGGATTCGCGAAACCAGGCTCGCCAGTTCGTGCGCCACGGCCTGATTGCCGTGAACGGCCGAAAGCTGGACACGCCATCCGCCCAGCTCAAACAAGGTGACGCCGTTTCGTGGACTCCTCGTGGCTCTCATAGCGAAATCTTCAAGGTCGTCCAAGGGGGGATCAGTTCGAAGAATCCTCCCGGGTGGCTGGCCCTCGACGGGTCCAACATGACAGGTCGAATCGAAGGGCCTCCTGCCGTCGCCCAGGGCGAGACGCATATGTTCAACGAGAACGTAATCATCGAGTACTACTCGCGTTAAGTAACAGCATCCAAACTCCGGAGAGAAAATGCAGACTGTTGAATCCACCGAGCTAATCGGTCAGCCAGAAGAAGTGGTTGTCCCCGAACTCTCAGTTGAGGATGAGGGCGATGACTACGCGCGCCTAATCGCTGAACCGCTCGAAGCCGGATACGGCATCACCATGGGGAACGCGCTGCGGCGTGTTCTTCTCGGCTCTCTCGAAGGTGCAGCGATAACGTCGGTAAGGATAGACCAGGTGCAGCACGAGTTCTCGACTATCGAGGGCATGCGTGAAGACACGACGGACTTACTCCTCAACTTGAAGGAAGTCCGCCTTCGCCCGATCACTAACAGGCTCGGCACACTGACCCTCGATATCGATGGGTCCGCTCGAGTTACGGCCTCGGACATTCAAATCCCGGCCGATTTCGAACTCGTGAACCCCGACCTTTATCTGTGCACCCTCGAGGGCTCTAAGTCGAAACTCAACGTGACCATGTACGTGCAAGTTGGCAAGGGTTACGTCCCGGCAGGTAGCGTCGAAGATATGCAGATCGGCGTGATTCCGGTCGATGCAGTGTTCACTCCCACTCGGAAAGTCAACTACAGGGTTGAGAAGACCCGTGTTGGCCAGTTGACCAATTACGACCGCCTGATCCTGGAAATCTGGACGGACGGCACGATTGAACCGGTGGATGCAGCCGGACAGGCAGCAGATATCCTCATGGAGCAGTTCTCGCTGTTTAGCCGTGTGGGAGCAAGTGCAGTGGCTCTGCCGGTCGAATCCGACGCAACTGGTTCGGTTGTCAGCCGGATACTGAACCCCGAGCGGTACAACACCCCGATCGAGGAGCTGGAGCTTTCGGTTCGCGCCTACAACTGCCTCAAGCGCTCTGGCCTCATGACTGTGGGCCAGATTCTGGAGCGGAGCGAGGGAGAGCTCCTCGGTCTCAGGAATTTCGGAAGAAAGTCATATGACGAGCTCCGCGAGCGGCTCATTGAGTCCGAGTTTATCGATGGAAGCCAGCCCGGACTGGTTCCAATGTCTGCCCAGGAAGAGGGAAGTGCAGCCCCCGCTCGGACCGCTCGTCGGCCGACTGCGACGCAGGCCAGCGACGTTATTCTCGATGAGGGCGACGAAGAGGAGAGCCTCGGTGCTCTCGGCAAAGCACTGCGCGAAGCGCTACGTGAAGTCGGCAACGACGACCTTCTCGGCGCCGATGACGAGGACGGGTAGCGATGCGACATCGACTCTCCGGTCGACATCTCGGCCGGGATACGTCCCACCGGCGCTCGCTTTATCGCAACTTGGTGACCGATCTTCTTCGCTACGAGCGGATCACGACCACTGAGGCCAAGGCTAAAGAGATCCGGCCAATGGCCGAGAAGATCATCACGCTGGCCAAGCGTGGAGATATTCATGCCCGGCGGCAGGCATTGAAGTTCGTCTTCGACCCCTGGGTAGTGAAGAAAACTTTCGATGAGATCGCCCCGCGGATGGCCTCACGCCTAGGTGGTTATACTCGACTCACCGCCGTGGAGCAGCGCAAAGGCGACGGGGCGAAGATGGCCGTGATCGAGCTTATGGACTTCCTCGAGATGGCGCCGGAATCAGGGGCGGACACTGCCCCGCAGGCCGTCTCTAAGGACCTGGCAGAAGTCACTGAAGACAGCGACTTCGAGTCGGTTGACGAGACCGCCGCTGAGGCGGAGACCGATGAGGAGTTGTCTAAATCAGACGACACGGGTGCAGCAGGCCACGACGAGGATGCTGGGTTCGAGCCCAGCGAAGATGGTGCCGCCGCCGACGATTCCAGCGAAGAATCGAGCGACGGTGAGGAGGAGACTAAGGAGTAAGCGGTGAGCGCGCGAAATTTCAGCGCCACCGTTAGCTACGACGGGACAGACTTTTCGGGTTCGCAGCTGCAGCCGAAGGTTCGAACCGTCCAGGGGGAGCTTGAGAAGGCGGCCAGGGAACTCTTCGGGGTTTCCACGAGGGTCGCGCTGGCAGGCCGCACGGACGCGGGTGTCCATGCTAGGGGGCAGGTAGCTGCGTTCGCCGCGGAGACGCGGATGCGCGCGGAGTCCATCGAAAGAGCGCTTAACGCGATTCTGTCGGTGGATGTGGCGGTACGGGAGCTTCGCGAAGTTCCGACGGGATTCGATCCACGTCGGAATGCCCGGAGGAGATGGTACCGGTACCTGGTTCTTCAAGCGGCGCCACGTGATCCGCTTCGACAGCGGTTTTCGTGGCAGGTTGGGAGCCCGTTGGACGTCGAACCGATGCGGGCTGCCTCAGGGGCGATCGTCGGCACACGCGACTTCTCGGCGTGCTCCGGGTCCCTGGAAGGAGGGCGGACATTTGTCCGCAGCGTCTACAGAGCGGATTGGTCCAGCGATAGCTGCGATCTTCGCTTTGACATCGAAGCGAACGCCTTCCTCCCGCAGATGGTTCGCCGTCTCGTGGGAGCGTTGGTCCGGGTAGGCCGGAATTCGCTTAGCATTGAGGAGTTCGCTCGCACACTAGATGCTGGCACGCTGGGGGAGCTGGGCCCGGTGGCCCCTCCGCAGGGTCTCTGCCTCGAGCAGGTGCGGTACGACGAGGAATAATCGGAAATGAAGACCACCGTTCGGGTTAAGGCAGCACAGGTCACGAAGGATTGGCATGTTATCGATGCCGCCGATCGCCCGCTTGGGCGGCTCGCCACTGAAGTGGCGATACTCCTCCGGGGCAAGCACAAGCCGACATTCGAACCCCACCTCGATGGCGGCGATTTCGTGATCGTTGTCAACGCCGCCAAGGTTAAAGTCTCGGGCACCAAGCCTCAGACGAAGCTGTATTATAGACATTCAGGCTACCCCGGTGGCCTCAGGTCTCGGACATTTGAAGACCAGCTGGAGCGATTTCCTGAGCAGGTGATTCGGCAGGCAGTCTGGGGGATGCTTCCCAAGGGTTCGCTCGGGAAAGCCATCATCAACCACCTCAAGGTGTATGCGGGCCCAGATCATCCCCACAAGTCCCAGGTGGTCTCTTCTGAGCGAGCGCAAGCCGACCGGGAAACCGCGATCGTCTGGACTCCTCCCCGGCTCGCCCCGCTTCCCGAACCGGAGGTCGAAGCGCCGGTCGTGGTAGCCCCCGCCGAGGAGGTACCCGCGGTGGAAGAAGCACCCAAGCCACGTCGACGGATGCGCAAGACTGCCGCCAGCTCCGAGACAACGGCGGAGGATACGGCGGTCCCCGAGGCCGACGTTGAGGCGGAGGCTGAGGTGCCTGCGGTGAAGGAAGCACCCAAACCGCGTCGGCGGACCCGTAAAGCCGCTCTGTCGTCCGAGGTTACAACAGAGGACGCTGGGATTGCCGAGGTCACTGAGGAAGAAGCCCCGAAACCCCGCCGCCGGCGCACTCGGAAGGCTACGGACGCCGTAGCCGATGAAGCCGTGACTGCCGAGGTGACCGCACCAGACGCTGGGGAAGACGCCGAAAAGCCAAAGCCAAAGCCAAAGCCGAAGAAGCGGCGGACCACGAAGGCTACCTCGGCAGCAAAGGCGGAGACATCTGAAGAGCCTGCTGCTGAGCCTGAGGAGAGCGTCGCACCAAGACGACGGACCCGGCGAAAGAAGTCAGAGGAGACTAGCTGATGGCGGATCAACAGTATTTCTACGGGACGGGACGGCGGAAGACCGCGGTCGCCCGCGTGCGCCTCCACCCCGGAAACGGGGCGATAGTCGTCAATGGGAAGCCTCTGGAAGAGGTCTTCACGCGCGAGTCCCATCGCCAGGAGATTACCGCTCCGCTCCAGCGACTCGGCCGGGAAGGTCGCTTCAGTGCCACGATCAAGTGCAGCGGAGGGGGAATCAGCGGCTGGGCCGGTGCCATCAAGATGGGCATAGCCCGTGCGCTCGTAGCCTCCGATCCCGCGCTGAAGCCAGCCCTCAAGCGGGGCGAGAACCTTCTAACCCGCGACGCTCGGATGAAGGAGCGGAAGAAGGCAGGACTCAAGGGAGCCCGCCGCGCGCCTCAGTTCACAAAGAGATAGCCGTTGTTCACCATTTAAGAGGAGTGGGTCTCTTCCCGGGGCTGACTCCTTTATTGTTCGCCCCATCCTAAGATCATCCACAGCGGCGTATCCTCGATGCCCGCAGGGGGGCGATTTGCTGTTCGAAATGAAACGCCTCATCTGAGAGGAGCCGCTGCTTATGACCAACACTCCGCGCTACTGGGGGGCCGTCACCACCATGCCAGCCCCTATGCTCACGGGAATTGCCCAGCAGCTCGAGGCCGCCGGGCTCGAGGGCGTATTCGCCCCCCAGGTGTATGGGCCGCCGTTTATCCCTCTCGCTGCGGCTGCCGCGGCGACGGAGCGGATCCGGTTGGCGAGTGGCATCGCGATCGCTTTTGCGCGAAGCCCCTTCGAAACCGCCACAGCGGCCATGGATCTCGACACCCTGAGCGGGGGCAGGTTCACCCTCGGGTTGGGAACCAGTGTGCGCTCTTGGAGCGAGGGCTTCTTCGGAATGGAGTACGGACGCCCCGTCGAACACCTCCGCGAGATCGTTGATATTGTTCGAACCATCTGGCGGAGCGCACATACCGGAGAACTCAAGGAGTACCAGGGCAAGTACCATACGCTCGACTTCAGCGAGTTCCAGCCCATCCCACCACCCGTCCGGGTCGACATCCCGATTTGGATTGCTTGCCTCCGCACGCCGCTCGTTAGGCTCGCGGCGGAGGTGGCGGACGGGGTCGTCGGGCACCCAATCTGGTCGATCGAGTGGGCCACCTCACGTGTGATAGACGACCTGGCCGAGGGGCTTCGACGAGGAGGCCGAGATCGGTCCGAAGTCAACTTCAATGTATGGCTTTGGGTCGCGCCAAATAACGACCGGCGGCAAGCGATTGAAGACGCGAAGGCGACGGTAGCGTTCTACGGTGGCATAGCCCAATACGAGGAGTACTTTGCGGCACACGGCTTCCGAAACGAGGCCCGAGCTCTACAGGAGGGTGTGAAGCGTGGGGACTTCATGAGCGTGAAGCACATGGTCACCGACGAGATGGCTCAAACCTTTGTGGTGTGTGGCACGCCAGACGAAGTTCGCCAGCGCGTTTCGAAGATTTGGGAACACGCTAATTCGGCCTGTCTCAACCCTCCCGGATATGGCCTAACGCCTGAGGCGATGGGCGAATACGTCGGTCGCATCGGAGAAATCTTCTACAGCTGAGGCGAGTTCGCGTTCAGCCGACGGTGGATTATTTGTTGCAGGTGGTACGCGACAACACGACGCCGTAGGATCGCTCCACCGCACTCAGAAATAGACGCGAGGGGAGAAAAATGACTGATACAGATCAGGCTCAAGAGCGGGGCTTCAACGGAAAGCTCCTGAACGTCAATCTCTCCAGCGGCGAGATCGCCACAGAGACGCCGGACGAATCCCTTTATCGTGAGTATCTCGGAGGCTACGGGTTCGGCGCCCGAATGCTCTGGGATCGGGTTCCAGTCGGTGCTGACCCACTGGGGCCGGAAAATATGCTGGGAATATTCGCCGGAGTCCTGACTGGCACCCCCCTGTTCGGGCAGCGATGGCAGGTGGTCTGCAAGAGCCCCTTGACCGGAGGTTGGGGAGACGCAAACTGCGGGGGAGACTTTGGCGGTGTGCTGAAGCTGGCCGGCTGGGACGGGATCATGTTCTTCGGAAAATCCGAGAAGCCGGTCTATCTGGTTGTCGACGACGAGAACGTTGAACTCCGGGACGCCTCGGATCAGTGGGGCTCGCTTGCTATCGACAACGAGATGGCTCTCAAGGAGCTTCACGGAAAGCGCGCAAGCGTCGCGAACATTGGGCCCGCCGGTGAGTCCCTTTCTCCAATCAGCGGAGTTTGCAACGACCACGGTAGACTTGCGGCCCGCTCCGGCGTGGGCGCCGTCATGGGCTCGAAGAATCTCAAAGCGATTGTTGCCCTCGCAGAGCGACGAATCATTTGCCAGACGCCAGAGGTTACTCAGCTCCTGCGTACGAACCTCGATGACTTCGTGAAGCCGCTACGTGACTTCTTCCACGAGTTTGGCACCACCGGGATCACCGCCGGCAGTGCCCTCAACGGGGATTCACCTGTGAAGAACTGGGGAGGGGTCGGCGTGATTGACTTCCCAAACGCGAAGGAAATCGATGGTGGACCAGCGATCAATCCGCTCATGCGCAAGTCTTACGGATGCTGGCGTTGCCCGATGGCCTGTGGTGCAGAATCCGTCGAATCTGAGAACTCCGCCTTCCCCTACCCGAAAGACACTCATCGGCCTGAATACGAGGCGATGGGGGCTTTCGGGACGATGAACTTGATGACAGACCCGGACGCGCTAATCTACGCCAATCACCTCTGCAACCAGTACGGGTTCGACGTGATCAGCGCGGGCGCCGCCATATCCATGGCCATCGAGTGCTATGAGAACGGGGTCATCACCAAGGAGGACACGGGAGGTGTTGAGCTTCGCTGGAGCCGTGCCGACTCGATCGTTGAGTTCCTCAAGATGATGGGGGAGCGGCGAGGCCTTGGTGAAACATTCGCAGATGGGGTGATGGCGGCCGGAGAGCGGCTTGGACGCGGTGCGGAAGCGTATGCCATGCACATCGGGGGCCAAGAGCTTCCGATGCACGACCCCAAGCTCCAGCCGGAGTTACACACCACGTACAAGCTGGATCCGACCCCCGCCCGCCACACCCAGTACGAGGGCAACCGCCGCCTCGGAAAAGTTCCCCCTGCACCGCAGGACAGCAAGGACTACAGCGGCCGTGGACCTCATCACAAGGCTGCAAGCGAATACATGCACGTCGTCAATTCCGGCGGCATGTGCCAGTTCGTGATGATGGCTGCCAACACCGCTAACATGCCGGAGTGGATCAACGCCGTCACAGACTGGGATATGGGCATCGAAGAGATGATGGAGGTCGGCGAAAGGATCGCAAACCTTCGCATGGCCTACGAAGTTAGAGAAGGCGGTAACCCCCGTCAGCGGCCCGTCCCGGCGCGCGTCACCGGCGAAAGCACAGAGGCGACGCATGCCGGACCGCTTGATGGCATCAAGCTCGATACTGAGACACTTGAGGTGGATTTCCTGGAAGCTTGCGACTGGGACATAGAAACGTGCGTTCCATCCCGTGCGAAGCTCGAGTCGCTTGGCCTTTCGGAAGTGGGTACGGCGCTACACGGCTAGGTGCTAGTGGTGTCACTCCCCGTCCAGTCACTATAGGTGGGAACGAGGCAGGCTTCGCTGTAAGCTCCAGCAGATCGGCGATGGTTCAGTTTCGAATTACCCCAGGCGAGATGTACCCACCTCCCATCAAAGGACGCGGGCTGGTATTGGTGCCGTGGGACGGGGAGCTGGTGGCCCAGATGGCCGCCTGGAGCGAACGCGGATTTCCCTACCATCCATTCGACATGGGCCATCTTCGCGATCCAGAACGTGCCAGCGAGGCTGTCGCTAGGGCGCACCGGGAAGGCCCGCATCGGTACTTTGCGGCGACCGAAGATGGAGTCGCCGTCGGTCGCGTTTGCGTCAACATTCGTGATGCAGCAGGGCTCTACCTCTGGTCAGTGCATGTTCCCCCCGAGCACGAAGGGAGGGGCATAGGTCGCCGAATGGTGGCGACGCTGATCGAGTGGCTTGAAGAGGAGTATCCGGGCTCCGAGTTCGCCCTTACTGCCAATTCCTTTGCCGGGAAGGCGCACAGCGTCTATCGGTCGCTCGGATTCACGGTTGCTGAGATACGGTGGCATTACGACCGTGATATCAGCGAACTGCTCTGGAAGACGGATAGCGAACGCCGCAAGCAGGTGCTCGGTCACATTCGTCACTTTGCCGGGCAGTGGCAGGTGCGCACCTACCTCATGAAGCGCCGTCCCGGCACGCCCATGCACATCGACCCGATCCGACTTCGCTCCGCTCCGCGTGCGTGATGTTGCCTATCCCTCGGCCCAGGCCGCGTCGTTCAGGGCCATAAACCCTCCTGACACGAGCGAATGCCCCCCAAGGAGAAGGGGCATCGGTGAGTCGGCCGCTGCCAGTGCGAACTCCTGCAGCCAGGGGTCTTCGATCGCCACGTGATCAAACAGGTCACTTCGAAACCTGTCCTCCTTCGATGGATGAATGCCCGCGTGAGCCATTAGGACTCTTGAATCAATGATCGCCCCGTCGCCCATGGATTCGAGCATCCCGAAGAAACGTTCCGCGCCCACCTCCTCCAGGAGAAAGCCAAGACCCGAGCGCGGTTCGTGTCCGGGAGGTGCGGTCGCCAGGCCGCGCTCTTCGCTGAAAACCCTTACCCGACAGGCAGTCTCCCCCTCCATGTACTGCCACGTTCGGCTGCCGACACGCCCGGCGACGGTGACTTCCTTGTCCCGATCACAAAACAAAGACATGAGGCGCCGGGCACGGGGCAGCAAGGGGAAGGAAATCGAACACGCAGACGCGAGCTCGTCACTCAAGTCGGGTTGCAAGGACAATAGTGCGAGGTCCGTCGGCGTGTCGAGGTCGAATTGAGTAGCGGTTGTCCGCGGAAGGCTTGCTACCTCCAGGCCCCCGTCGTCCCGAAGCCTTCGCGGGAGCAGGTTGTCGCGGCGTACTGGCTCGGGCAGCCTCTCAATCGCCGATCCCGGGCACCATCCGGTCAGGTCGCCGGAATAGAAGTTATTGGTCACGGCCGTCCCCTGCCGGTCGATCGCATGCGCAATCTGGTCGAAGCCATCTTCGTCGAAGAGAGGGAGTGCGCTCGCTCCCATCACCACCGGGCGTTCTAGACTGTGCTGCTTCACGATGCAGCGCAGCGCTTGATCGAAGTCGAACGGGACGGCGGCTTCGATCGTTTCGATCGTGATTGAAGTGGGGCCCGCGAACGAACCGGGTTCGTCCGTGGCCAGGATTATCTTCTCAAAGCCGGCGCGGGTCGCCGCTGCCGCATGCTGATTCGCGACCGTGATCCCGGCCTCACCTAGGCTGCGCTCGGCCGTTCCGCGCCCCACGCCGCCATGAAAGAGAACGAGTGCCGGGCCTAGGATCGCCACCACGTCAGCCTACCATTGCACCTGGTGATTCGGTGTCGAGTATTCTTTGAAGCACCTTCCCGGCGCCGCCGCGGAACCGAGGTGACTGCGTGGCCCCCACCGACGCGAAGCGGGCACTCGCGCTTAAGACCATCGATCGGGTGAGCGCTGAACTACGCGAGCTCAGTCTCTCCATCCACGAGACCCCTGAGCTCAACTTCGAGGAGCATCACGCACACTCGCGGCTCACCGACTTCCTGGAGTCGAAAGGGTTTCGCGTCGAGCGGGGGGCATATGAGATGTCCACGGCTTTCGAAGCAGTCACCGGAAGCGGCGGACCGACGCTCGCCGTGCTCTCCGAGTACGACGCGTTGCCTGGTATTGGACACGCCTGCGGTCACAATCTGATTGCCATCTCCGGGGTGGCGGTCGGGCTGGCCCTCAAAGAAGCCCTCGGCGACTCGGCCGGCACCGTCGTGATCTTGGGCTCGCCTGCAGAAGAAGGCGGCGGCGGAAAGATTTGCATGATCGACCGGGGCGCATTCGAAAGCGTTGATGCCGCGATGATGCTCCATCCCGCACCCCACGATTCTGTCTGGTTCCAAGCGAATGCTATTCAGACGATCGAGGTCGAGTACCACGGGCAGAACGCCCACGCAGGCAGCGCCCCCTGGGAAGGGATCAACGCTCTCGATGCAATGATCTCTGCCTTCAACAATGTTTCGATGATGAGGCAGCAGCTGAGGCCGACCGACCGCGTTCACGGTGTCATCACGGACGGCGGCCTCAAGCCCAACATCATCCCTCATCACACGGCGGCCGAGTTTTATATCCGCTCTGTGAATGTCAAACAGCTCGAGGAGCTACAGGAGAAGGTACGGGCCTGCTTCACAGGCGCCGCCGAGGGCACACGCTGCCGGCTCGATTTCAGGCTGACGGGGACGCCTTACTCAGATGTTGTGGTCAACGATGTGATGGGAAAGCGCTACGCGTTGCACTTCCGCGAACTTGGCGGCACTGTCCCATCGAAATCCTCGGCGGGTCCCAGCGGTTTCAGTACAGACATGGGCAACGTCAGCTACACGGTGCCATCGATTCATCCAATGTTCGCGATACCCGTCTCCGACGGCGTCGGGAACCACACTCCGGGTTTCACCGCCTGCGCTGCCACAGAGAAAGCTCACGAAGCTTCATTGCGTGCCTCAAAGTCGCTTGCCCTGACTGCCCTCGATCTGTTCGATGACCCTGCGCTGCTGGCTGCAGCGAAGGATGAGTTTGAGGCCACTACCGTGGCAGGCTGAGCAGCTGGTCGCAGCCGGATCGCCATGCACACGGTGCCTGGCGCCGGTTCCATGGGTACGGCTCATTGACGATGCGAACACATGTTCTATCATCCATAACTAAGAATCCTCGTGAAACGTGGGCCGACGCGACGATAACCAATTGAGCCAGTAGCATTAATGCCATACGTTCCACCGGGATACCGGTGGAGCCGGAGCCCCTCTCGGGGCAACTTTCCACTCCATCGAGGACTGTGATGAAAGTCGTCTTCTTCAAGGGCGTCGAAGGTACTGCGCAGATCGGCGATGTCAAAGAGGTGAAGCCCGGATTTGCGCGCAACTACCTGCTCCCGAGGGGCCTGGCAGGACCGACGACAAGAGACAACATGCAGCATGCGCTATCGCTCGCGGAGCGCGAGAAGCGCATACAGGTCAAGCTCGACGCGGAGGCCGAGGTGGTCGCAGCTCCGCTCGAAGGTGCCCAGATTTCCGTCGAGGCGCGTGTCGGCGACACAGGCCAGTTGTTTGGCTCGATTACGACCCGAGATATTGTCGGGAACCTTAAGGAAACACACGGGGTCGAGGTCGATCCGCACTCCGTGCTGCTGTTCGAGCCCATCCGGGAGCTTGGCTCCAAGGATGTAGCCATCCGGTTCACCCGGAATATCACGGCGACAATCACCGTGAACGTCGAGCCGGACGAAGCCTCGAAGGAAATTGTCGAGAGGCTTGCGGCTGAGGCTGAGGCCGAGCGGGTCGAGGCCGAAAAGCGGGAGGCCGAGCTGGCCTACGCAGAACGGCAGCGCGCCCCTCAGAGCGACGAGCACACTGCGCCGACCGAATCCGATGTGGAGGCGGAAACGGGAGAGGAATCAAGCGCGGAAACATCCGAGGATTCGGCGACTTAAGAGGAGTAAGCCGGGAAAGGAGCGAGGTCACACAAGCGCAGGTTGGCCGTAAGGTCCTCCAGCAGGCGTGTTCGCCACCACCTCCCGATGGTCATACTCTCGGCGCCAGACAGGCTCCCTCCGCATGATATCGAGGCCGAAGAGGCCGTAATCGCCTCTCTGTTGGTTGACAGCGAAGCAATTTATCAAGTTACTCCCATCCTCCGGCCGGGCGATTTTTTCCGTGAAAAGAACGGCTGGGTTTACGAGGCATGTCTTGAGCTGTGGAGCCGCGACGAGGCTATCAACCAGATCACGGTTGCCCATGAGCTGGCCCGCCGCGACCGCCTCGAAGAGGTCGGCGGACAGACTTACCTGGTCGATCTGATCCGTTCGCTTCCAACCAGCATCGGTGTTGAGTTCTATGCCCAGATAGTTCGCCGTGATGCGACCTACCGTGGGCTGATTCACAGCGCGACGGCGATCATGCAGATGGCTTACGAGGCTCCGTCCGACCTCGAGCAGGTGCTTGGTCGTTCGGAGACCCTGCTGCAGCAACTGCGTGGGGGCGAGAACTTCCGTGACTTCGTCCACATCAGTCAGGTTCTCCAGTCTTACTTGGAGGAGGACGCCGAAGTATTCGCGGCCAGACAGCTGCAGACGCTGCGAACAGGCTTCCACGATCTGGATCTCCTTCTTGGCGGCCTCAAGCGGGCCGACCTCATCATCGTTGGGGCGAGGCCCAGCGTCGGGAAGTCCAGCTTTGCGCTCGGGATCGCAAGGAATGCTGCGCTGAGCCAAAAAGCGAGCGTCGCCTTCTTCTCGCTCGAGATGTCGGCTGAGCAACTGGCGATTCGGCTGCTTTCGAGCGAGTCCGAGGTTGATAGCACTCGACTGAGGCTCGGCGAGCAGACTGATGTGGAAGAGCGCAGAGTCATCCGGGCACTTGGCGAACTATCCGAAGCCAACATCTGGTTCGACGACACGCCGATGCTCACTGCGTCCGAATTGAGAGCGAAGGCGCGGCGCCTGGAGCAGGAGAAAGGGCTTGACCTGATCGTCGTCGACTACCTCCAGCTAATGCAGGGTGACCAGGGAGGCGGTAGCCGCGAGAATCGGGTCCAGGAGATCAGCTACATCTCGAGGATGCTAAAAGGGCTTGCTCGCGAGTTGAATGTGCCGGTCGTCGCCTTGGCACAGCTATCTCGAGCCATTGAAACAAGACATCCGCGAACTCCCCTCCTTTCTGATCTTCGGGATTCGGGATCGATTGAGCAGGACGCGGACGTGGTGCTTTTTCTCAATCGGGAGGAGCTCTACACGACCGTTGAACAATGGAGCAAAGAGCACCCGGAGCTCCCGGAAAACGCCTATCCAAAAGGCGTGGTCCAGGTCCACTTGGCCAAACATCGCAACGGCCCAATTGGAACGGTGGACCTGAGATTCCGCGAGAAGCTAGCGAGATTCGAAGATTGGGTGCTCAGACGTAGCGTTCTCGATGACTGATAGACAGTTTCCCGGATTTCCAGCCCTAGCGAAGTCAACCGTAATTCCCAATGGTTATTTCTTGTCGGTCCTCGCCGAGGTTGAAAGCGCAAACGAGTTGCTTGCTTTTCTCTGGGTCTCGCAGTTAGTCCAAGAGAAGACGGGCGAAGCGCGATTTACCAGCGAGGCCGAAATCTGGGGACTCGATCCGGCTCGGCGATCATTCGAGCGCCTGGCTGACGGGAGTGAAGGGCTGAGAAGGGGCCTTCGAGCGGCCGTGCAGCGAGGTGTCCTCATCTCCGTCCCGCTGCGGGAACCGGGGGGCGATGAGGAGCTGATTCTTGTGAACAATCCTTCGTCCAGACGAGTGGCTGCGCGGGCCCGAGCAGGAGAAATCCAATTAAAGCCGAGCGCGGTTGTCGTGGAGCCAGAGCGACCCACTCGCAGCCATATCTTCACGCTGTATGAACAGCATGTTGGGACGATCACGCCATTCGTAGGCGAACAGTTGCTTGCGGCAGCGGAACGCTACTCACAGGCTAGTATTGAGGCCGCGTTTCGTGAGGCGGCGGAGCTAAATGTGCGTAACTGGAGATACGTCGAGCGGATGCTTGAACGCTGGGATAGGGAGGGACGAAGCGACGATGCAGCGACTCGGGGAAATACTCTCGAAGAGCGTAAGCGGCGTTTCCTCGGACCAGAGCCCGGAGGGCAAAGTCCGAGAAGCAGAGCCGGAAGAACCTGACCCCACCGTTTGTATCGATTGTGGTGGTGCCGGGTTCGTTCGCCGAGAGCTTCCATTCGATGATCCGAACTTCGGGAAGGCCGAGCCGTGTGTTTGCGCGCTGAGCGAAGCCGATACTGACCGGCAGGCCCGCTTGTCTCGCCTCAGCGAGCTCGAAGGGCTGAGTCGCTTCGACTTCGATTGGATTCGGTCCGAGGAATCTCCGCGTTCCTTCCCGCCGGCGGCGGTCGAGGTAGCGAGGAGATTTTCCCTCGAGCCTGCCGGGTGGCTCGTGATCTCTGGGCCCAGTGGATCGGGAAAGACGATTCTCGCTGCCGCCGTTGCGAACGAACGTGTCAAGTCAGGAGAGCCCGCGCTCTTCATGGTGGTTCCCGATCTGCTCGACCACCTGCGAGCCGGGTACTCCCCCGGCTCTGGCGATTTGAGCTATGAGGAAGTGCTCGAGCAAGTCCGTAAGAGCCCGTTCTTGGTGCTCGACGACGTCGACGCTGCGTCTCCAACTGAGTGGGCCCGCGAGAAACTGTTCCAGGTGGTTAACCACCGACAAAACGCCAACCTGTCGACCACTTTCACCTGCGCCGATCTTGGCAATCTTGATGAGCGACTGGCCACCCGCCTTAGCTCCGATCGGACGACTCATCTCGAGCTCGCGACGGCCAAAGGGGGACCTCGCTACGACCAGGTTGGAGGCATGTCAAGCGAACGCATTGCTCTGATGACGCTCTCCAACTTCGATCTTCGGGGTGGTCGAAGGCACTCGGACGAGCAGGAGTCGCTTCTGGCCGCATATCGCGCTGCGAACGACTTTGCGGAACGGCCCCACGGATTCCTGACGCTTCTAGGTGTAAATGGCTGTGGGAAGACCCACCTTGCCGGCGCGATCGTAAACAAAGTTCTTGCTGCCGGCGGGTCCGTGTTCTTTGCGGTGGTTCCCGATCTGCTGGATCATCTCCGCGCCTCTTTCGCGCCCGGCCGCGAATCCGCTTACGACGACACGTTTGAGCGGGTGAGGTCTGTGGATCTTCTCGTTCTTGACGACCTCGGTGCCCAGGCATCATCGCCTTGGGCGCAGGAAAAGCTGTTTCAGATCGTCAATTACCGAACGGTGGCCGGAATGGCTACGGTTGTGACGAGCGACCGCGATCGCGATCAGCTGGCGACAGCACATCCGCGGATTGCCGCGCGAGTCTTTGACCCGCGTATCGGTGTCACGATTGGAATTCTCGCAACACACTACTCGCTCGGCCCGCGTCCCGAGCGCCGGGGTTCGCCACGAAGCCGCTAGTCGTATCGCTACGAACCGCGAGTCTGTGAACCCAACCAGTCGTGAAGGGCGGCTACCGTCGAGTCGAATGCGAGCTCATCCCAGGGGATTGCGTCGGGGGTGAACCATCCGACTTCGCTGGTCTCGTCACCTGCAGAAGCATCGGAAACGGCGGTGGCCGAGTAGACGACTATCACTATCCCAGGGTCGACTCTCGTATATACGCCGACCAGCTGGAGGGCCCTCACTTCGAGATTGGCTTCCTCACGCGTCTCCCTGACGGCTGTCTGCTCTGCGGTCTCACCCATGTCCATAAATCCGCCGGGAAACACCCATAGGCCTTTTTGGGGTTTGATGGCTCGGCGTACCAAGAGAACGCTCCCATCCGAGGGCCGAACTGGGATCGTACCGGCAACCGGGCGGGGATTGATGTAGTGGACGAATCTGCAACGCCTGCACATGAGACGTTCGAGCTTGTCGCCGCGTGGCACACCGGTGGTCAACGGCCCGCCGCAATGCATGCAGAACTGGCTCTGGGAATGGGGATGCTGGGTCACCTATCGGCCGCCGACCTCGCCTGTTGGGCGCCAAGGGACTCTGGTCCTTCTACCCAGGCCTCTCCGTTTGTCCACACTTCCTTCTTCCACACCGGTACACGCTTCTTTATCTCATCGACCATCCAGGAGCCACCCTCGAAGGATGCGGCGCGGTGAGGGCTGCTGACGGCGACGAGGAGGCTCATTTCCCCGATTTCGAGCCGTCCTGTGCGGTGAAGAACCGCCCAGTCGATGAGGCCGAAATGCTTGGTTGCCTCTTCGGCGATTTCAGCCATCGTGCGCTCCGCCATCGATGGGTACGCCTCATATTCGAGATAGCTGACGTCTCTGCCCAGGCTGTTATTTCGTACGATACCAAGGAAGATCTGGATCGCACCAGCAGATGGTGAGGCAACGCGCGCGATCGCCTCGGCCGGATCAAGTGGGTCTGGAGTCACTCGCGATAGCACGATCAGCCTCCGGAGACCGGAGGGATCAGCGCCAATGTGTCTCCTGCCTTCACCGGTGCATTCGACTTTACGTACTCCTCGTTCAGTGCGAAGAGCACGGTCCCTAGCGCGCTGGAGATTCCTGGACATTCGGCTAGCAGCTTTTGCTTGATTTCCACGACGGTGTCCCCGGCGTCGCAGGGAATCTCCAACCGCCTGGTGCCCGCCTGCTCAGCGAGCGATGCGAACAGAAGCACAGTGACCGTCACGGTGATATTGTAGGCGATGAAATGACGGCGGGAGGAGCTAGTGTTCGCCTGTGCTAGCCCTCGGTCGCCGCCTGATTCGTCTCCTTTACCCGGATCGCTGTCTCGGTTGCGGTATATTCGGAGTACAGGTGTGTCCCCGCTGCCTTGACGGCCTCCCATGGATACGCGGCTCCGACCGTTGTCCCAAGTGCCCGGCTTCGCGGGCGCAGCCCTTGAACTGTCCGCACTGTTTCGGCTGGGACGCGTTGGATGGAGTGGTCACCATCTTCGACATGTTCGGCACGGCCCGCCGTCTCATTCACGGCCTCAAGTACCGGGGCGTCAGGGACTACGCGACCGTTATGGCCGACCTGCTGAATGCCGTCGCAGACGGACTTTGCGTACTCGGCATTGGCCGTACCGCTGCACTCTCGACGCGAACGTCTTTGAGGCTTCAACCAGGCGGCGCCTCTTCTCGATAGACTGACGATAGATGGAGCTCCAGGGGACTCCCTGAAACGCGTGCGGTCGACGTCCAGCTAGGTGGAGATGCACGAGCGAGAGAGGCAGAGAAAAGTGTTGGGTGCCTTCCAATCCGATGGGCCGTCGCTCGCGCGGCTCCGAGTGGCTGGACGTCGACGACGTGATTACAACGGGAGTCACGGCCAACGAGTACGCAAGGGCCTTTCTGGGAGTAACGGTGGGTAAATCACCTTTTCCCCGACCCGAAGGTACAATCTTGAAGTAATCCGCACGATCACGGAGTAGCGCGTGGCCGAAAGTGTACACGACCTCTCGCTCACATCGGCCGCCGCGGCCGATGTGCTTGTTCGTGTCCGGAGCGAAGTGCATCACGTCATCGTTGGCCAGGACACGCTGATCGATCGCCTCTTGATCGGGCTGCTTTGCGACGGTCACGTTCTTGTCGAGGGTGTGCCTGGCCTTGCGAAAACTCTCACGATTTCCTGCCTCGCTTCAACTCTTCAACTCGACTTCGTACGGCTCCAGTTCACACCTGATCTGCTTCCGGCGGATTTGATCGGTACAGAGGTTTTCGTGCCGTCCGACGGTTATTTCTCGGTAAGAAAAGGGCCAGTCTTTTCGAACTTCGTCTTGGCAGATGAAGTGAACCGGGCGCCCGCGAAGGTCCAATCGGCGTTGCTCGAGGCGATGCAGGAGCGCCAGGTGAGCATCGGTGGTACCACCTTCCCGCTTGAGCGACCCTTTCTTGTAATGGCGACCCAGAATCCAATCGAGCAGGAGGGAACCTACCCACTGCCGGAGGCGCAGCTCGACAGGTTTCTCCTGAAGGTCTGCGTTGACTACCCGTCGCGGCAGGAGGAGCGGGAAATCCTTGAGATGAGCATGAAAATGACGTCTGCCACCGTCAGGCCGGTGGCGACGGCTTCGGACCTGGAGGCGGCCCGCGGCGCCGTCGAGGATGTCTTCGTCGACGATGTACTCAAGGACTACATCGTCCAGCTGGTGCAGGCCACTCGCCGGCCCGGCGCCTATCGGATGTCGGAACTACAATCCTTGATCGCTTATGGAGCTTCGCCGCGGGCAACGATTTCGCTCGCCCAGGCGGCTCGCGCACACGCGTTTATTGATGGACGCGGATATTCGACACCGGACGATGTCAAGGCGCTCGCACACGATGTCCTGCGCCACCGGATCGTCACTACTTATGAGGCCGACGCCCAGGAGCTCACGGCCGATGACCTGATCGACAGGGTCCTGGAGGGCGTCGAGGTTCCATGATGCTCGGGAGGCTGTTTCGGCGGCGGGGTCCTGCCGCCGAAACAGTGCGGCAACCAGGGGAGATCCCAGCTGACCTGCTCCAACGCGTTCGGGCGATCGAAATCCGGGCCAGGCGGTTGGTCAATGCTCTCTTCCTAGGGGAGTACAAGGCAGTCTTCCGGGGGCGCGGGATCGAATTTAACGACATACGGCCCTATGTGCCGGGGGATGATGTGAGAGCCCTGGACTGGCGAACGCTGGCGCGGACCGGGGAGCCGTTCATCAAGCGCTACACCGAAGATCGCGATCTCACCGCCATCTTCGCTGTCGACGTATCGCGTTCCGGTGCGGTTGGCATGTCGGAGACATCAAAAGCCGACTTCGCCGCCGAGATCTGCGCAGTGCTTTCCTTGGCTGCCATCCGTAATCGCGACAGAGTGGGGCTGCTACTCTTTGCTTCGAGGCCTGAGCGCTACATACGTCCTCAGAGCGGCACGACCCATGTTCTCCGGGTCGTCCGCGAGATTCTCTGGTCCCGACCGCAGACGATCGGGACGAACATTGGTGCTGCACTCGAATACTTGGGTGGGGTTCAGAGAAGGCGGGCGGTCATCTTCTTGGTGTCGGACTTTCTTTCAGGCGACTACGGGCGCCAGATGAGAGCAATTTCTGAGTGTCACGACGTCATCGCCATCTGCGTACGAGAACCGATCGACGACGAACTCCCGGATGTAGGTCTGGCAAGGCTGGCCGATTCCGAGAGCGGAATTAGCCGGGAGGTCGACACGTCCAGCGTGGCCGTTAGGGCAGCCTACCGAGCCTGGGTACAGGAACTGGACGAGGAGCGTCGGCACCTTTTCGGCTCATTGGGTGTTGACGAAATCCAGGTATCCGTGGGGGAGGACTACGTTCCCGCGCTGCTTCGTTTCTTCCACCGCCGTGCGGTGGCGGCCGCGTGAGAACACTGGTGGCGCTTGTCGGTCTGGCCGCCGTTGCGGTGGCCCTCGCCAAGCCGGCCACGATCGTAGCGGATTCCTCCAGTGCGGACCGCTTAAGTGTTGCAATCGGCCAGCAGTTCACGCTAACTCTCGAGGTTGAGGCCCCTGTCGGTGCGACCGTCGATCCGGATCCTCTGGCACCTGGCTGGTCGGGTGTTGAAGTGGTGCGCATCAACTCACACACTGAGGAGCTCCGGGGAGAGATGATCCTCCACCGTTTCGAGCTCCTTGCTGCGGCTTTCCTTCCTGACAGCGAGGGATTCACCCCCGGCGTTGTGATAGTCACCAGAGACGAGGCTCTGGTGCGCGCCCTTCCACACGTCGGTCTTGCAGTTGTGAGTTCCCTCGCACCTGACGCACCGCTGAAGCTGTCACCTCTTCCGAGGCCGGTTGTCACGCACGGCGAGCAGTCCGCTTTTCTGATCCCGGCCCTGACCGGGGCCGTTTTGGTAGCGTTGGCAGTACTCGCCATGCTGGTGATCGTGGGAGTTACCTATGTTCGCGGCCGGCCAGCGCGGCCTGCCCTGCCCGCTATTCCCCCTAAGGTCGTACCCGATATCAATCTCGAGGGCGCCGAGGAATTGCTTCGATCTGAGCCGGTGAAAGGCTACAGATTGATGGGCTACAAGGTTCGAGCAGAGGTGGCCCGAAGGTATGGGTTTCCTGCATCCGCTCTCACGACCGGCGAGATCGGGAAACGGATGGAGAGAGAAGGCGTGGATAGGTGGGCTGCTCGACTTGTTTCAGGACTTCTCCAAGAGTGCGATGCAGTCGTCTACGCCGGGTACCGGCCTGCTGGCGAGCGTCGCCGGGCCGACCTCACAATGGCTCGCGAAATCCTTGAAGGAGGGGCGTAATGGAGTTGGCCGTCCCTTCCGCGTTGCTGCTGGGCTTCCTGATGATCCCGTTCCTGCTGGCACTGCGCCTGCCGAGATCGGCGGCGGTCGCCCTTCCGACGCTCGCCGGTCTTCAGGGAGTGCGCCCAACCGCACGGCAGCGGATTGCTAGGCTGTTGCCCCTTCTTCGAGTCGCCGCTGTCGTGCTCCTGGTACTGGCGGTGGCCAGGCCCCGAATTGCCGAAGCTGAAGCCGTCGCCCAGGGAGAGGGGATCGACATCGCACTTGCCGTCGACCTCTCAAGCAGCATGGGGCAAAGGCTGCTCGTCGACGAGAGCCGTCTTGAGGTGGCGAAGTCGGTGATCCGCGACTTCATCACGGGTCGCGAAGATGACCGAATCGGGATCGTCATTTTCCAACAAGACGCGCTGGGGATGGCGCCGTTGAGCCTCGATTACGAGGCACTTGATGCGATAGTCGCGGACCTAGAGAGCGGGCTACTGCCCGACGGCACCGGAATCGGGGTGGGCATCGCGGAAGCGCTCAACCTTCTCCGCGACTCGCCGGCCAGCAGCAGGATTGTGATCCTTTTGACGGACGGTGAGCACAATGCTCGGTCCATCAGTCCTGAGGAGGCCGTCGGCCTTGCATCAGCCCTCAACATCCGCGTCTACACGATTGGCATCAAGACCTCGATCGGGAATGGGACCGTTCGGGCCGATTTCGACGAGGGCCGCCTAAAGGCCCTTTCTGAGAGCACGGGTGCCAGCTATTTCGCGGCAGAATCTGAATCGGACCTTGCGGATGTCTATGACGAGATCGGACGGCTTGAGAAGAGCCGTGTGGGGCGCGAAGGCTTCCAGCAGTACCGGGAGTTCGGGCCCTGGCTCGCTCTAATCGCAGCCTCTCTATTGATAGTCGACATCGGAGCTCGAGCGACCGTCTTCCGGAGGACGCCGTCGTGAGCGTCGATTTTGCCCGCCCCTATTTGTTGTTTGTGTGGCTGGCGATTCCCGTCGCGGCGCTCCTGTGGTGGTGGTGGTGTGCTTACCAGTCTCGCGCAGCTTCTCGGCGGCTCTCCCGGGGCCAGGTTGGGGGCCCCAGTTTGATCGCGGGCCTTGCCATCCTTTTGGTGGCTGGCACTGCTGTGGTGTCAGCTGCAGGTCCGCGCTGGGGAGTCCGTTCCGAGCGCGCGCCACGACAGGCATCGGACCTGGTAGTAGTTCTGGACGTATCTCGAAGCATGGGCGCCACGGACGTCGCTCCGAGCCGGCTGGAGGCGGCGAAAGCTGCACTGATGACCACTCTCGAGAGATTGGGTGGAGGGCGCGTGGGTGTGGTCGTCTTCGGTGGCGATGCCCGGATACGATTCCCGCTGACGTCCGACTTTTCGGCTGCGGCCCAGGTGATTAGCTCTCTCGAACCGGGGCCCGTGATCGTCGAGGGAGGTTCGAGCGTCTCATCCGGGCTCGAGGTGGCGGTTTCGGTTTTCGAAGCAGATCATCAAGGTGGACGCCTCGTACTTGTGGTCACCGATGGCGACGATCTGGGGGGAGACCCTGCAACTGCTTCTGCTCTCATAAGAGATTCCGGCATTGAGCTCTTGGTGGCAGGAGTCGGAACCGAAGCCGGGTCCACGGTGCCGGTCTATGACTCCGAAACGCAGGATTTTGTGCCCAAGATGGCCGGCAATGGAACGCCGATCATTTCGCGCCTTGACAGTGGATTTCTGGCCGATCTGGCAGCGCAGGCCGGCGGCCGTTACCTGGGCGGCGACCTGTCAGCCATACCCTCAGTCGTTGCCAATCGGTTCGCCTCTCTGGAGCGTGCCGAACTCGAGCCCCGCGCCGTTGAGTTTCCAAGAGAGCGATTTCAATGGTTCGCCGCCGCCGCGCTGGTCGCCCTCGGTCTGATCGGATTCGCCCAGTGGTTCCGCTCGGTTTTGCCTTCGCCACGAACCGGGCTAATCGGGATTTCTGCGCTCGCCGTCCTGATGTTTGCTTGCGCGACAGAAGCTTACACGCTGAACGAAGATGGGCGCTCCGCGTACTTGGCGGGTGATCTCGACCAGGCCGTCGAGCGCTTTTACTCGGCAGAAGCAGCGCGCCCGGGGGACGTGGACATCGTATTGAACCTTTCGGGTGCGCTGGTGGCAGCCGGACGGTACGAAGAAGCCGCCAGGGCTGCCGGACGCGTACGCGCTGTGGGCGATCCGTCCGAGAGGGCGCGTGCGCTTGATCTCTTGGGTCGCTCGCGATTTCATTCCGGCGACTTGGTAGGGGCCCTCGACGCGTTCCGTCAGGAGCTCCTACTGCAACCCGATAACCTGACGGCGCGACACGACTATGAGGTGGTTCTGCGAGTGCTGAACCCACCTGAGCCTGAGGCATCTGATCCAGGGAATGAGCCGGCGCCCGATTCTGGTGGAACGGAGGATCCGCAACCCGGACTGACCCCGGAGCCGGGCGGGGACGAGCCGAGCCCCCAGCCCAACGACGGAGAGGGACAGCCGGACGGTCAGCCAGGCGGGAATCCGGGAGGGCAGGATGGCGGAGGAAGAGTGTCGTCGATCGAAGCGATCGAACAGCAGCTTCTCGAGATTGACGAAGAGGTGGCTCAGCTTTTCGAGGGTGGTCCTCTCACTGCCGAGGAGGCAGCGCAGATACTGGAACTCTTGGCCGAGCGCTCTAGGATCGCGGCGCTAAGGAACGCCTTCCACGGCGGACAGGATCCCGGCGACTACTAGCCCGAAAAAGTCAGATCGTCACATTAACCGATGCAATCGATGTTCGGTTGTGATGAATTTCGACGTGTTTGGGTTGCCCCGGGCGCCGATTGGTGTGCCAGCACAGCTTTTCGATCGTTAAAATGTTGTGTCAATTCGGCTGTCGCGTCGACGTGGGGAGGGGGCATCGGCGCCGCGGATATTACTTGCCGGGTAGGAGCCGAGCGGTCACCCTCTTAGTGTCTCAAAAGGTACTGGTGCGTTGAGCCAAACCGTTGGTGCTGTCAGCAGTTATTTGTGAATCAAAAGCGAAGGGTTGCATAGTTGTGAGTTCAAGGCCGCTTCCTAGTTGGTTCGGGGACCGGCGCCGTCCAGATGGGCGGAGTGCGGCCTGATGCTACGCCGCGGTTACACCCGGGCCCAGATCCAGCGCGAGCACATCATCGCGGTTGTCATTATCTGGGTGGTCTTGACCGCCATCGGGATCGGGTTGGCATCGTTAGACGTCTATCCGACCACCGGCTCGGTCCAAGCAGAGGACTTTGACAGCATCTTCAGGATCCTGATGTACATCGGGATGCCCGTGCTGACGCTTGTGTTCACGATACTGGGGTACGGGATCTTCGTTTGGGGCAACCGAAAACAGCCAGCGCAAGATGGACCGGCCCAGTACGGTCACGGGTGGGTCCCGCGAGTCTGGTTGCTGATCACCGGCGGGCTGGCGGCGTTCGTCATGGTTTGGCCGGGCCTTACTGGCCTGGCTGCGCTTCAGTCCGAGTACACGGCAGCCGGTTGGGGGTCCCCTGAAGCTCGGCTGACTGTCGACGTGGAGGCTCAGCAGTGGGCCTTCACCTACAGATTTTTTGAAGGGATATGCCCCGAGTCACTCCAGGAGGAGATTCTCGAGGAGGCTCCCGGACTTATCTCAGAACCTGTCGAGCGAAGTGGCTGCTCAATGGTGGCCGTGGTGTTTCCCTCCACCACCGAAGGTAATTTCAACCTAATCAAGGTCCCCGCAGGTGAGGAAGTGAAGTTCGAAATCCAATCACTCGACGTCCTCCACTCATTCTGGATACCTGCTTTTCGAACGAAGATCGATGCCATTCCAGGGAGAATCACCTATATGACGATTGAGCCGACGATCTTCGGGAGCTACACGAACGACGCCGCATACAGAGTTCAATGTGCCGAGTTGTGTGGGGCAGACCATACGATCATGCGGAGCAACATCGAGGTGGTCGATCGCGATGCGTTCGATGAGTGGATCAGGTCGGTCCAGAAGGACGGGCAGTAGAGCATGCATGCACTTGGTTCCATCGTCGGCGGTTCGGCCATGGGGTTCACCGGGTTCTACATCGGCATTGCCGTAACGGCCCTGATTCGGGGCGCGTTCGGGTACGACCCGTGGGAGCTCGAGCTCAGTATCACTGTTGGATACGTGTTTGGCATTTTGGGCTGGCTTTCAGGGGTTGGGCTCTGGAGCATTTGGGGCCGGGAATGGTTCGGGCTGAGCACGGCCCGGAAAACCGCGCCTGGTTGGCAGCGTTACTTCGTATTCAACACCGATCACAAGGTCATCGGGGTCCAGTACCTCGTGACGTTCGTGGTTGTCTTCCTCCTCGCGGGGGCTCTCGGGCTTCTAATGAGGATCGAGCTGGCTCAAGCGGGCGAACAATTGCTCAGCCGCGAGCAGTACAACGGGCTCATGGGACTCCACGGGATTCTCATGATCGCGGTGGCTGTGGCGGCTGTGATTGGCGGTCTTGGCAACGTCCATGGCACTGCCTCCCCCCAAAGCGATCAGGCTGTCACAGCCGTTGTCCATGTAGCACTGGATGCCCTCTTCGCAGTCCTGCTCCAGCGGGTTGGGATGAACTTCGCTGAAAATGGTGCTGGCCAACTGGCACGAGTCGAGAGCATCCTTAAGACGGGCTGCGAGGCCGACTTCCAGGATGGTCTTGTCGGTGCGCTTGTTGATAGAGAAAGTCGGCATTCAGATGGGGCTCGACAAGCAGGGCATACCTGCCGGAGATCTGCCCATGTT
>MPMF02341217.1_pt1 | contig 38792 bp, 39 predicted proteins | sample 1617271 | NCBI WGS metagenome assembly MPMF02 (sample SAMN05944812, study PRJNA350692) | marine metagenome | biome: marine; feature: ODZ; material: water; isolation source: 120 m water sample prefiltered with 30 um filter, filtered on to 0.2 um... | place: Pacific Ocean | collected 2012-04-09... | reverse complement strand
GATGCTGATGTATGACCTGCCCGACGGGACGCGCTACGGACTCGGGCTGGTCGCCGGAGCGCTCTTCGCCGCCTGTGGCTACGGCATCTACCGCCTCGGCGTGCGTAGCGCCGCGGACGCCTACCGCACCATCTGGATTGATTCCTACGGCGCGTAGGATAATATTTTTTTAATATTATTTGGGGACCTTACCGACTATGACCCAGTATTTTGCCAGAACCGCACGAAAACACCCCACCCCCTTGGAATGCCTGCAGGTGACTGCGATGGATGTGATAGCGCCAGCGACTCCTGCAGTTGTTCATGATGCCCGTTCGCGATGGTAAGTTTCCAACTGTTTGTTCGCGTTGACGATGGCCGAGAGCCGTTCGACGATCTTCTCTAGTTGCAGCCCGGCAAACGCGAAATAGAGTTCGTCGTCACCCAGTTCGGTGTAGACGCGGTTGCCGATGCAACCGAGGTTGGTGGCACTCAGCCCCGATTGCATCACTTCGGGGATCGCCGCACAGGTCGGCCGTCCGACCATCGAGTGGCAGGCCACGCCCGCGGCATGAGCCGCCTCGGCCAGTCCCATCATCTGCCGGGCACTGCCGCGGACGAGCACCACGTCGGGTTCGAACGTAGTCTTGGCCAGAGGTGCGTAGCTGACGACACCGAATGACTCCTCGCGTCGCGGGATCCCCGCGACCTCCTGCATCTCGAGGTACTCCAACTCGATCATCGTGCCGATCACGTCCTCGAGCTCGGCTCTCTGCGCCTCGGGCAGGTCGATCCCATGGGTGTGCGCGCCGATCGGGCAGCCGTAGTGGTCTGTCGCCTCGGTGTAGAATGCCTCTCCGTCGGCAGCGCGTTTCCAGTATCCGCAGCCGGCCGCAGCCATCTGCTCGGTCCGCGGCAGATCCTCGGGCGGCGTGTCGAGGAAGGCCACTGCCACCGGGTGGCGTTCGAGTTCGAGAAGCTCGACGAGTTGTGTGGCCGCACTCATGCTCAAGGGCTCCTGCTGGGGTTGAGAGGGTCCAACCCTCGGTCGGTTCCGTTCAACAGAATCATGATTCCGACATCGGGGTTGTAGTGCCGGGTGGATTTAGAGTTTTCTCGGGCGGCGCATAGCGCTTAAGCCGCGGCGGGATGGGGCTGTGTGGTAGCTGTCGCGTCTCCCGAAATGGAGGCTTACTTCGAAGCCCTGGAAGCGCGCGCCAGCGAGTGCTACGAGCTGGTGGGGCGCGCCCGCAAGGCGGGCTACGACCTCGAGGACGAGGCCGAAATCCCGCGCGCGCGCGACCTCGCCGAGCGGGTCGAGGCGCAGGTCGGCCCGGAGGGTATCGCACCGCGCATCCGCGAGGTGATTGCGAAGCATGATCGGCAGACTGCGGCGCTGTTGGTGGCGCGCGAGCTCGCCGGCGAACTGCGCGACGAACTGGGGGTCGAGAAAGCGCTCGAGCAGGCGGTGCGCACCTCACTCTCAATCCTCACCGAAGGCGTGCTGGTCGCGCCGACCGAGGGGGTGGTGCGCGTCGCGACAATGGAGAACCACAACTCGACCCGCTGCGCCGCCATCTACTACGCCGGCCCGATTCGCGCCGCCGGCGGCACTGCGCAGGCGCTTTCGGTGCTGATAGCGGACGTGGTGCGGCGCGAGCTGGGGCTCGACGCCTACATCCCCACGCCGGCCGAGGTCGAGCGCTACAAGGAGGAAATCCCGCTCTACAAGCGCGCGGTCAACCTGCAATACCTCCCGTCGGGCGACGAGATTGACGCGATTGTGCGCGCCTGCCCGGTCTGCATCACCGGCGAGCCGACCGAGCGCCTTGAGGTGGCGGGCAACCGCGACCTGCCGCGCGTCGAGACCAACCGGTTGCGCGGCGGCGCGGCGCTGGTAATCGCCGAGGGGCTCTGCCTCAAGGCGGCCAAGGTGCTCAAGCATGTCGAGCGCCTCGAGATTGGCGGCTGGGATTTCCTGCGCTCGTATGCCGAGCGGAAGCAGGAACAAGCGGGCGCGGGCGAATACAAGTATCTCAAGGACGTTCTCGTCGGCCGCCCGATTTTCGCGTTCCCGGACCGCCCGGGTGGCTTCCGCCTGCGCTACGGCCGCACGCGGCTTACGGGCCTCGCGGCGGTCGCGCTGAATCCGGCGACGATGGTCGCGCTTGACAGCTTCACGGCCATCGGTACCCAGCTCAAAATCCAGCTTCCTGGCAAGGCGGCGGCGATCACGCCATGCGACTCCATCGAGGGGCCGCTGGTGCTGCTCGACGACGGCAGCTGCGTCCGCCTTTCCAGCCGCGACGCGGCGGAGACGGTCGCGCCTCGCATCCGCGAAATCATTGACGTGGGTGAAGTGCTGATTCCGCCGGGGGAGTTCCTCGAGAACAACCACGTGCTGGTGCCGGGCGGCTGGTGCGTCGAGTGGTGGGAAGCCGAATTGGGCGCAGCCGGCGGTAAATCGCCGGATGGGGAACCAGACATCGCCGCGGCGCTCGCGCTTTCGCAGCAGTACAGCGTCCCGCTCCACCCCGCGCACACCTTCCTGTGGCACGACCTCAGCCTCGACGAGCTGGCGCAGTTGCGTCAGCTCGCAGCCGACGGTAGCCGGGACGGAGACGACTTCCTCTTCCCAGCGGCGGCGCAGCCACTGTTGCTGACGCTGGGCGTCCCGTTCGCGCCCGCTGGCGATGCGTTGCGCGTCGGCCTCGAGGCCGACACGCTACTCCACTGCCTCGGCGACGCGGACGCCGGAGGCGATGACGTGCTGGCGCAGGTCTCCGCCACTGCCGGCGTCGAAATCCGCGCCCGCGCCCCGACGCGACTTGGCGCCAGCATGGGTCGTCCCGAGAAGGCGGACGTGCGCTGCATGAAGCCGCCGCCGCACGTGCTCTTCCCCGTCGGGCCGGCGGGCGGCCCGCAGCGGATGCTCAACAAGGCGCTGGAATCGCAGCCGTCACAGAGCCAGCTGGGCCGCCCTGGCAAGGGGGTCGAGCTGGAGGCGGAGCTGCGCTACTGCCGCAAGTGCAGCACCGAGACGGTTGCGGTCCACCATTGTGGCCAGCGGACGGTGGTGAAAGAGCAGGCGAAGCGCCGGGAGGTGGATCTGCGCGCCGAGGTCGCGGCGGCGCAGCGCAACGCCGGAATCGGCGTGCTGCCTCCGGTGAAGGGCGTCCGCTCGATGATGTCCGCCAGCCGTACCCCCGAGGCGCTGGAGAAGGGGCTGCTGCGCGCGCGCTACGACCTCCGGGTGTTCAAGGACGGGACGCTGCGCTACGACATGATGAACCTGCCGCTGACCCACTTCCGTCCGGTCGAAATCGGCCTCAGCGTCGAGAAGGCGCGCGAACTGGGGTATACGCAGGATATCGACGGCGTGGAGTTGCGCGACACCACCCAGCTGCTCGAAATGCGAGTGCAGGACCTCATAATCTCGCGCCGCGCCAGCGACTGGTTGCTGGGGGTCGCCCGCTTCGTCGATGATGAGCTGAAGCAGCTCTACGGCTGCGACCGCTTTTACAAACTGCCGGACGCGGCGCAGCCGGAGGACCTTATCGGCCAGCTGCTTATCTGCCTCAGCCCGCACACCTCGGCCGGGGTGCTGGCGCGGCTTATCGGCTTCACCCACGCCAAAGTGCAGTATGCGCACCCGTTCATGCACGCTGCCAAGCGGCGCAACTGCGACGGCGACGAGGATTCGGTGATGCTGCTGCTCGATGGACTGCTCAACTACTCCGATTTTTTCCTCCCGACAACGCGCGGGGGAACGATGGATATTCCGCGCGTGCTGAGCACCCGCATTGACCCGACCGAGATTGATAATGAGGCGCACAACATCGACCTCGAATCGCAGCTGCCGCTCGAATTCTACCAGGCTGCTACCCGTGGCGCCCATCCCTCCACGCTGGGCGAGCATCTCGACATGGTCTCCGACCGGCTGGAAACTCCGGCCCAGTACCATGATTTCGGCTTTACCCATTCCACCAGTGACCTGAACGACGGGCCGCACGAATCGCGCTACGTCGTGCTGGGAACGATGCTGGAGAAGTCGCAGGCGACCCTCGAGCTGGCGCAGCGGCTCCGCGCTTCCGACGCTACGTATGTCGCCGAGCAGACTATCGAGAAGCACCTAATGCGTGACCTTATCGGCAACCTGCGCGCCTTCGCGACACAGGGGGTGCGCTGCAAGAAGTGCACTACCAAGTACCGGCGGCCGCCGCTGCGCGAGACATGCCCGAAGTGTGGTGGTGGGCTGCTGCTCAACATTTCGCGCGCCTCGGTCTCGAAGTACCGCATCATGGCGCATGAAATGGCGCAGCGCTACGAGGCGCGGCCGTTCCTCAAGCAGCGGCTGGAGCTGATATTCCAGTCAATCGAGGACACGCTGGAGAACGAGGAAATCCAGCAGACTAGCCTCGGGGCGTTCATGTGATTTACTGGCTGGAGAGCGTCGATTCGACCAACCGCTGTCTGTTTGCACGGCGGCTGCCGCGCTGGGACGCACTGGTTGCGCGCGAGCAGACGGAGGGCCGCGGTCGCCGCGGCCGCAGCTGGGAATCGCCTGTCGGGGGACTTTACATGTCGGTCGTCGTGGAAAACGACTCGCTCCTGCCGCTTCGCGCCGGCCTCGCGGCGCGCGATGCATTGCAGCCACATTGCTCCGAACGTATCGGGTTGAAATGGCCCAACGACCTGCTCTGCGTGAGCGGCAAGCTGGGCGGCATCCTGTGCGAAATCGATGGAGAATTGGCAGTGGCCGGCATTGGCCTCAACCTTGCGGGTGAGCCGCCGATAGAGGGCGCAACGACGCTCGAGGCGGCGGGCGGCAGCCTGCCACCCGCCGCCGACTGGCAGGTGCGGCTGGAGCCGCTCGCGACCGCCATCATCGCGCGACTGCGCGAGCTGGTGCGGTTGCCCGCGCCGGAGTTCCTGGCGCACTATCGTGTCCACGAGCAGCTGCTGGGGCAGCCGGTCGCATGGGAAGGTGGCCGCGGCACCGCGCTCGCGGTCGGCACCGACGGCGCGTTGGAGGTGCGCACCGCCGATGGGACCGAGCGGCTCCACGCGGGCGAGGTGAGCCTTGCCTGAACTAGAACGGCTGCTCGAACAGCTCATCGCGATTCCATCGGTGATGGGCGACGAAACTACCAAAGCGAAGTTCCTTGCCGACTACCTTTCCGACTGGGAACCGGAGCTACAGCCGGTCGTCGACGGCACGGTGAATCTCTGGTGCCACGCCCCCGGCGCCGGCGTCCCGGTCCTGCTCTGCGCGCACCTCGACACGGTACCGCCCGCCCCCGGATGGGAGGCGCCGCACGCACCCCGTCGCGAGGGTGGCAACCTTGTCGGCCTCGGCGCAGTCGACATGCAGGCGGGGCTCGCGATTGCGGTCGAAACGTTCCGCGCCTGTGCCGGCGAGAGCGGCCGCCGGCCGCTCTCGCTACTGCTGACCTGTGACGAGGAGGGGTGGTGCCGCGGTATCAACGCGGCGCTGCCGCGACTACGCAAACTGGCGCCGGAACTGGTGCTGGTGCCGGAGCCGAGCGGTGAGCGGGTCGTGCTCTCGGCGCCTGGCCGGGCGGTGTTCCGGCTGGAGCTCGAGACTGAGGGCGGCCACGCGACGCGTGAGGGGGAGAGCGCGCTGGCCCGTATGGCTGAAATCGTGCTCGAAATCGAGGCGATGCAGGTTCGGGGAAGCCAAATCGTGCTGGAGTTCGTGTCGCGCGCGCGCGGGCTGAGCCACCCGCAGGACGCGTTGCTGGTCGTTGACCGCCACCTCGTGCCGGGCGAATCGCGTGACGCCGCCCGCGAAGCGCTGGTGCAGCTCGACCCGCAGCTGGCGGTCGCGGAAGCCGAGCGGCCGACGCCGCCGCCCGAAGCGTACGCGACCGAGCGTACGCCGTCGGTCGAGCGGCTGCTCGCGCTGAGCGGTCACCCGCCCGGCGATATGTCGTCGGTCGGCGATTTCAACTTCCTCGCCACTGTCGCGCCGACCGCCATTCTCGGTCCCGAAGGCGGCAACCTGCACGCGCCGGAGGAGTGGGTTTCGCTGGCATCGGTGCGGAGGGTTTACGAAACATATCTGCGGTTCCTGCGCGAAGGTTAAGGGAGCCGCCGCAGGCGCTAAAATCCCCCGCCGTTCGCGGCGCGTGAACCTGAAGCTGGTGCTGGCGATGGCGCTGCTGCTGCCGCTGGCGGGCTGCCTGCATGACTCGCAGCTGAGTCTGTTCGACTGCGACCCCGCGACGGGGGCGTGCCGCTACGAAATCCTGCGCGGTGACCCGTACGGCGAGCTGCTGCTCGAAATCAGCTACGTCGAGGGCAACGCCCCCGACAGCGGTGCGCTCGACCTGCTGGAGCAGCGCATCTCGGAGACGACCGGGAAGTCGGCGGTCTCCATCCAGCAGCACGCGTTCAGCAGCGACGACGACTCCTACACGCTCGATGAGGTCGTCGCGCTCGAGGAGCGCGAGCGGACGCGCCACAAGGGGGACGGTACGTTCGTCATCCACCTGCTCTACCTGAACGGCGAATACGCCGATAATCCTGACGCGCTGGGCGTCGCCTATCGCGGCTCATCCATCGTCATCTTCAAGGAGCAGGTCGAGGACGCCGCGTTCCTGTTCGTCTCGGCGCAGGATATCGAGAAGGCGGTGCTGGTCCACGAATACGGCCATCTCGTCGCGCTGGTCAACATCGGCTACACGTCGTCGCATGACCACGAGGACGCCGACCATCCCGGTCATTCGAGCAACGAGGATTCAGTAATGTACTGGGCCGTGGAATCGGTCGACCTGGGAACGCAGCTGGCAGGCGAGCCGCCCAACCAGTTCGATAGCGACGACCTCGATGACTTGCGCCGCATGCGCGAAGGCAAGTTGTGACCCCTCGACTGGCGTGGGCGCTCGCGCTGGGCTGGATGGCGCTGATTACCCTGTTAAGCCACCAGTCGGCCGTCGCTGGCCCGGCGTCCGCGAGCGGGCTACCGCTGGCTGACAAGCTGGACCATTTGGCGGAGTTCACGCTGCTCGGTGCGCTGCTGCGGAACGCGGTCGCGCGCTACAACCCGCTGCCGGTCGTCACGCCGGTGCTCTTCGTGCTCGCGCTTGGCGCCAGCTACGGCGCGCTCGATGAGCTGCACCAGTCGCTGGTGCCGGGACGCAGCGCAGAGCTGGGCGATTGGCTGGCCGATACGGTGGGCGTCGCGCTCGGCAGCGTTGCTTTCAGTCGTTACGAATAGCTGCGCAGCCGCGCGACGACCCACTTGCGGTCGAGCGTCGCGAGGAAGAAGCCCAGCCGCGGCCCGCGCGACTGGCCGAGCAGCGTGCGGTAAACCAGTTTGAAGAGTGCCTTCGCCGGGAGGCCGTTCGCTTCCTGCGCTGTGTAGAATAGGTCGTGCAGCGGCTGGGGCTGCCACTCCGCTTCCGCGAGCAGCCCTGCCAGCGTGGCGAGCGCATCGCGCTCGCCACGGTCGAGCTCGAGCTGCGGCGGCCGCTCCTGCAGCGTGAAGCGCACCGCGTCGGGCGCCGGGCCGGCGAGCCAGTTTTCAAGGCAACTCAGCCGTCGCGCCAGCCAGTCACGGTCGGCGGCGGAGACGTCGCCCAGTTCGCCTGTCTGCTGCAACGTCTCGACAACGCCGTCAAGCCCGGGGCGCGACTGGGCGAGGGTCACGAGGTGGCGATACGGCACCGCCGGTAGCGCTTCTGGAATCTCCGCGACCTGCGACAGCTCCCATGCGCGGGTGTAGTCGTTTCTGTCATCGCTGGTGTCGCCGGCGAAGCGCGCCTGCCCGGCGCGGTCGTAGTCGTCGACCAGGTTCAGCACCCCCAGCCCGGGGTCGAAGTCGATGTGCCGCTGCGGCTGTGGCTTCAGCACCAGCCAGCGCAGCGCTTCGGGCGGGGCGATGCGCAGCATTTCGGCGGCAGAGACGGCCACGCCGGTCGAGGAGTGCATCGCTCCGGCGCCCTTGAGGTGAATCCACTCGTAAACGAGGTGGTCGGGGGCGCTGCCGCCGTAGATGGCTTCGATTATCTCGCGACCGGTATCAAAACTACCGCCGCGGGTGGCGTGGTCCTTGCCGAACGCTTCGAAGGTGACGCCGAGCCAGCTCCACTTGGCGGGCCAGTCAAGTCGCCATGGCAGCTTCCCTTCGCCCGCGGAGAGGTCGTTGACCACAGTCTCGCCCGCTTCGTTCTCGAACTCGAGTGTGGGCCATTTGCACTTTGTGACACGGCCGTTGACCAGCCGCCCGTCACTGTCGCGGCAGGTCCACGGAAACCAGTCGCGCGGCAGCTGCCGCCCGCTGACGCGCTCGAGGATTTCGCGTGCCCGCGCCGCGTTCTCGACTGCGGCGCGGGTGCAGTCTGCGAATCGGCCTTCGCGGTAGGCGGCGTGGTTGTCAACCACCCGCGGCGCGACTCCTACCGCGCGCAGCGCTTCGAAAAACGGCTTTAGGAAGTAGTCAGCGTAGCTGCCGCCCCCTTCCGGGGCGGGAATTTCCGCCAGTGGATACCCGATCCATTCGGCATAGCTATCGTTGAGGAACGGGTAAACCTTACGCAGCGGGTCGGCTGTGTCCGCTACGTAGACCAGCTCCGCCTCGCCGCCCGCGTTGCGCACCGCTCGCGCCACCGCGTCCGCCGTCAGGATTTCGCGCATGCTGCCGACGTGGATTGGCCCCGACGGCGTGATTCCCGACGAGATTACGTGGTGTTTCCCGCGCTCGAGCAGCCGCGCGGCGGCGACGTCCGCCCAGTGCATTCAGGTGCCGACGGGCCGCGCGCGGACCAGCGCACGCAGCGGCACGCCGTCCAGTTCGTTTTCGGCTCGCTTATTGATAACTACAATAACTAGCACCGGCTCGCCGCCTTCCTGTTTGACGAACTCGATTACCTCGTGCGAAGTAGCGCCAGAGCTGACGACGTCGTCGATGATTACCACTGCCTTGTCTTTGAGGCCGGCGAAGTTGGACGCGAAGTCGATGGAGGTATCCTCCCGCGACGGCCGTATCATGGCGAAGTCAACTTCCAGCAGCTCCGAGATGAGCGTGCCGAGCGGGACGCCGTTTGCCATCACCCCCGCGATGACCTCGACATCGAAGTCGTGTTTCTCCTGCTCCTCGAGGATAATGTCGGCCATGATTTCGGCGACAGCCCGCATGCGGAAGCCGGAAACGCCGATTGTGCGCCAGCCCGCCTTGACGTCGGCCGGCGGCCGCTCCCCCGGCTTGGACGCCTGCTTCGCGAGCAGCCATTCGATCGTCGCCCGCGACAGGTGCAGCTCCTGGCAGATTTCGCGCGTCGAGAGTCCTTTCCCGCGTAATTCGTCGGCGCGCTCGGACAGAGTCTCTATCGACACGCGCTTCGACCCGCTTCGCCGCTATTAAAGTCTATCCTGCTATATCTCGGCGGTGCCGGCCAGTCCGCACTCGCCGCACTTGACCTTCTGCGCTCGCCCCAGTTTCGGCACCTTCATTCGCGCCCCACAGCCTGGGCAGGCGATGGTCACCGTCCCGGCCGCCCCGACAGGCCTGACCTTCAGCACCGCACCGCCTGGCAGGGGCGCGGGCGGCAGCGCACCGCCACCGAACGGCAGGTCTATATCGAGGTAGAAGAACGCACCGACCGCCCCCGCCAGCAGCAGCAGCGCCGCGACCGCGAGGCCGAGCGTGCGTGCGTCGACCGGCAGGTCGAGCGCGAAGCTGCCGCTATCGCCTCCGGCGACCGGCAGCGCGTAGCTGGCGAGCGCGTCGCCGTTATTGGTGACGACGCGCTCGCCGCCGAATTGTACGCTGCTCGCGCCGGCACCGCTGACGGTGCTGGCGAGCAACTTGCCGCCGGCCGAGAGCAGCAGCAGGTCGGGCTCGCCCAGCCCCCAGCCGGCGACCGCGACGTGGCTGTCGGAAACAGCCAGCACCGGCCCAATCAGGCTCGCCTCCAGCTCGAAATCCCACGCCGGCTCGCTTGAGTCAGGGGTGAACCCGGTCACCACCTGCGACGAGCTGCCGTGCAGAACCGCTAGCAGACCACCGTCAGGCGCTAGCCCGATGGCGTGGACCGAGTCCTGCTCGGGGGATTCGAAGCGCCAGCTGCGCTCGTTGCCGCCGTTGAAAAGGTAGGTCGAGAGCGACCCTTGCGTCGCGAGGCAGAGGGTGCCGCCATCGTCGGAGATTTCGAGCTGGTGTGCAGCGCCGTCGAGCGGGTAGGCCTGCTTCAGGCTACCGTCGTTGCGCAGCACCACGTAGAGTTTACCCTTGCCAGCCATGGCGATGTAGTCGCTGCTCATTTCCAGCAGCGAAGTCGCGTTGAGGCCGCGCCGCACCTCGTCACGCTGCTCGTCCGAGTAGTCGAATTCGCTGCCCGGGAATTCCCATTTCAGCCGGACGTCGTCCTTGTTCAGGAACCACCAGAGCCGGACATTGCCGCTGTCGTAAGCGGCGGCGTAGTAATCGCCGGAGGGCGAAATGGCGGCCGCCAATGGAATTTCGCCCGCGAAGTCGTGGTGCGAAAGCGGCCCTCCCGTCCGGCCGTAGAGCGTCAGGAACTTGCCCGAAATTGCGACGAAACGTTCGCCGTCAGCCGAGACGACCACGTCATCGATGTGATTTTCGTCAAGCTGCTCGCTCTCCGGCTCCGCTTCGCCCGGGGCGAAGAGCAGCAGGTTGCCGCCCACGTCGCCGGTTACGGTCACGCCGGTTTCGGTGGCAACGTCCCACGTCGTGATGGTGCGGCCGACATCCTGCTCGACTGGCGCACCGAAGGCGCTCGCGAATGGCGCCAGCAACAGCAGTGCCAGCAGGAGGACTCCCCGTTTCACGCCGCGCCACCGAGGACGGGACTATAAGCTTCCGGGGGTTGAACTTTTAATAGGGGGCGCTCGTGCGCGAATTCCTACTATGGCACTCTGGCAGGGACGTTCAAAACGCAAGCCGAGCGGCGGCCGCCGCCACGCCCACCGAGGCAAGCGCCGCGCCGAAATCGGACGTGAGTTGCAGTTAACCCGCGTTGGTGAGCGGAGACAGAAATTCGCCCGCGCCCGCGGTGGCACCCGCAAGGTGCGGCTGCTGCGCGACGAAATCGCGACAGTCACCGACTCAGCCAAGGGCAAGACCACGCAGTCGAAAATTCTGGACGTCGTTGAGAACTCGGCAAACCCACACTATGTGCGGCAGAATATAGTTACCCGCGGCGCGGTCATCGAGACCGAGGCGGGCCGCGCCCGCGTCACCTCGCGGCCGGGCCAGCACGGCGTCATCAACGCAGTCCTCATCACTGACTGAAATGGGCGACCTGCAGCCGCTCGTCATTTACCCCGAATATTTCGACAGTCGGTTGGCGCGCTCCGCTGGCCGCCGCCTGCCTGTCGCCGAGTGTGTCAAGTCGCCCACGACTGAAGAACTGGTGGCGCTCGCGAAAGGCATGGGGCTGGCGCCGAAGGCGGAAGAAGCGAGCCATCCCGGGCATTGGGCTTCTGGGGGGGGTCGGTTGCGGCTCGCCTACGGCGGCGCGAAGGCGGAGCTGCTGCACCAGCTCGGTGCCAAGCTCAAGGCAGCGCGGCGCACCGACTGAATAGGTGCGCCGCTACCACGGCACCTGTTTCACGCCAATTTTGTAGCCGAGGATATTGACGCTGCGGTGCAGAATGGGGGTAGCGATGAGGAGGGTGATGAGGGGCACCCAGCCATAGGAAATCCAGCCACCGAAAAGCCAGTGATTAAGCCAGCCCCCTCCGAACAGCCCTGTCAGGACCAGCGCACCGATTATGAAATCATACATGTCGAGCAGCGGCGACTTGGTGCCGCGCTCCTGCCCCTGCCGTCGTTTAATGAACGATGCCGCCATGTCTCCCGCTAGCGCGCCAAAAGCGAGCAGGAAAAAAATCAGATAGGGTGAGGAACCCCACGAGACATAGCCGCTGAAGAAGTCCGCGCCTGCGGTCATTTGCAGGTGACCCACCAGCAGGCCTCCAAGCGTACCGCCAATGAGCCCACGCCAGGTTTTCCCGTCACCTAGGATGCGTTGTCCATCATTCCAGTTGCGACTATCATCTATAGGTGGCCCACCACCAACTATGGAAGCGATGGTGTTAGCAAGGTAAGCAGGCAGCATGAGCCAGACTGTGACTAGAACTAGCCCCAATGGAGCGAGTGCCACTTCAGCCATTATTCCTCCAGCCTCCGCTTCAGTTCCTCAATCACCGCCACCGGCGTCGGCTCGACCCCGTTGAGGTGCGCCAGCTCCACTGAGACCATGTCTCCCAGATGCACCAGCGAGAGCCAGCGCGCCAGCGGGCTTTCGCCGCGCGCCCGGCACTCCACGACGGTAACGTCGCGCCACGCCGCCGCACGCGTCGCTTCCCAACGCGCCGCAACTGCCAGGGACTCGTTGGGCTCGCGCAGCGCGACGACGATGGCGTTCGGTGGCGGGGCACCCCAGCCGACAATCTCGTTGTGGTCCATTTCAGGGAGCGCGTGGTGCATCGCCAGCTGCTTGGCGTTCTCCGCAATCTGGCAGCGCCAGCGGTAAGCCACCGTCGCGAGGCCGCCGGCACCATAGATGAACGGCAGCTTGCCGGCGAGCTGCGCCGCAATTGCGGTGGGGCTGGCGGCGTCGGAATCCCCGGCAGGCGACCCGTTGTCACCAGCGGCGCCGAGCACTTCCCCCGCTTCGGCGAGCTGCGCCGCGATGCCGGCAATCGGCAGACGGCGTAGCAACGGCACCAGCAGCAGCGGCAGCGCGGCGCGCGGCTGGTGCCCCGGCTCGACTGCGGTCGCACGCGCGCCATGCTGCGCCGCCAGCGCGGCGAGGCGGCCGCCGGTGGTAATCGCCTCCCAGTTGCACCCCAGCTCGATGGCGCGTTCGACGCCCGAGAGCGTCTCGGCGGTGTTGCCCGAATACGAGACTGCGATGAGCTGCTCGCTTCCGTCGGCCCACGCCGGAAGCCCGTAGTCATTCCAGGCGCGGACGCGCAGCCCGCCGCACCGCTCCGCGAGCGCCTGCGCCAGCCGGCCGGCGATGCCTGAGCCGCCCATTCCTGCGACAAGGACGCCACAGGCCGCGAGCGGCTGCGCGCCCTCGCTGGCGGCGGCGGCGGCGGCGAACATCGCGCCGAAGCGCGACACGTCAGTTTCGACTGAATTCGTAGCAGTCACGCGCCTCCAGCAGCCCAAGGCTTTAATCACACCGGTTACTGACGATAATATTACCAAAGGTTTATAAAACGGGGATTCCGTCGAGGAGTACCTCCCCCGAGGAGGACGAAGTGAAATGATGGCTATGAAACCAGTAGAATCTAACGCGAACGGCGGCCGCCGCATACTTGTTGCGCTCATTGCAGGCGCACTGCTCTTCACCTCGTTGGCGCTGACCAGCACTGTGAGTGCGGCCTCGCCGATAACCCTGGCTTCCAGCGCTTCTACGGGTAACGTCCTCACGGGCGAATCGGTAACATTTACCCTGACACTTACCAGCAGTGATAGTACTTACAACTACCAGACTGTCAAGCTCTACGGCAGCTGGCTGTCCGGCACCGACTGGCCCTATGTCTTTGAGGATTCCTCTGGAAACGAGCTTTCCGGCCAGTCAATTGACGTGACCAAGGGTGGCACCGCTACGGCTTACCTGAGCGTTTACTGTCTCGGAGCATGTACTGGCGGTACCTCGAACACCATAACGGTTTACGGCAAGAGCGACCCCCGCTATATGACAGAGGACGGGGATGACAATGCGGGCAACCCTGCAAGCGGCAATAACGCTACCAACTCTATTGATATCGTCGTAACAGCAGTCAATGCCTATACTGTTGACGTGATTGCAGAGTCAACCTCGGCGAGCAGCAGCAACACGGTATACCAGGGTGAAACGCTAGTCTGGCGCTACACAGTGACCAATACTGGCTGGAATGATGACACCTACGATTTCTCAGTTTCAACCACGGCCAACGGCTGGACCCTGACTACCGGGTTGAGCGATGAGCTCGAAATCAAGGGACAGAGTAATACAGTCGCAATCCACAGTCACACAGGCGAGATAACCATCACGCCGTTCTCGGGAGCCGTTCCCGGTACCTTCACCGTGACGATTTCAGCGACTTCGAGCAACGGGGCTTCCGACAGCGACACATTTTCAGTAGTTCTCCCGGAGCCAGACCTTGAAATCAAGGCGACTGATATTTCCTTCTCTCACACCTCGGCCTGGATTACCGCTCGTGGTAATTCACAGCTCGTGACGATAACTGCCAAGGTGCGGAACAACGGTGGAAGTATGGACACCGCTGGAAACACCGCCACGAATGTGGACGTATGGTTCACCGTCGATGGGTCAACTGTCGGCACTGTCCAGTACGTAAGTTCACTCAACCACGGCGAAGAAGAGACTGTATCAGTTAGCTACAAGCCCAACCGTCCCCACAGCGACAGCGAAACCGGCCTGCCGGTGAAGGTGATGGTTGACCAGTATAACAACCTCGACGGCAGCAAGCCTGGAGACAAGGCTATCCAGGAGAGCGACGAGACCAATAACGAGGCCTCGACCACCTTCAAGGTAGTGCGCATCAAGACTGCGAACCCGTCGTTCTATCTAGGCTTCACCGCGTTGACCGCATCGGTCGGTGCGGCGGTGCTGCTCTCGCGCTACTACCGCAGCGAAGACGAAGAGTAGGCTGCGGGAGGCAATGAAGAAGGCGCTCAGCAGCCCTGACCTGCGGGTACTGGCTGAGGGCTGGCAGTCGCTAATTGGCGCGCGCGTCGAGCAAGTCCAGCGCCCTGAGGCCAACCTGCTGCACCTCAAACTGCGCCATCGTCAGCGAGGGACGCTGCACTTGCTGGTCGATCTGCAAGGCTGGGCCTGGCTAGGCGACGCGCCGGCCGGCACTCCGACGACCGGCGGCTTCATCACAGAGCTGCGGCGGCATATTCGTAAGGCTCGAATCGAGTCGATAGAGCAGCTGGGCGCCGACCGCATCCTGCAATTGCGCTTTGCTGCAGGTGAAGCGCGGCCTGTGCTGCTGCTCGAGCTGTTCCACCGCGGTAACGTGCTGCTCTGCGAGAATGGCGTTATTGTGCAGGCGTTGCGACGGCAGGAATTCCGCCACCGTAGCCTGACGCCTGGTGAAGCGTACCAGCCGCCGCCGTCGCCCGGTGACCCCTTTGCGGCGAGCGCGGCGCAGTTCGCTAAACAGCTGGCAGCGTCGAAACGCAAGTTGGTGCCGGCGTTAGCGGTCGAGTGCAACCTGGGCGGCGACCTTGCCGAAACGGCTGCGCGTGGCCTGGCGGGGACGAGCGCTGCAGCGCTGCCCGCCGCGACTATCGCCGAGCTGTGGCAGCGCGTTCGTACCCTGCTCGACGGCGAGCGGCAGCCCACCATCTTTTTCCGTGACGGCGAGCCGGTAACCGTCTCGCCGTTTCCACTCGATGGGTTTGATGAGCTGCGCGACTTCGAGAGCTTGGACGCGGCAATTGCCACCTTCCGCGAGCTGCGGCCGCTCCCGGTCCTGCCGCCGGACGCTGATGAGCGCCGTGAAGCAAAGCAGCGCGAGGCGGCGGAGCAGTTCCTGGCCAAGGCGGCGCAGCTACGGAGCGACGGAGAGCTGCTGTTCGCGCACGCCGCCGCCGTGGCTGAGGCTTTGGCAACGGGCGAGCCCGACTACCGCGGCCGGCTGAAGATTGAACTGGAGGGGCGCGAGCTGGAGCTTGAGGCGGCGCTCCCGGCCGAGTCCAACGCTTCGCGGCTCTTCGACGCCGCGAAGCGGCTCGAGCGCAAGGCACAACGCGCACGCGAACTGGCGGCAGTGCCACGCCAGCGCAAGCGCAAGGCTGTGAAGCCGGCCGCACCGCAGGAGTGGTTTGAGCGCTACCGCTGGTTCATCGCCTCCAGCGGCGAAATCACGGTCGCCGGCCGCGACGCGACCTCTAACGACCGCATCGTCAAGCGCTACCTCAAGGCGGGTGACCGCTACGCGCACGCCGATATCCATGGCGCGCCCAGCGTCGTCGTGAAGCACGGCACAGAGCCGCCGTCAGCGGCGGCGATGGAGGAGGCGTGTCGCTTCGGCCTCGCCTGCTCGCGTGCCTGGGCTGCCAGCGTCGCCTCCGGGCATGCTTACTGGGTCGAAAGCGATCAGGTTTCGAAGACGGCGCCGGCGGGAGAATTCCTCCCGAAAGGGGCATTCATGGTCCGCGGCCGCCGCAAGTGGCATCGCAATCTGGCGGTTGAGCTGGCACTGGGCGAAATCGAGCGTGACGGCGCGCCGAAGTTGATGGCAGGCCCGTCTGCCGCGGTACGGGCGCACGCCCGCCGCTGGGTCGTGCTGAAGCCTGGCTTTACCGAGCGGAAGGCGCTGGTGGCGCAGCTAGCCAGTGCCTTCGGGCAGCCCCGCGAGACGGTCGAGAAGCTGCTGCCGGGCGGTGGATACGAGATAATTTCCCTGCACGATGTGAATATAAAGTAAATTATTGTGAAGCTGGTGCGGGGGGAGGGATTTGAACCCTCGTACCTCTAAAGGACCAGGCCCTCAACCTGGCGCAATTGGCCATGCTATGCGACCCCCGCTCAGGCTGCCGCTTCGAGGCCGGCAACGAACTCGGCGCAGTGCGAATCGAGTGCTTTAAGGGCTTGCTCCAGCGCCAGTTTGGCGCTCACGGCGCCGTTGGTCTCGAACTCGAAGAGGTAGTGGTCGGTCAGGGTCTCGACCTCAATAGCCTCCTCGGCCTTGGGGTCGTCGTGGTACCGCCGCAGGTTGCGGATGGCCTGGTACGCCTTGGCCGGGTCTTTGAGGATCTGCGCCTTGCCGCTTTTCTTGAAGCCGCCGGTGCCGGCAGTCTCAACCAGCTCCTTGGCGCGGCTACCGCTGATTTTCACAGTCTGCGCTTCGTAGAACCGGGGTGCGACGACCGCCTGCCACTTGGCGTGCCGGGAGCCGGTGCCGATGATGGCGCGGGCGTAGACCAGGATGGCCTGCCCCTCGCCCAGTTTGACGATGGGAACGTGCGGGTCGGGAATCGCGAGTGACTTGTCGCCGTTGACTGGCTCCAGGTCGCCCGAGTAGACTGTGCATGGCCCCTGCTTGTGGAGCGAATACATGATTTCCGGCTGCTGCTCCGGGTCGTCCAGCGCCGCGCCAAAGGCGGCGATGGTGTCTGCATCAGTCGGGACCGGCAGCATTCCCAGTCGGTGCGCCACGATTTCATTGAACATGGCGCTGATGGATTCATACTCGTGCTCTTCGCCTTCCTCGTCTGTCCAGGAGCCGAGTGCCCCCATGTGGAAGTCGACTTCATGGATTCCGAGGCATGGAACCATTGCGATCATCGAACGGCGCAGCGAGTTGAGGAATGAGTAGTTGACCTCCTCGAATTCGAGCAGTCCGTAGTCATCGCGCATTTCGCGTATTGTGAGCTTCATCAGACCCTCCGTCCGCGGCGCCCGCCCTTGGGCTTGCCACCATCGTGCGGAATTGGCGTAACGTCGTCGATGCGCGTAATCCGGATGCCGGCGCGCGTCAGCGCCCGGATGGCCGCCTGCGCTCCCGGCCCAGGGTTGCCGCCCCGCTTGCCACCAGCGCCGCGCAGCCGTACCTGCACTTGCCCAATGCCGCGCTCCTTGAGGGTGTCAGCGACCTGGTTGGCCGCGAGCATTGCCGCGTGGGGACGCGATTCTTCGCGCTGTGCCCGTACGACCATGCCGCCCGAGCACTTGGCGATGGTCTCCGCCCCCGTTGCGTCGGTGACTGTGATAATGACGTTGTTGTGCGACGCAAAGATGTGCGCCACGGCCCAGCGCTCGCTCATGCCTTTTCCTCGCTGGCGTCGCCTGTCTTGATTTTTTCAGGCGCCTTTTTGGCCACAGCGGCGGGAGCTTCTGCAGGCTTTTCCGCCTCTGGCGAGGATTTTGCCTTCTTCTCGGCAGGAGCTTCTGCAGGCTTTTCCGCCTCTGGCGAGGATTTTGCCTTCTTCTCGGCGGGAGCTCCCGCTTTCTCTTCCTTCGCCGGAGCCGCTGGTGCTTCTTCCTCCGCCGCTTCCTTGTCGAAGTCCGCGTCGGTGCGCGGCTTGGGCCGGACCGGGTGGAGGTCGCTCATGAGCGGCGAGCCACTGAAGTAGGCAATCTGCTTCTCCTGCATGCGGGTGACCAGCATGCCGGGAACCCGTGCCACGGTACCGTCGATGGTGACGTGACCGTGCGTAATCAGCTGCCGCGACTGCTTTGGTGTAGATGCGAGTCCCTGTAGGTAAACCTGCGTCTGTAGTCGCCTGTCGAGCAGTTTTTCGACATCCATCCGCAGCACATCCTCGAGGTTGGAGCCACGGTCTAGCAGCCCGAGCCGGTCGAGCCGGCCCAGCAGCAGCCTGCGCTCCTTCTGCGCCTGTTCCGAGGTGGCGGCGGTGAGCTTTCGTGCTTGCTGTCGCATCTGCCGCACGTTCGTGCTTGCTTTCCAGATTTCACGCTTGTTCTTGAGCCCGTACTGGTGGACCAGCGCGCTCTCCTTCTCAATGCGTTCCTTCTGCCAAGGGTGTGATGGAGTATCGTAATGTTTGCGGGGAAATCGAGGGTCGCCCATAATTCTACTTCTTAGTTAGGACCTTCTTGCGGCTGACGCCCAGCGCTAGGCCATGCCGTCCGTTGGAGTATGTGCGCTGGCCGCGGACCTTGTGCCCCGAAGCGTGTCGTACACCGCGATAGCACTTGATTTTCTTCAGTCGGTTAATGTCCTCTTCCTGCGTCATCTTCAATTCGATGCTCACCTGATGCATGTCTTCGCCCGAGTCGTAGTCCCGCTGCCGGTTCGTGAGCCAGGTCGGGACGCTTCCAGCGGCGGCGCGAATTGCCTCTTCCAGCCGGACGACGTTCTCGTCATCCAGTTCTCCAGTGGGGCGTGCAGGGTCGAGTTTCAGTTGGGTAATCAGTGCGTTGCTGATGCGCTGCCCAATGCCTTTGATGGAGGGCAGCGCATACGCCAGCTTCTGCTCTCCGGGGATGTCCGTTTCTGCAATGCGGACTATGTATTTGAATTCGCTATCTTCGGCCAAATATTCCTCCCTGAGGACTCAGGAGTTGGCGGCAGTCTAGACCCCTATTTATATGCTTTCCTTTAGGAGAGCACTCTCCCGTCGGGGGTGACAATTCTTTATAGCCGGGGTCTGGTCGCGCAGTCGCATGAAGAAGCTGAGCCTGATAATCTTGCTGCTGCTGCTCATTGCCGGCGCCAGCGCTGGCGCTGGATACTGGTTCCTAGTCCTCGAGGCTGATGATGATGACGGAGAGGAACAGGTCAACCACACCCCCACCGCCAGGATTGCGATGGAGCCGACCGACGGCAAGGTCGGGGTTGGTGAGGAGCTTTCGCTCTCGGGCCACCTCTCGAGCGATTCTGATAACGACCCGCTGGTCTACAACTGGGATTTCGGCGACGGCAACACCTCCTCGGGGCTGATGACCACCCACACCTGGGATGTGGTGGGGGGCTATTCGGTGACCCTCACTGTCAGCGACCCCGCCAACGCTACAGATTCGGACATTGTGCAAGTAACTGTTTCCAGCGGCTCGAACGTCTACACCGACGACCGCTCGGGCGACGTCCAGTGCCAGCTTACGGGCGGTAGCTGCAACTCTGAAGAGGAGTATTTTCCGGTAGAGGCAGACGCCGCGCGGGTAGCGCTGGGGTGGAACCTGACCGACGACCGGACCCTTACAACTTCTGAGGTGAGCATTTCTGTCTTCAACGGCACCGGCGACGAGATTTTCAATAACACCTACACCGAAGGCAGTTTCTCCGTGGAGTTCTCGGGCGGGCAGGTTGATAGCGTCGGTGACTGGACCTGGCGCATCGAGGCTACCGCGGGTGCGATGTCCTACGAGCTCTCTATTCGCGTCGAATACTAGTCACGCTCGAGCACCAGCAGGTGACGCGTCAGTGACCCATGTACATACCACTCGCAGCGGTGCAGCTCACTGAACCCCGTCTGCGGCAGCAGCGCCGGGTCTGGCAGCGCCAGTACCAGCCGCCCGCCGGTCGGCAGCGCCTCCGCGCAAGCGGCGCTGAAGCGCGCGAGCAGCTCCCCGAGCGGCTCGCGCGCGGTCGACGCGGAGCGGCCGTAGGGCGGGTCGGTCGCAATCGCGTCAGGCCGCGTGCGCTGCACCACGGTGGCCGCGTCACCCTGTTCCAGTGTCGCGGCGAAGCCGAAGTGCCGCAAGTTTTCGCGCGACGCGGCGACCATCTCACCGTCGACGTCGCTGCCGCTCGCCTCCAGTCCGCAGTCGGCTGCCTCAATCAGCAGCCCGCCGGTGCCGCAGAACGGGTCGAGCAGCTGCCCGTCGCCTGACGGGAGCGCCAGATTGACCATAGCGCGCGCCAGCCGCGGCGGCAGCGAGACCGGTGCGAAGCGCGGCCGCCGGTTCAGGTGATGTTCGAGGCAGCGGTGGTAGCCGCTTGGCTCGCGCTCGAGCATGAGCTCGAGCGCATCGCCCTGAAAAACGCGCACCGTGATTTCAGGTCGCTCCAGGTCGACGCGCCCGTGCCTCGCCAGCGTGGCACCGAGCCGCTGATTGACCGCCTGCGGCTCAAGCGGTCCGGGTGAGCAGCGCACCGCGAAGCGCGCGCCGCCCAAGTCGATGGCGGCCGCGGCGGTTTCCAGCTCCGCTAGCGAGCTAGCGGCGGCGAGTTCACCGCCGCTCCGCACCATCCCCAGCCGCCCCAGCAACCCGGCCGGCGGCGGCCGCGCCAGTGTGCAGTGCAACCGCAATCCGCTGGCCGCCGCGAGCGCGGGCGCGCAGTTGGCCGCCGATAGCAGTCCTTCCAGTTCGGCGCGCGCCAGTTGCGACTGCTCACCGCCTAGCTCGAAGATCCACTCGCCCGCCATGTGCTGGGAGCGGCCGGCTTCATATATGGGTCGCGAAGGTACTGCGCCGTGTTATTCAGGCTGGGGCGACTGCTGGGGCCGATCTATTCGGTCTACCAGAAACGGCTGGTGCGCAACTTGCAGAAAGGGCCAATGCCGCATCACCTTGCAGTCATCATGGACGGCAACCGCCGCTTCGCCGAACAGCTCGGACTGGCGCCGTTTGAGGGCCATTTGCGCGGTCGCGGCAAGCTGGAAGAGATGATGGAGTGGTGTCAGGAACTGGGCATTCGCGTCCTGACGGTCTACGCCTTTTCGACCGAGAACCTCGACCGCCCGAAAGAAGAACTTGAGACGCTTATGGACCTTTTCGCCGACGCGTTCCGGCAAGTGGGTGACGACCCCCGCATCCATGGTAGCCGCGTCCGCGTCTGCGCACTGGGGCACCGTGAGCTGCTGCCGGAGCGGGTGCGCGACGCGATTGCGTACGCCGAGGAAAAGACGGCGCACTACGAAGATTATCGCTACAATATTGCCGTCGCCTACGGTGGCCGCCAGGAAATCATCCAGGCGATGCGGCAGCTGGCGCGAAGGGTGCAGGCGGGCGAGCTGGCGCCCGACGAGATTGATACCGAGATGGTCTCAAAGCATCTCTATACCGGTGACCTGCCTGACCCCGACCTGATTCTGCGCACCTCGGGCGAGGAACGGGTCAGCAATTTCCTGCTGTGGCAGCTCGCGTACTCGGAGTTCTATTTCGCCGATGTCTACTGGCCGGCGCTGCGCAAGGTGGACTTCCTGCGCGCCATCCGCGCCTACCAGCAGCGACGGCGGCGGCGCGGCCTCTGAACACGCTTATTAGGTGTGCCGGCCTGCCGGCGGCGATGCTCGACCGCGCCGCACGGCTACCGCTCGAACGCCCGCGCGAGATTGTCGCGGCAACCATCGTGATTACTCTGCTGCTGGCGCCATTCCTGCAGGACGTTTCCTTCAGCACCGACGTCGAGGCGTTTCTACCGGATTCGCCGGCGGTCGCCAACCACGAGCGGACCGAGGTACTGTTCGGGCAGGAATCTAAGGTGGCGCAGCTCTACCTCGTGCCCTCTAGCGGCCGGAACAACGTCCTGACGATGCCGGCGCTGCTCGAGATGCTCGACCTGCACCAGCGGGTGGAGCGGATTCCGGGCGTCACCAACGTCGTTTCGGTGGCTGGCTTCTTCGACCAGGCGCTCGCCGACGGCGGCCGCTCGCTCAACGCGGTGAGCCAGGATGCCTGTCCCTGGGAGCAGGTGCATGACTCGCTGGGGTCGCTCGAAGGGGGCAACTACTCGGTTGCCGATGTCGATTTCGTGACTGACGTGCTGGTCCACCGTAACCTGGACTGGACTGGTTTCTGGTTCCCTGAGGAGGGCGAATGCCGTCCCGGACCTAACGCGACTGCGGCACTCATCCTGGCCTATATGGAACCGGGGCTCGACAACGAACAGAAGAAGCAGGTGGGCATCAAGCTGCGCGAGCTGGCGATAGAGTGGAACGATTACGCGACCGAGCAGGAAGCGGAGGCGTTCTCGGTGGACCTGCTGGCGCACGACGTCGATGAGTCAACTCACCTCACCAACCTGATGATGGGCGCCGGGATGCTGGTGATGACTGTACTCCTGCTCTGGTTCAGCTTCCGCCACTGGTCGTATGTCCTGCTGCCGTTGCTGACGCTGGCGCTGGCTATTGCCTGGACTTTCGCCTTTACGGGGCTGCTCGGAATCCAGTTGACCGCGATTGACGTGGCGGTAATGCCGCTGGTCGTCGGCCTCGGTATAGACTTCGCAGTCCACCTCAGCCGGCGCTACCAGGAGGAACTGCACTTGGGCCGTTCGGTTTCTGGTGCGATGGAGGTGTCGCTGCAGCACACGGGGCGCGCACTGACGCTGGCGATGCTGACTACTGTGATTGCGTTCCTCTCCGGGGTTACGGCGGGAGTGGGACCGGTGCGAGACTTCAGCCTCATCTGCGCCTTTGGCATCGCCGCCGCATTCCTGCTGACAGTCTTCTTCCACTCCTCGCTGCGGTTCTGGCTCGACTCGCGCGGCGCGACTCCCGCCGCGCTACACGATACTCCTGAGTTAGTTGAGGTAACTATCGCGCGAGCGGCGATGGCGGTCGAGCAGCGACCGCTCACAATCTTGGCGGCGGTCGCGGTGATTACGCTGGTAGCGCTGGCGGGAGCGACCAAGCTCGATACCTCCTTCTCAATCGAGGATTTCCTCTCGGACGACCTGCCAATCATGTCCACGGCCAGCTCCATCCAGACCGATTTCCGTGGCGCTAGCTACGCCCAGTCGCAAATCCTGATTGAGGGCAACCTGACCTACCGCGATTTCCTCGATGACCTAAGCCGGCTACAATTCGGTGACGGTTCAGGCGAGTATGGTTTTGTTGATGACACCTATATAATTCAGGTTGGCGCCGAACCAAGGGTAGATTCAATCCAGACGCTGGTGCAGACAGCAATTGACGCCGAGTCCTATTCGGTTTCCAGTGGGAACAACCTGACCCATGAATGGCAGGCGACGGTTCCCTTCACGCTCCCAGCCCGCGAAACGATGCAGGTGTCATGGACCACTGAGCACCCCGGCACGCCGGCGCTCCTGACGCTCGAGGTAAGTGTGATCTGGCTCAACACCAGTGGGATGCAGAGCAGCACGGCCAGCTACCAGGCTGACGCTTGGGGAGGCTCACCCACTGCCGACAGTTTCGCCTTCACGGTCGCCATCCCCGAAACTGCCGCGCAAGCCCACCTGCGGTTTACGCACGCCAACGACACGCGCGACGACCCGCTGGTCGAGAACATCGTGGTCCGCAGTGGTGATTTCCTCTTCGTCCAGTCGCTGCGCCATAGTTTCCATTTGACGCATGAGGCGGTCAGCTTCAGCCAGACTAGCGACGGTGATATCGGGGAGCTTTTCGATTATTTGTGGCAGCGCGATCTTGACGTGGCAGACGTATTCCTCGGCACCACCTACGCTGAGCAGGCGCGGCAGCTCCTGCACCGCGACGCTGCCGGCGTGTATGACGCGGCTGTGGTCCGTATCTTCGTCGGGCCGACGCGCAACAACGAGCTGGACAACGAGGGGCTGGAGCAGTTGCTGGTGCAGCTGCACGAAGATGTCCCGGAGGACGGTTTCCCCGGCGCCGAGGTATCCTTTACCGGAGGCCACATCCTGACGATTACGACTGTCAATGCCATCCAGAACACCCAGCTCGCCTCAACGCTAGTGGCGCTATTCCTGGCGGCGGTGCTACTGGTCGGTATTTACCGCCATGTGGGGTTGGGGCTGCTCAATATCCTGCCGGTAATCTTGGCCGCCATCTGGATTATGGGCACCATGGCGGCGCTGGGAATCACCCTGAACGTGATGACGGTGATGGTCACCGCGCTTACGGTTGGACTAGGTATTGATTACGCTATCCACATCGTCGAACGATATCGCGAGGAATCGCAGCACCGGGGCGAACAGGCGGCGCTGGAAAACACGATTTACCAGACCGGCGCGGCGCTGCTGATTTCGGGGCTGACGACCGTGGCTGGTTTCGCGGTGCTATTGCTGAGCCCGATGCCGCTGGTGCGCAACTTCGGGATAATTACTGCCGCGACTATTGTCTACTCGGTCGTTATCGCAATTCTGGTGCTGCCCAGCCTGATATGGGCTGGTAACCGGCTCAGTGAGTGGGTCAGCCAGCAGTGGTCTGGCTGACCTCGCGCTGCCGCTGCCGCTTCTCCCACAACTCGCGCGCTAGCTGGCGCATGTCCTCGACCGAGTCGGACTCGTCAACGATTTCGACTCCCAGCAGCGTCTCGACCGCATCTTCGAGCGTAATCAGCCCTTGCGTGGTGCCGTATTCATCGACGACCAGGAAAGCGTGCTCGCGCCGGGCGATGAACTCATCGAGCAGGTCGGCGACGCTGTCGTCCGGCGCGACGGCATGCAGCGGCTGGAGCAGGTTGCCTAGTGGGGATTCGCCGTCGCCGTCGCCGTAAGCCTCCATCAGCCGGCTGCGCAGTACGAAACCCACCACGTCATCCAGCCCGGAGTCGGTGACCGGGACGCGCGAGAAGGGGAGCGGCGAGTGAGCTTCGACTACCTGCGCGACGGTTTGCGACCGTTGGAAGGTGAGCATGACGGTGCTGGGAGTCATGACGTCCTCGGAGTGGATGTTGTCGAGCGTCAGCAGGTTCCTGATAACTCGCGTCTCGCCTTTGTCGAGTGTTCCCTGGTCCTCGCCTAGTTCAGCGACGGCTATCAGCTCCTCACGCGTCATCTCGGGCTGCGCGCCGTTGGTCGAGATTGAGCGCGAAAATTTCTGCAGGATTACTACCGCCGGCCAAGTGAGCAACACCATCCAACGGATGGCGTGCGCGGCGGGCGTCGCCAGCTGCCGCCAGTAGGTGGCGCCGATTGTTTTGGGGATGATTTCCGAGAATATCAGGATGAGCAGCGTCATGACAATCGAGGCTGCTGCCAGCCAGTTGCCGCCGCTTTCGTAGAACTGCGCTCCGACCCCGGCCGCACCGACTGTGTGCGCCACGGTGTTCAGCGTCAGGATTGCCGCCAGCGGCGTATCGATTTCCTCCTTGAAGCGGCGCAGCAGCAGGCCGCTACTGCGCCCTTCCCGGGCCAGCTTCTCGATGTAGGTCCAGTTGGCAGAGAGCAGCACTGCCTCGAGCAGCGAGCAGAGGAACGAGATTCCCAGCGCCAGCAGCAGGAAGAATACCACTTGGGACCACGAGACGGTCGCCAGTTCCACTCCTAGCTCAAGCACCCTTTTGCCTCCTCGCAGGGCATTTCCTACAGCCGGTATCAAAACGTATTCGATTACTCAATTGGCGTTTCCTCGCGGCACGATCCCGGAGGGAATGCCATTGCTGAAAAACAGGAATCAGTTAGTCTCGACACAGGAACGCTTTCAGCTCCTCCCGGACACAGTCAAGCAGCGAAGTGCTTCCATTCCACTGCTCGTCAACCAGATAACTGTAACTCTCGCGCATCTCCTCGACGATGCCCTGCAACTCCTGCCCGAATCCTGCCGGTGGCGTGCCGGAAACGATGCCGGCCAGCATCAGTGGATTCGCCCGCTGTAGCATCACGTTGAGGTCTCCGGCGCGGAGGTGCTCGAGCAACCCGTCGCGCGTTGAGAAAGAGTCGCCCACGAAGTCGCAGACGGCGGTCAGCATCGAGCCTACGATTTCGCTGTCAACCGACTGGTTTTCCCGCAGTGACGCGTGCGCCAGAAGCCGCCCGTCGTCGAACAGCAGGAACAGTTCCTGCAGTTGCCAGTCGAGGTCTTCACCCTCCTCCATCAGGGGCTCTGACGGTTTCAGGTATATAAAAGGGTGACTCAGCGCGAGGATGACCAGTAGTGGATGAATTCAGTCAGGTCGCTCCGTATCTCGATGAGGCTGCTGGTATCGCCGTTCCAGCTGTGACCGATGACGTAGCTATATTCGCCCCATAGCTCATCGAGGTATTCCTTCAACACCACACCAAAATCGTCGGGCGCGGTCCCCGAAATGACTCCCGCGAGGTAGAGTGGCTCCCGTCGCTGGACGTAGAGGTTGATGTTGCCGTATTTCAGATTTTCAAGGCTGCCTTTGTCATCAGCGCGAAACGAGTCCTTGATGAAATCACCGATGGCGGTCAGCATCGAGCTGACGATTTCCGAATCGACCGTCCGCGACCCGTGCAGTGTCGAGTGCGAAATCAGGCGACCGTCGTCGTAAATCAGGAACAGCTCCTGGATTTTGAACGGGAACAGTCGCGCCAGTGGGTTCCGCGATGCACGGAGCTCCTCCAGCGCCGTCCCGCTCCCGGACGCGGCCGCGCCGCCGCGCGGCCGCGTCAGCAGTGTGTCGACGAACCCGTCCATGTCGCGCCGCAACTCCTCCGAGGCGATGGCGCCGACATACTGCCGCGCCAGCCCGAACAGGATAATCGTGTAGCAGAGTCCGGTCGAGAAAGGGAATGAAACAAGCAGGTAGGTGAGCAGCGCCGCGCCCCCGAAGAGCAGCGGCCGCAGCAGGCTGCCCTCGTAGCGGTAGCTAATGGTGCCAATCAGCAGCAGTTGCAGCACCACCGCTATTGCTATCACGCGGCCGTCGGCCCACTGCGGTGCCGCACTCATGGTAATCTTGCCTTCGGCCGGGTCGTAGCTGGCGGTGTCGCTCGCCAGCAAGTCAATGCCCAGCCAGCCTCCCATCGGAGTGCGCAGGTGGTCCAGTACAAATTTACTGGTTTCCAGCTTTACGTCGGGCGGATAGTTGATGACCAGTTCCGCCTCGAGCGCGCTAGCGTTGTTCAATTGGCTGACAAACATCAGTGGGTGGAGCATGGCGTTATCTGCGAGACTGAACTGAATCGTGAGTTGCAGGTTCCCCCGTTCTGCCGAGAGTGCGCTGACGCTGGCCGACTCCACCGCGTCGCTGCCAAGGATGGCTGCTGTGAGGCTGGCTGTGTCGTTGCCTCCCGGCATTGGTGCAGTCAGGTAGCGCAGGACCGCCTCCGCGTTCGGCTCGCCCGAGAGGGAGAAATTCGTATCAAGGTATTGTTCGCGCAGCCCCGCCCAGTCCATCCCTTCAGGGGGATACGGGCCTCCCGACCACGCCAGTTCAAGCCTGATTTCGCCCTGCTGCTGGTTACTGAATTTGAGGCTGGCCTCCAGCGTCGTGCCGCCTGCGATTGCGTCTGCTGGTCCCGGCGCCAGCAGCAGCGCCAGCATCAGGATTCCCGCGATTACCCGCACAGCACGGCCGTATCGACGCGGTTTTAAACAGTTGGTGTTCGGCGAAACCGCTTTTACCCCCCTCTGCTACGGCGCGGCATGGCCCGGTTCCCTGAGGCAGAGGCACGCCTTTTCAACAAGAAAATCTGCATGAAGTGCAACGCCCGCAACGCCATCAAGGCGGTTCGCTGCCGCAAGTGCAACTCGAGCGACCTACGAAGCAAGGCGCGCGAGTCGCGCGGGAAGTAAGCCGGCGCTGCCGCTGTTGATGGCGGTCGTCGCGCGCCGGAAAAGGTGGCGCTGAAAACGAGCACGCCCTACTCGACAGTTACCGACTTGGCAAGGTTACGCGGCTTGTCGATTTCGCACCCCAGCGCGTCGGCAACGTGGTAAGCCAGCAGCTGTAGCGCGACTCCGGCGGTGAACGGCTGCAATACGGGGTCGGTTGCCGGGACCGTGATGACGTGCGGTGAGAGCCGTTGCGCATCCGCGTCGCCCTCCTGCGCGACTAGCAGCAGCGGTGCCTTGCGCGCTGCCACTTCCTCGATATTGGAGACCAGTTTGGAGTGGGTGTGGTCCGGGCTCATGATGGCGACGACCGGCGTTTCGGGCGAGAGCAGTGCCAGCGGCCCGTGCTTCAGCTCGCCGGCCGGATAGCCTTCGGCGTGGAGATACGAAATCTCTTTCAGTTTCAAGGCCCCCTCCAGCGCGACGGGGTAGCTCAGGTTGCGACCGATGAAGAATATGGAGTTGGCCGACTGGAGCGTCCCCGCCAGTTTGCTGATGGCGGTGCGCCGCTCGAGCACCTGACCCACGTAGTGCGGCAGCCGCCGCAGCTCTTGCTCCCAGCGCCGCAGCTGCGGCTGGTCCATGCTCTTGCGAGAATAGGCGAGATGCACCGCCAGCATGTAGAGCGCTTGCATCTGCACTATGAACGTTTTTGTCGCGGCGACGCCAATCTCGGGGCCGGCGCGCGTCAGCAGGATGCCATCGACCTCGCGCGCCAAGCTGCTGCCGCCGACGTTACAGATGGCAACCGTGTGCGACCCCTGCTGCCGCGCCACGCGGGCGGCGGCGAGCGTGTCGGCCGTCTCCCCACTCTGCGAAATCAGCACCACCAGCGGCCGTGCCGAGAGCATCCCGCCGACGTTCTGCACCGGCGGTGAGTAGCGGAATTCGGAAGCGTGGTAGACGTTGACCGGGATGGCAGTCAGCTGCTCGATGACATACTTGCCGACCAGCCCGGCGTGGAACGACGTGCCGCACGCCACAATTGAAATCGAGCCGATACGCCAGTTCAGGTCAAGCCCCTCGACAATCGCCTCGGCGAGCGTCGGCAGCAGCGACTCCTGCAGGGCGCGGGGCTGCTCGAAGATTTCCTTGAGCATGAAGTGCGCGTAGCCACCCTGTTCGGCATCCTCGACCACCCACTCCAGCTCCTCGATTTCGGGCTCGCGCGTCCCGCCCGTCATGTCGCTGATTTCAATGCTGTCGGCGGTAATTCGCACCAGTTCGCCGTTGTGGACATACGCGACGCGCTGGGTGTATTTCACAATCGCCGGCGCGTCGCTGGCCAGGAAATTCTCCCCTTCGCCGAAGCCGACCACCAGCGGCGATTCGTTGCGCGCCGCGACGATTTCGCCGGGATGTGCCGCGTGCAGCACCACAATCGCGTAAGCTCCTGTCACCTCGCCGAGCGCCGCCCGCACGGCCGCGAGCAGGTCGCCGTTGTAATGGCGCGCGATCAGGTGCGGTAGCACCTCGGTATCGGTTCCGGAGTTGAACTCGATGCCGGCCGCCTCCATCCTCGAGCGCAGGTCGGCGTAGTTTTCGAGCGTCCCGTTGTGGATGACGGCGATGTCACCGCTGGAATCAACTTGGGGATGCGCGTTGGCGTCAGACGGCTCGCCGTGGGTCGCCCAGCGGGTGTGGCCGATGCCGACCGTCGCCTTGAGCTTCGGCAGTGTTTCCTCCATCACCGAGATGCGCCCCTGCTTTTTGTGGATGGTAAGCCCCCCGTTTTCCTGCACCGCGATGCCGGCTGAATCATAGCCGCGGTATTCAAGCCGCTTGAGCGCCTCAATCAGGATTGGGGGTGCATCGCCGCTGCCGGCGTAGCCAACGATACCGCACATCAGGCAGCCCCCGCCGGGAACTCGCCGTCAATCGCGGCGCCGGCGCTCACGACGGCGCCGCGCGAGAGCACGCAGCCGCCCTGCAGCACCGCACGGTCGCCGATGCAGCAGCCGTCGCCGACCATTGCGCCGCGGTCGACCACGGAGTGCTGCGACTGCAGATACGTTGCTTCTTCGGGGCCGGGGAGCGCGACGACGTGCGAACCGAGTTCGCTCGCTTCGCCGACGACGCACGCCTGCAAGTGGGTGTAGCCGCCGACCGAGACCGAATCCATTACGAGCGTGTCGGCGATTTCGCAGTGCGCGCCGATTTCGACGCCGTCGCCGATGGAGGCCGACGGGCCCAGCACGCTCCCGGGGCCGATGTGGCAGCCGCTGCCAATCGCGAGCGGCCCCTGCAGGTAGCAGCCGGCGGCGATGCGGCTACCTTCGCCGATGGCGACCGCGCCGCGAATCATGACACCCGCTTCGCAGGTCCCCGCCAGCTCCTGCGGCAGGTAGCGCAGCGCGACTTGGTTGCCGCCGATCATGTCCCACGGGTAGACGATGTTGTGCCACGCCTCGGCCATCGCGACCGTCGGCTGCGTAGTGCCGTCGGTGAGCAGCGGCTGCAACGCCTTGCCGATGTGCCGATCCTTGCTTTTCGCAAGCTTGGCGACAGTCGCCGGCGCGAGCCGCGCGATGCCGGTGAAATGCAAACGCCCGATGGCGTCAGGTTCCTCAAAGCTGAGCCGCACCGCGTCACCCTCGAGCTCGAGCCCGCCCCACTTGGACCAGCGCAGCGCCTCGCTCGCGAGCAGCGCCTCGCCCTGCTCCTCGAGCAGCGCTACAAATCCCTGCGGCGCAACGTAGTTGTCGCCCGGCACGACCAGCAGTTCCTCGTCGGGGGCTGCCGCGGCGCCGAGCCGCAGTGCGTCGCGCGTACCGGTCAGCTGCTCCTGCCGCGCATATTCGACCGCAACGCCATGACGGCCGCCGTCGCCGAACAGGCTCATGACGCTCTCGGCGCCGTGCCCCACGACCAGCACCAGCTGCCGTACCCCCGCGTCGCGCAGCCCGGTGACAAGGTGCTCAAGGATGGTACGGTTGGCGAGCGACAGCATCCCCTTGGGGCGACTGGTGGTCCAGCCCCGCAGGCGTGCGGCTTCGCCGGCCGTCAGGATTACGGCACGCATGCGTCGCCGCACGTGGGGGAGTATATCATCCTTACGATTTGCAAATCGGCGGCCGCGCCGCGCCTGCCGGGGGTGCGCTTCATATCCGCCTCGGCGCTGGCGCACGGTGTTCGTGCTCGACAGCGTCGCGTTCTTCACCCGCCGCCACCCGCAAGGCGAGCTGCTGACGGTGCCCGGCGTCGAGCAGGAGCTCGTAAACCGGCGCAGCCGCGAATACCACGCGCAGCTCGGCGCGGCCGGGATGCAGGTCGCGTCTGCTGACGCGCCGGCGCAGGAGCGCGTCGCCGCCGCCGCGCAGGAAACGGGCGACGCGGGCGTGCTCTCGCCCGTCGATGCGCAGCTGCTGGCGCTGGCGCTCGAGCGCGATGCGACGCTCATCACCGACGACTTCGCGATGCAAAACGTAGCCGCCGCCATGGGCATCGCGTGGCTGCCGGTTGAGACCGTCGGCATCACTAAGCAGCTGCGCTGGCGCTGGACTTGCAGCGGATGCCGCCAGAAATGGGATGAACCGCACGGCGAGTGCCCGACTTGTGGCAGCGAGCTGCGGCGGACGCGGCGCTAGTCTGCCGCCACGAACCCGTCCCCGTCAAGCAGCGGCACCACGTCGAACGTGTCGAATGCCAGGCAGCACTCGAAGTCGCGCTCGAGTCCTACGGCCACGAGCGCGTCGTGGCTTGGCGAAGCGCGGCAGCGCTCGCGGATTTCGTCCTGTGTCAGCTCGAAGTCGCTGTCGCCGCTATCAAGCAGGTGTGCCAGCCAGCTTGCGCCGAGCCAGTCCTCGATGACCGGCTCGCCGAGCCGCCCCGAGCAGACCAGCGCGACGTCGCCGCCTCGCCCCCGTAAAAAGCGTGCAACGGCGCGGGCGTTGCAGAAACCGCTCATCAGCACGACCGGCGCGCTGGCAGCTGCGACGACCATGCGCGAGCCGTTGGTCGTCGACGAGAGCAGCGTCCGCCCATGCAGGTCGGCGGCCGCCATCTCGGTAGGTGACGACCCCAAGTCGTAGCCGTCGATGCGGCGGCATTCGCGCTCGCCCGACCGCAGCGCGTCAGGGTAGCGGTGCCGCACCTCCTCGAGATGCGCGCGGCTGGCGCACGGCACGATGCGCGCCGCACCGCCGGCGAGCGCAGTGGCGTATGTCGTGGAAGCGCGGATGACGTCGATGACCACGACCGCGTCGCCGTGCGCCGCCGCCGCTTCGGCGCCGGGCAGCCCCTGCTCGATGGCGATGCGCATCAGCGTCTCATTTCCCGGGTTTTCCCCGGCCGCTCGCGGCAAGGTGCCGCTCGCCGATGACGGTATAGAAGTCCTCTACAGTGTCTCCGCGCAGCCCGCGCCGCAGCGTCTCGACCGAAATCACGTCGGTCGGCGCGATGTTTCCGAGACTCGCTTCGGGGCCGAACTCGCGCAGGAAGAAGATTTGCTGCGACTTGCGCGGCGCCTCGAAGATGACGCGGGTGGGGTCGACGCCGGCGAGCGCTGCCTGCATGCGTTCGCGCTGCACTTCGCCGCCGGCGTCCATCAGCCCCACGCTAGCACCCGATTCGCGCGCCTCGACGATGACTTTCTCGGCGCCCGCCACCAGGAATTGCTTTAGCTGCGTGTTGTATTCGCCTGCTGCCAGGTCGCGCTCGGGGAGTTTGCGCCCGACTTCGCAGTATGGGACCAGCCCCGCCTCGCGCGCCTCCGCAATCAGCTCGCAGACGCGGTCTGGCGTGATGTCCAGGCTACCGCTCGAAATCTCGGTCGCGTCGGCGCCCATTACGCGCAGCTCGGCGAAGAGCTCGCCCGCCCGGCCCTGATGCTCGGAGAGCTCGAGCAGCGTCCCGCCGTTGCAGACCGAGATATCGTGCGAGCGCAACAGCTCCACCTTGCGCCGCACGACGTCGAGCGGCTGGAGTTGTGTCGTCGCCCAGCCCAGTTTCCACAGGTCGATGTAGTCTGCACAGATTTCTAGCAAATCCTCGGTGTAGCGGTAGCCGAGCCCGGTGTCAATGACCACCGTCAGCCCCGCGCTGCGCGGCTTCGCGCTGCGCTCTGGCATCGGCAGGAACTCGAACGCTTTCTCGCTCACGGTTCGTGCGACCGCCTCGAACTACTTAAAATCTTCAGAAATCACCCAGCGTCGCCTGCTGCCCCATCGGTAGGGGCGGTTGCAGGAATTTTTCGAGAGCGGTACCGACTCTCGCGCGTGAGAAGCCGTGACGTTCGCAGAGCAGTTCCATGACGCGTCCGCGTCGCGGCTCGCCCCACGTCGGCACGAACTCGACCGACGGGTGGTTCAGGAAGAGCTGCCGCAGCTCGTTCAGGTTGTCGACCTTGTGCCCCAGCTTCGCCAGTGCCGCCTCGGCGCTGCCGAGCTCGCGCAGTAGCTTCAGTCCTTTCTTCGGGCCGATGCCGTGGATGCCAGGGTTGAAGTCGGTCCCCATCAGGATGGCCATGTCGACCAGCTGCTCGTGTGACAGCTGCGTCGCTTCGATGGCGTCAGCGAGCGTCAGCTCCTCCGGGTTGACTTCAACCCATGCCTGCCGGCCGGGGAGTTTGCGGCGCCCCGAGACGGTCAGGTTGCGCAGCAGCCGCGGCGCCCCGAAGAGCAGCGTGTCGAAATCCTGCGAGACCGCCGCGTCGACCACGCCCGCCGCCATCATCGCCGCCGCCTGCGCTTCTCCCTCCGACGGCGCGGTGACCCACGGCAGGCCGAGCGCGTCAAGTAGCTCCTGCGCTTCGGCGACCATTTCGGGCGTCAGCTGTGAAGTCTGCTGCGCCTTGGTGCGCGCCTTCACTAGGTCGCCCGCGGCGAGCGCCGCTTCCCACTCCGCCTGAGCCTTGATTTTGCGGTCACGCCGCTCGTCGAGCACGCGCTTCTTGAGCGCGTGCGGCTTGCCGTCGAAAATCAGGCAGAAGCGTAGCCCCTCGGCAGCGAGCGCCGAGAGTCGGAAAAGCAGCCCCGAAAGGTGCGACGTCGTGTGACCATGGGCGTCGGCGAGTGGCATCCCGTCGCGCTGCCGGATGGACGCTAGGAACTGGTAGAGCAGGTTGTAGCCGTCGACCGCCAGCCGCTGTCCGCGCAGCTGCGCAATCTCGACCGGGCGCGCCGGGATAATCGAGCCCAGCTTGATGCCCATTTCAGCCCTTCACGACGCCGAGCGGTCGCATGCGCGCCACCTTGCGCGCCAGCCCTGCCTGATGGCATACTTCGACCACCTGCGAGACGTCCTTGTAGGCGCCCGGCGCCTCCTCCGCCGCGACGCGCGGGGAGCGGGCGCGCACGTAGATGCGCTGTTTCTGCCATAAATCCTTCAGCAGCCTCTTCGAGTCGAATTTGCGTGCAGCCGCCTTGCGCCCCATCGCGCGGCCGGCGCCGTGACAGGCGGAGCCGAAGGTGTTGCGCATCGCGCCCTCGGCGCCAGCCAGCACCCATGACGCGCTGCCCATGTCGCCCGGCACCAGCACCGGCTGCCCGACATCGCGGTATTGCGCCGGGATTTCGTCCGAGCCGGGCGCGAACGCGCGCGTAGCGCCCTTGCGGTGGACGCACACTTCGCGGCCGCCGTGCTGCTCGAGCTTGGCGATGTTGTGCGCAACGTCGTAGACAGTCTCCAGCCCCAGTGCCTCGGCTTCGGTGCCGAAGACCTGCGTGAACGCCTGGCGGGTAAAGTGCGTAATCATCGAGCGGTTGGCCCAGGCGTAGTTGGCAGCGGCCGACATCGCGCCGACGTAGTTGCGCGCCGCTCGAGACTCGAGCGGCGCGCACGCCAGCTGCCGATCGGCGAGCTCGATACCCGCTTCTTTCGACGCGTCCATAACGCACTCGAGATGGTCCTGACACACCTGGTGGCCGCAACCGCGCGAGCCAGTGTGCATCATCACCGCAATCTGGCCTTCGCGCAGCCCGAACGCCTTGGCTGCCGCGTCGTCGAAGATTTCTTCGACCACCTGTAGTTCCAGGAAGTGGTTGCCGCTACCGAGCGAGCCGACCTGCTTGCGGCCGCGCTTGCGCGCGAAGTCCGAAACATGCTCCGGCTGCGCCACGTCGAGCGCACCCCGCTCCTCGAGCACGTCCACGTCGCGGTCCCAGAGATATCCCTCCTCGGCAGCCCACTGCGCGCCGCGCTCGAGCACGGAGTCCAGCTCGCGGTTCGAGAGCGCCAGTGTACTCTTCGAACCAAGGCCTGCGGGAACGCGCTTGAAAAGCTCGTCGACCAGTTCCCTCTGCCGCGGCTGGACGTCGCCAAGTTCAAGGTCGGTGCGCAGCAGCCGCACACCGCAGTTGATGTCGAAACCGACCCCGCCCGGCGAAACGACGCCGCCTTCGCGAGCGTCGAAGGCGGCGACGCCGCCAATCGGGAAACCGTAGCCCCAGTGGATGTCCGGCATCGCCAGACTGGCGTCGACGATTCCCGGTAGCGTCGCGACGTTGGCGACCTGCTGCAGCGCCGAGTCCATCCCAGGATGCGCCAGCAGTTCGGGCGTCGAATATATGCGACCGGGGACGCGCATGTCGCCCTGCTGTGGCAGTTCGAAGACGCCTTCGCCGGCGGGACGCAGTTGCTCCCTCATGCCTTGGCCGGCTCGTATTTCGAAGGGCAACCCATCTGGATGAGTTCAGCGTGCAGCACCAGCTCACCCCCGATCTCGACCAGCGTGCCGGTAATCGTGGCGCCTTTGTTCTCGGCGAAAGTGTCGGGAATAATCACGCCTCCCAGATCGACGCGCAGCGTATAGTCGCCCTCGACCAGTTCGATGTCTTCGCGAGTCCAGTTGAGCACGACACCGTGGACCTGCACGCGTTCGCCCGCGTCGTATTCACCGCTGACTGCGGTCTCGACCGAAACGTAGTCAACCTGCTCGTCGACTGAGTAGTACGCGGCTGCGCCCGTCGCGACGAGAATCGCGAGCGCCAGCAGCCCCTTGGCCCAAGTTGGCAGCGGCCGCCGCGTGCGCCGTTCACTCTCCATCTTCCCCTCCATCGGGGGCGGCAGCAATATGGCTTTCCAGCTGCCGCCGCAGCTCCGCCTGCCGGCGGTGGAGCCAGCCGGCGTAAGCGGCGATGCCGAGCCAGAAGACGGTCATCCCGCCCCAGAGCCAGAGCAGGTCCTCTGCCGGGGGGACGCTGACGTCAATCTCGACGGTCGTGTTGGCGACGACGCTGCCGTCGCGCAGCAGCCGCAACTCGAGCGGGACGTTGAACGCCTCGCCGTGGAAGGTTGCGCCGGGGAACGAGAAGCTCGTCTCGCCATTAGCCGGCAGCGCCTTCGAGCGCGGCGCAGCTCCCGAAAATGCGGCCTCGACCATGTAGCCGTCGCCATTCTCGACCACAAGGTCAATGAACCACGCCTCGCCAGTGCGGAAGACTGGATCGTAACTCACCGCCACGCTGGCGTCCCCGTCGATGAGCGTCACGGTCTCGGCGGCCGCAGACGGCAGCAGCAGCAGTGCCAGCAGGAATGCGGCCGCGCGGGCGCCGCTCACGCGCCGCCCTCCAGCCGCGCCGCGAGCAGCTCCTCCTCGAGCCGCTCCAGCTCGAGCCGCGTGCGCAGCAGCGCGATGAAGAGCAGCAGGAAGCCCAGCAGACCGGCGTAGAGCACCAGCCGCATTTCGGGTGCCAGTGCATCTTGGTCGTCGGTGCCTATTATTACAGGATGGTCGGAGCGCAGGAAGCGCGACGAAAGATACGAGAGCGGCATCGAGATGACGCCGAGCATCCCGACGATGGCCGCACCGCGGCGCACCGCTTCCGAGTCGGGCTGCCGCCGCCAGGCGATATATGCCACGAGCAGCAGCCACATCGCCAGCGTCGTCGCCAGCCGCATGTCGCTGAAGAAGCGCATCACGATGTCGGGCCCCCACTCGGCTCGCATCCAGAAGGTCCCTGACGCGAGCGACATCGCGCCGAAGACGACGCCCAGCTCGGCGGCGCAGTGCGCCAGCCGGTCGCCTTGCGGGGTGCGCTTCCAGAGCCACCAGCCGCTACCGGCGACGACGAGCATAAACGCCAGATAGGCTATCAGCCCCGACGGGACGTGCAGGTAGAAGAGCCGCTGCGCGTTGGGCGCGGTGAAGAAGCGCGCCGGTGGCATGACCAGCAACCCCTGCCAGAGTGTCAGCAGCACCAGCACGAACCCCGTCGCGCCGAGCGTGCCGGTAATCGAGTGCGACTTCATCACGGCGCGCGACCCTGCACCGCTAATTAAGCTATTATTGGCCGTTTGCACTGGTTAATTTCCTGTTTGTATCGTCGTGAAACGGTAATGCTTAACAGTAATGATTATCACTAATTATGATTGCCGATAGGTATTTGCGGAAGGCAGAGATAAGGGCTCGCTACCGGGTCGGAGCTCATTGGTCACCAACTATTGATTTCTGCCCGGTGGCAACCTGAATCTCTATTCTGCCCGGAACATCACCGTCCACCGCTGTGAGTCGAAGTCGAAAAGCCACACCGCAACCACACCATCTACTTGGGTCAGCGGCCCCAACGCCTCACGCGGGACTGTCGTGACCCATGAGCCACCTGACCGTCGCACGCTACGAGGTGCATCAAGGGACTTCACTTTGCTGCCTCCTCTGCTGCTAAACAGGCCCGCAGCACGGCCTTCTGGTCTGCCGAAAGTCGGTCGAATATTTCCTGTGTGATGACTATTCTTGTCTCTTCATCCATTGTCTTTCCCCCGGTAAGGGTGGTAAGTCGCAATCCGCTCCGTGATGAAGCGGGCAGCATCCGGTTCCGGCAGCGCAACCCGGCTGCCAGCTCGCAGCACTCCCCTGCGCCACAGGTGGCCCGCATGGTTGCGGAACTGCGGTGGCTCAGGTGGAGGCAACGCGCCTCCTCTTCAACGGTCGGACCGTCATGACCTCGCCGTATTCGACAAGGACTTCCCGGTTGTGTTCCAGGTCGTGCGCCTCGCCAAATTCCCGCGGCACAATCATATGATATGAAGTGCTGCCGTTCTTGTGGCGGACATAGACATTCTGCTTACGTATCAGGGTATCAGGTGATTCCTGCATCGGCAAAAAAAACGGGAAAGCGGTATAAAAAGTTTAGAAAAAAGGGGGGTCGCGCATGTTTTTCTAAAAGATAGGACTTAACCTACTAATTTATAGCGTGTTCCACCTTCTTTGTAGTTTTGCGTGTTGGGTGGCACTACCATTTATATCAATACCCCACCCCGACAAAAATAGGCATATACTTTTCGCAGATGTCGAGATAGGGGAACGGAGGCTCCCGCAGGGGGTCCACAGCCCCCGCCGGCATGACATATTTCTCCCGACACAGCGATTGAAAGTTGTCCTGTCGTTCCCAGGCCTGTAGTATAAATACGAAGCGCTCCTGAACCACCCCCTTGGGGTGGTTCGTTTCCTTCCTATTATTATGTGTATGATATATGTTTACGCTTAGGTAAGTAGAGAGACTAAATCAGCGTCGGCGGCGCCAGCGCGACGCCGGCAAGCAGCAGCAGGAAGGGCCGTGGGCGCATCGGGGTTGCAGTGCCGGGTGGGTTTAGGCTTTTCTCGGGCGGCGCAGCGCGATGACGGCCACGGCGGCGACAGCGGCGGCCAGCGACGGCGCGGGGATGCAGAAGATAGAACCAAATCGTATATATATCCTGAGACATTCAGGCAATAATGGTTTTAAATGTCCGGACTTCCAGCCTTCTGGCGACGTTGTTGTTTGCAGCGGTTATTTTTCTGGCCTCAAATGCAGAAGCTGATGGGCCAGGCGAGGCCTTCCTGCCGCTTGGATTTTACGGCGGGTTGTCTCCGAATGAGGAGTCCGGCTGGGTAAATTTCACATACACGAAAAACAGTTCTGGAGACTATTACTGCACGGTCACCAATACAACTGCTGAATATGACCTTGAAGATTATGCGTATTATCTATTGGACAGCACG